>RCND010000055.1_pt1 | contig 74994 bp, 70 predicted proteins | sample 2041351 | NCBI WGS metagenome assembly RCND01 (sample SAMN09708230, study PRJNA481090) | Marine sediment metagenome, whole genome shotgun sequencing project. | biome: marine sediment; feature: ocean; material: sediment; isolation source: Sewage treatment plant 12B marine sediment (STP12B) ... | reverse complement strand
GAATTGGTGAAAGAAATTGATGAATGGGGAGCTAATTTTGCTAAATTAAAAAACGGGAGGTTAGACCAACGCTATTTTGGGGCTCATACATATCGTCGTACTTGTTATTCTGGCGATTATACAGGTCGTTCTATATTGATGGCACTCTTAAAAAAAGCGCAGTCATTACAAATTCCTATTCACGACTCTCAATATGTTACTGAATTATTAGTGCATAACGATGATATAAAGGATGCAAAAAGAATTTATAGTAGGATACGCAGCTACGCAAAGGATGAAAATGATCAACTCTTTGCCTGCCCTAATTGTAGTTCGCATAAAGTATTGATAGCCCCATTACAAAGAAAAAATATATTCTATATGCTCTTTCCATTTTTTGAAAAAACAAGAAAGCAGTGCACAGTTTGTAATACTATATTTTAATGAATTCAACATATTTCATAACCGGTATTGGAACCGATGTTGGTAAGACTATTGTTTCGGCTATACTGGTGCAAGCACTGGAAGCTGATTACTGGAAACCCATTCAGGCAGGCGAACTTAATAATAGTGATAGTCTTACGGTAGAAAAACTGGTTTCTAACAACACGACAAAGTTTCATAAAAGTGCATTCAATTTGGAAACTCCAATGAGTCCACATGCGGCTGCCGAAATAGATGGCGTCTTTATTAATTGCGATGATATTAAAGAGCCTGAGACTGATAATTATTTGGTGATTGAAGGTTGTGGTGGCCTTTTAGTACCCTTTAACGATACTGATACTGTTCTAGATATTATTATGCCCACATATCAGGTCGTGGTAGTTTCAAGACATTATTTAGGGAGTATCAATCACACGCTTTTGACCGTTAATTGGTTGGTGCAAAAGGGGTATGATGTTTCGTTGCTCTTTAGTGGTGATGCAAATCCGCAGACCGAGAACATTATACTACACAAAACAGGGGTTTCGCTTATCGGCCGTATCGACGAAGAAGAGACTTTTGATAAGACCGTCATTAAAAAATATGCTGATTTGTTCGCTCCCATATTAAAAACGTTCTGATTTTTTAACTATCCAGATGAAATCTCCCTTCTTTTGATGGGTCGAAGGAGGACTTCTTCAGGTGGCTTCCTGAACTTTTATAAACTTCTCGAATATAAAGTGCTACTCGATTTTATTCAGCACCAAATTGACATACTTGATTCTTATAGTAGTTTCCAACCTTCAAGATTATCGTATTGAAAACATAATTGCCCGGCCACTCACACTGGACCGTTTTAGTGGCCAATAGAATCGTTTAGTCAAGCATGCTATTGATATAAACCCCGAACGACCATGGCCAAGATCCCTAGAAGTTAAAGTGAAAATCAGATAATCAATGTGCGGCCAAGTGACGACTAAATAGTTATAATCAAAGGAGGATAACGACTTTTTATAATACAAACATTCTATTTACTTTTAGCTATGTTCAAAATATATCATTTATGCCGTTAGGGAAGTTTGTTATCTGTATGATATCGTTGTCTGTATTATATGCATGTAATGAAGGTAGTAGAACAGTTCTTCCAATAACAATGAATGATGGAACCATTGACCTTGGAGGTTCGTTCATTAAGGACAATGGAAACAAGCTTATTCTTTATAACGGTAACCATTCGAAACTTTCCAAGAAGATTAAAGCAGGTGATAGAACCTACGAAATTGAGAACATGACATCGCAATTCGAAACGGGTAAGGGATATCGTGTTTCTTCGAATGGTGAGAACTACCTTCTCTATAAGTCGAAGCTCCCTATTGTTTCAATAAAAGTAGGAAACGGAACCGTTGTCGACGATCCAAAAATACCGGCTCGAATGCGTTTGCTCGAAACTGGGAAATCACCTTTAGACCACATCATAGGTATTGAGTTAAGAGGCGGAGCGTCACAGGGCTATCCCAAAAAATCGTATTCGGTCGAACTATGGGAAGACTCTGATGGAGGGGAAAAGATAAATGATAGCCTTTTGGGTATGCGGCTTGATGATGATTGGGTATTGGATGGTCTATACAACGAACCACTTCGTTTGCGTGATTTTGTGTCCCATGATTTATGGAGCAAAATTGCCCGTTATCCGCATAGTGAGCTTGTGGAAATTCAGGTTGGAATTCAACGGCAATATTGTGAATTGTTCGTGAATGAAGATTATAGGGGAATCTACTATTTGGGCGAAAAAGTGGATAGAAAACAATTGTCTCTAAAAAAACTCGATGACGACGGTTTGCGAGGTGAGCTTTATGAAGGGCGTGCTTGGGGCGATGCCGTAATGTTCAAAAAGGCTTCCGAATATGATAATAGCAATATATATTGGGATGGGTTTGAGGCAAAATATCCAGATGATATTGGTGAATTTGATTGGTCAAATCTTCATGAGCTAGTTCACTTTGTAGCTAATAGTACCCCGGCGGAATTTGACGAAAAGATATCTCGCATGTTGGATTTGCGTAATGCGGCGGACTACTACATTTTTGTGAATCTTATATTTGCCTTGGACAATCTTGGAAAAAACCTTTACACCGCCCGTTATGATATCGATAACCCATACTTCTTTGTTGGGTGGGACTTTGACGGTTCGTTCGGTAATTTTTTTACTGGCAGACGAATGCCCATTTCTTCGAATATCCTTAAGAACAATCTCTTCACCAGACTTACTAAGAACAAGAATTTTATAGATGAAGTCAAGTCGAGATGGAATTTCCTAAGGGGAGGCGAATTAGGCACTTTGAAGCTTCAGAAAAAGTTCCAGAAAGCTTTCGAATATTTAAAAAATAATGGGGCATATGAACGGGAGGCCTTGAACCCATCATTGCAGTTCAATTATAGTGATGAAGAAATTGAGTTCATAAATTCTTTTATAGAGCAGCGTACAATTTTATTGGACTCCTACTTTTCTGATTTATAGTTATTTAATTTCGTATTAATTGCTGCTAAAGCCAGTTGTCTCAGAATCTAAATAGACTCATTTCATTAATGCTTTTACAGGGGAACACTTGAATTCAAGCAACGGTTATCTACCGAAACATTTTGTTCAATAAGGCGACAGGTCTCTGAAATAGCCTTTTCACCGTTCAACCTTTCAAAACAGATTTTTTAAGCCCCGAAACTTTAGGAAGTGCTTAGAATTTGGAATTTTAATTCGCCATCTTTGTAAGATGGATAAAATGGCTGTATCAAATAATAGCGTAGCTAAAAGTCTTTCCGAGAGAGACCAAAAGCATCTATGGCATCCATTGACCCAGCACAAACTACACCCAGAAATGTTGGGTATTGTAAAGGCAAAAGGTGCGCTTTTATACGATGAAAATGGTAAAGAGTATATCGATGGTATTGCCTCATGGTACACTAGTGTTTATGGCCACTGCAACGATTATATTTTAGCTAAAGTCTACGACCAAATGCAACGGTTGGATCAAGTGGTTTTCAGTGGATTTACCCATGAGCCTGCTGTAAGATTATCCGAAGAGCTCGTCAAAATATTACCTTCTGGTCAAGAGAAATTATTCTTTTCCGATAATGGTTCCACAGCGAGCGAGATAGGTATTAAAATGGCCTTGCAGTATCATTTTAACAGAGGAACAAAACGAAAAGTGATGCTCGCTTTTGAAGAGGGTTTTCATGGTGATACCTTCGGGGCGATGTCCGTTTCTGGACTATCGGTCTACAACGGCCCCTTCGAAGATTTCTTTATTGAAGTGGAACGGATTCCTGTACCGACTAAAAACAATATCAGAGACATACTGCCCCATCTGGAAAATCGATTAAAGCATAACAATATTGCCGGATTTATCTACGAACCTTTGGTGCAAGGTGCCGCCGCTATGAAAATGCACGATGCGGACGGACTGGACCAAATTCTGCGGCTATTAAAAAGCCATGATATTTTGACCATAGCCGATGAGGTCATGACCGGCTTTGGAAAAACAGGAAAACATTTTGCATCTGATTATATTCCTTCAAAGCCAGATATCATCTGTTTGTCTAAAGCCTTGACAGCAGGATTGTTGCCTATGGCGATTACAAGCTGTACCCAAAAAGTATACAATGCTTTTTACAGTGATGAAATTGCAAAAGGACTGTTCCATGGGCATACCTATACGGGAAACCCTTTGGCTTGTACCGCTGCTTTGGCAGGGCTGGAACTACTACAATCCGAAGAGATACAGGATAATATAAAGCGAGTAATGAAGTCACATCAGCAGTTCGATGTCGAAATAAAAGACCACCCTAAAGTCGCAGGAACTCGCCAATGCGGTATCATCTATGCTTTAGATTTAAATGTAAAAATGGAGCGTTATGGCAATTTAAGGGATAAGCTTTTTAAACACTTTATGGATAATGGGGTATTTTTACGCCCGTTGGGAAATACCATTTATATTCTGGCTCCGTATGTTGTATCCGATGTGCAATTGCAAAAGGTTTACGAAGTAATAAAGTCTTCTTTAGAAATAGTTTGATACGCTCCCTCGTAATTTATGTTGGCCAAAAAGGTTAAAAATATAACTAAAGAAGCTTCCCCCCCAACTGGGGAAGGGTTGAGGGAAGCCCCTATTTCAATTACTGCTATTTCATCGATTTCCCCGCTTGGGATTTCGATGGAAGAAAGTTGGGAGAGCTATCAAAACGGAGTGCATCATTTTGTAAAAAAGAAATTCGGAGAAAGTTCTGAATGGGCTGCTCCTTTGTCGGAAGCTGCAAAAAAGGAAATCCAACAACTTAAAACCTCCGATTCGAAATACAAAAATTTGGACGATTCGGTGCTCTTTGCCCTCTATGCATCACGAGCAGCAGTTCGGCAAGCAGGCTGGCAAATGGGCGATGACTTCGGAATCAATATAGGTTCCTCAAGAGGTGCGACATCGCTCTTTGAAAAATATCATGAAGAGTTCCTCCTCAAAAATAAAACATCTACACTTTCTTCGCCGACAACGACTTTGGGTAATATTTCGTCGTGGGTAGCCCATGATCTACAAACCCAAGGGCCTGAAATATCACATTCCATTACGTGTTCCACCGCTTTGCATGCGTTGCTAAACGGCGTAGCTTGGATTAAAAGTGGCATGGCCGATAAATTTTTGGTCGGTGGTAGCGAAGCTCCTTTGACGCCTTTTACCATTGCTCAAATGAAGGCATTAAAAATTTACTCCAAAACAGGTGTCAACATGAGCGCATTCAAAGGCAATTCTGGTAAGGAATTCCCCTGCCGAGCCCTCGACCTCGAGAAAAAGCAGAATATGATGATTCTTGGCGAAGGAGCATCAGTCGCCTGTTTGGAAAAAGGGGTTTCTGAAAATACTTTGGCAGTAATCGAAGGTGTGGGCTATGCGACCGAGCCTTTACAACACAATATTTCGATTTCGACTGATGCACAATGTTTTCAACGTTCAATGCAAATGGCACTGGCAAAAACGAAACCTGAAGAGATAGATGCTATCGTAATGCATGCACCGGGAACAATTAAAGGTGATTTATCGGAGTATAGAGCTATTGAGAAGGTTTTTGGAAAAAATATTCCAGCTTTAACGACAAACAAATGGAAAACGGGCCATACGTTTGGTGCCTCCGGTATGTTGAGTATCGAACTTGCTGTGTTGATGTTGCAAAGACAAAAATTTATTGAGGTTCCTTTTAAAACCTATAGTTCAATCCCTACAGATATTAGAAAGGTGATGATAAATGCGGTGGGGTTTGGAGGTAACGCGGTTAGTGTATTATTAAGCGTATTGAAATCCGCGAAACAAATTCATACGGTATAACGGCTATTTTGAATTTGATATTTGCAATTTCAATATTAGAAAGGTTATTTTTGAAGAAGATTACATGAAGTATATGAGCGAAAAAAGGCACGACTGGACCAAAAGTGAAATTCTAGAAATCTATAACAGACCAATGATGGAACTGCTCTACGATGCAGCCACCATCCACAGAAAACATCATGATCCGAATACGGTTCAAGTATCCACTTTGCTTTCTATCAAAACAGGTGGCTGCCCGGAAGATTGTGGTTATTGTCCACAGGCGGCCCGTTACCACACTGATATTGAAGGTAATGATTTAATGACCGTTCCGCACGTGAAAGCACAGGCGTTGCGCGCGAAGGCTTCTGGAAGTTCAAGAGTCTGCATGGGTGCTGCATGGCGTAATGTAAAGGATGGACCTGAATTCGATCAGGTATTGGAAATGGTGCGCACCATCAATAAACTCGATATGGAGGTCTGCTGTACCTTGGGTATGCTGACCGAAAATCAAGCGAAACGTTTGGCGGAGGCCGGCCTTTATGCTTACAACCATAACTTAGATACTTCTGAAGATTATTATAAGGATGTCATCTCGACACGGGCCTTTGAAGACCGTTTGGAAACTATCGACAATGTCCGTAAAAGTAACGTTACGGTCTGTAGTGGAGGTATTATAGGAATGGGGGAGCAATTGGAAGATCGTGCAGGCATGCTGGTCGCATTATCTAGCTTGAATCCACAACCCGAATCTGTGCCGATCAATGCCTTGGTAGCCGTTGAAGGCACCCCAATGGAGTCTATGGAACCCGTTTCAATGTGGGAAATGATACGTATGGTAGCAACAACTCGAATCGTAATGCCGGAAGCGCAGGTACGACTATCGGCAGGGCGCACTGAAATGAGTAGGGAAGGGCAAGCCATGTGCTTTTTCGCAGGTGCCAATTCTATTTTTGCGGGCGATAAATTATTGACCACTCCGAACCCCGATGTTGGTGAAGACATGGAAATGTTCAAGCTGTTGGGTCTCAATCCTCAAAAACCGTTTACGAAGGTTTCGCAACCAAAAACCATAGAAGCTTTTGAATCGCAGCTGCAACCTTTGGGTGAAAAACCAAAGTGGACGCGACCAGCTCATACTATTGAACGTAATGAAGATGCAAAGACGAAGTCTAGACTTGTCTAATAAACTTACATTATCTTAATTTTAAGAAAATCTTTTTATAAGGTTAAGTAATTTTACCTCTTAGAAATAACCTAGATACCATTGAAACTTGAAGCTATTCCGAGGGTAAGTTCCATTACCAAAGAAGATTTTATACAACAGTATTTCAAGCCACAGAAACCAGTGGTCATTGAGCATGCAGTCGAAAACTGGCCAGCTGTTCAGAAGTGGAACTTGGACTATATACAGCAGGTCGCAGGTGACAAGACGGTACCTTTGTACGATGATCGCCCTGTAAACCATGAAGATGGTTTTAACGAGCCCCATGCCGAGATGAAAATGGCCGACTACATCGAACTACTCAAATCACAGCCGACCAAATATCGTATCTTTCTCTGGAATGTTTTAAAAGAAGTACCACAACTTCAGCAAGATTACGATTTTCCCGATTTCGGACTCAAACTGAAGAAAAAACTACCTATGCTTTTTTTTGGGGGAACAGACTCGCATACCTTTATGCACTTTGACATTGACATGGCAAATATCTTCCATTTTCATTTTGAAGGAAAAAAAGAGTGTATTTTATTTCCGCCTTCTGAAACGAAACATCTATACAAGGTACCACACTCTCTTATTACCCATGAAAGCATCGATTTTTCGAATCCAGATTTTGAAAAATGGCCGGTTTTGAAGTCCGCTTCTGGCTATTGCACCCAATTGAACCATGGCGAAGTATTGTACATGCCTGAAGGGTATTGGCACTATATGAAATATACTACTCCTGGTTTTTCGATGAGCCTAAGGGCCTGGCCGAAAAATCCATTCAATTTTGCCAAAGGGCTTTATAATGTATTTATAATGCGGAATTTTGATATAGTGATGCGTAAAATTCAAGGTCAAAAATGGATTGAACATAAAAATACGAGGGCGATTCAACGCGCTAAGCGCGTTCTGTCGCCTTAGTTTTCCTTTTTAGTGAGTGTACTTGGAAAGTTGCCAGATTGAAGTGAGGATGTTCTAAAACTGTTCTCTGTCCTTCGAAGAGGATCAGGAAGAGTGCTTGGGGTCGAATTTCACCTCGTATTAAGGCACGAGTTCCTTGATTTTTGCGAAGACCAAATGACTTTCCCAGCCACGATAGAATAAATAATCGGCTAGTTTTTTTCGTCTTTTTTGAAGGTTCTTTTCGGTGAGCTGATTCAACCTTTTTTCGGCCAGCTCGTCAAATGTTTTTGAATAGGCCTTAGTATCGATTTCCTTGAGGGCACTCTTGATATTATATGTTGAAATATTACGTTGTTTCAGCTCGTTTGAAATGCGGTTTTTGCCCCATTTTTTAATATTGAACTTTCCCCTTGCGAAGCTTTGGGCGAACCGTTCTTCATTTAAATAGTTTTCATCTATGAGGTGAACAACAATATGGTCGATCGCTTCCGGAATCATACGCATTTCCAGTAACTTGTTAACCACTTCTTTATGGCAGCGCTCTTGGTAGGCGCAGTAACTTTCTAGTTTTCTAGTGGCTTCTTGTAGGGAGTAGGCTTTTGTCATTCCTGTAAATATCATGTAATTCGAAGACAAAACCCATTAAAACCAAAAAAGCGACCCCCGTTGTCGAAGGTCGCTTTTGCAATTAGTAATTTCTGATCAATAATTAATCAGTAAATGGTTTTACCGTCTTTATCCTTAAAACGGTATTCGAGATACGTGTAGGCATCCCTTGGTTGTATTTTAATCCACTTCTTATGCTCCAAAAACCACTTGGAACGTAAAGAAGGAAAGCCCTTAGTGATATAGGCAGCTATAAACGGATGGATGTTTAGTGTAATTCCGTTATCCTTTTTAGGGCCTTTTAATAGTTTTTCGAGATCTGAATTGATCTTGTCTATCAAGACTATCGGAGCTTCTATCTCCTTCCCGCTTCCGTTCGGGTTTTCTTCGGTTGTCTTGATGTTCATCTCGGGTCGTACCCGCTGTCGCGTAATCTGTATAAGTCCGAATTTGCTCGGAGGTAGTATTTTATGCTTTGCACGATCGTCTTTCATCTCGTCCCGAAGGTGATCAAAAAGTTTTCTTCTGTGCGGCGCTTTTACCATATCGATAAAATCGACAACGATAATGCCGCCCATATCTCGCAGGCGTAATTGCCTTGCGATTTCCGAGGCAGCCAAAATGTTTACCTCTAAAGCAGTATCTTCTTGATTTTTGGCCTTGTTCGAACGGTTACCGCTGTTCACATCTACAACATGCAGCGCTTCGGTATGTTCTATAATGAGGTACGCACCTTTGCTCATGCTGGCGGTACGGCCAAAAGAAGTTTTTATCTGCCGCTCTATTCCATATTTTTCAAAAATGGGAACCTGTGATTCATACAGTTTTACTATCGATGACTTTTCTGGCGCAATCTCTTGCACGTAATCTTGAATTTGCTCATAAAGCGTTTGGTCGTCGACATGGATTCCAGTAAAGGAATCGTTGAAAACATCCCTTAGTATTGAAGAAGCTCTGTTTAGTTCTACCAATACTTTTGAAGGGGTTTGCGCTTTATACAATTTTTTACACATTGCCGACCATTTGGCCAGCAAATTTTCTAGATCTTTGTCAAGTTCCGCTACTTTTTTGCCTTCTGCGACCGTTCTGATAATGACTCCAAATCCCTTTGGCTTAATGCTTCTTACCAGCCTTTTTAGCCGATCTTTTTCTTCGTTGCTCCCTATCTTCTGTGATACGGAAACGCGGTCTGAAAAGGGTACCATAACCAAATAGCGTCCCGCGATTGAAAGTTCGGAGCTTATTCTTGGTCCTTTGGTTGAAATGGGTTCTTTTACAATTTGTACCAATAGCGATTGATTCGCTTTGATAACAGAGGTTATCACACCATTTTTGTCAATATCTTTTTCGGTGGGAAATTTGCCAAGAGAATAATCTCTTAGCTTACCGGTACTCACTTGTTTTATGAACTTTAGCATCGAGGCCAATTGGGGCCCGAGGTCGTGGTAATGAAGAAAAGCGTCTTTCTCATAACCTACATTGACAAAGGCTGCATTGAGACCCGTTACGGGCTTGCGTACCTTGGCCAAAAATATATCACCAACGGAAAAATCGTTGTTGTCTTCCTCTTTGTGCAATTCAGCGAGCTTTCCATCCTTTAAAAGGGCAAAATCAACGGCATCGGAACTAGATCTTACGATTAATTCTCTATTCACCTGAATATATTTGTATTTATCCGCCCACAATAATTGTCGGGAGCGAACAAATTGATTAAACAATGATTGAAACGGATTTAATGAAATCCGCCGAAATTCTTTTTTTGAATCCCTATGTCAATGAGCGTATGAATAAAAAACAGTTAAATTATATTACAAATAGGGGCTGATAATTATCAGCCCCTACCTGCGGTTATTTTTTCTTGTGTCGGTTGGCTCTTCTACGCTTCTTGCGCTTATGGGTAGCCACCTTATGTCTTTTTCTCTTTTTACCACTCGGCATAAATTCCTATTTTGTTGATTACTATTATTTGACCTGTACGTTGCTCTTCACTCCTTCTACAAATACCTTTGCAGGTTTGAACGCCGGAATATTGTGTGCCGGAATCTTGATAGTGGTATTTTTACTGATGTTTCTTCCTGTCTTTTCGGCCCTTGTCTTAATGATAAAACTGCCAAAACCTCGTAAGTAAACATTATCACCGCCTTCAAGAGATGCTTTCACCTCTTCCATAAAACTCTCAACGGTTGCTTGTACGTCTCCTTTTTCAATTCCCAGTTTGTCTGCGATTTTTGATACAATTTCTGCTTTCGTCATTTTTCGTGTTAAATTTTCAGTATAATTTTTTTCGGGACGCAAATATATAAATTAAATTCATTCTTTCCTGCTAAAGGGCTAATTTTAAGTCATTCAACTCCTTTTTTTATTTTATAGCCACAAGTATAAGAAAGTTCGCAAAATAAACCATTATTTTTGTAATTCAGTTGGTCCGATACATGACTTTTTCCCAAAAAATTCTTCTTTGGTATATCGAAAATAAGCGTGCGCTACCATGGAGGGTTACCCAAGACCCTTATAAAATTTGGCTATCCGAAATTATATTGCAACAAACTAGAGTGGATCAAGGTACACCTTATTATCTTGAATTTATAAAGAATTTTCCTACCGTTTACACATTGGCCAGTGCATCCGAAGAAAAAGTTTTGAAGCTATGGCAAGGGTTGGGATATTACTCACGCGCTAGAAACTTGCATGCCACCGCCAAAATTGTAGTAAAGGAATATGCCGGAATTTTTCCCGACACCTACGATGAATTACTGAAATTAAAGGGGGTAGGCGATTACACAGCCAGTGCCATTGCCTCGATATGTTTCGGTCTGCCGGAACCTGTTGTCGACGGAAATGTCTACCGCGTGCTTTCCCGATATTTCGGTATAGACAAACCAATCAACAGCACCGATGGCATTAAATACTTTAAGAAGTTGGCGCGAGAGGTTATGAACACTGAAAACATACGAGACTACAATCAGGGTATTATGGAATTCGGTGCCATTCAGTGTAAGCCTAAAAAGCCGTATTGTCTTCATTGTGTATTGAACGATAGCTGTGTAGCACTTCAAACCAACAGGGTTCATGAGCTACCCGTCAAATTAAAAAAAAAGAAGGTCAGAAATCGCTATTTTAATTATTTAGTGTCCTCATCGCCTAATGGCCATACGATTTTGAAACAGCGGATAGGAAAAGGAATTTGGCAAAACTTATGGGAATTTCCACTTCTGGAGTCCGGAAAGGAAATTGGCGAAAATGAAGTAAAACAAAGTTTGGAAAATTTTCCAGGGCTCAAAAATACTATCGAAATCAACCAGTATAATGCGGCGCCTATCATTCATAAACTATCGCACCAGCATCTTTACACCACGTTTTGGATAATTAAATCCGATACTGGTGTAAAGGGAAGTATTCCGTTCACGGAACTCGAGAAATATCCCGTACCTGTTTTGATTGCTGAGTTCTTGAAAACGTTCAAAAGGCTGTATTGAAACTTATCGATTGTTTCTTCCTGCCCGTCCGGCAGGCGGTTATGTCCCTTTTTGCACATAACTTCGTAAATCCAGAAACTTCGGGATGAACCGTAACGCTACTATGCTTTACCTTGAACAGTCGGGGTTGCCTCGTTTTACATCGAAAGTGACAAATAAAAAATTCAATCATACATTCCAAAACAGTCTCTAAAATTCGTACTTTTACCCCTTCTTATAGAAGACAAAGTTTATGAGCGGTACGCTGAACAAAGTAATGTTGATAGGACATTTGGGAGATGAGGTGAAAATGCATTATTTTGAAGGTGGTGGGTGTATTGGTAGATTTCCTATTGCCACCAACGAAAGCTATACAAGTAAGCAAACGGGCGAGCGCATTACAAATACAGATTGGCACAACGTAGTGTTGCGTAACAAAGCTGCCGAAATATGTGAAAAGTACCTAAGCAAGGGCGACAAGGTTTATGTAGAGGGTCGATTGAAAAATCGGCAGTGGCAAGGTGAAGATGGTAACACCCGATATACCACAGAAGTGCATGTACAAGATTTTACTTTTTTGACCACCAAAAAAGAAAGTACGGCGAATTCTCAAGGCACCGCACAGCCCCAAAAACAAAACACCGATTTGGTAAGTTCCGGCCCTGCCAAACAGACCTCTTCTTTGAGTCCATCAGAAGAGGATGACTTACCTTTCTAAACTAAATCATTGACTATTGGATCCTGACCCCCTTAGTTTATTGCCCAATTTTATTGCTTTCGAAGGGGCATTTGCGCTCAAAATCGTTATTCTTATTGTATTGTTGACCTGTTCGGCACTTATATCCGGTGCGGAGGTCGCCTTTTTCGGACTCTCAGCAAGTGATGTCAACGAAATTGGCGAAAAGAAAACGACCAGAAGCAACATTATCATAAAATTATTGGATCGCCCCAAAAAACTTTTGGCCACGATATTGATTGCAAACAATGCCATTAATATCGCAGTCGTATTGCTGTTTAGCGTTATCGGAGATACACTTTTTACGAATATAGATTTGGAGTGGGTGCGGTTTGTTTTAGAGGTCATTTTGGCGACCTTTTTAATTTTAATGTTTGGCGAAATACTACCAAAGGTCTATGCCAATCGGAATCGGATCTTTTTTGCCCATATTATGGCCTATCCCCTAAAGGTCTTGGATTTTCTTTTCTCGCCGCTTAGTCTACCTATGCGTTCGGGCACCCTTTTTCTTTACAATAAATTGGGCAAGCAGAAATCGAACCTAAGCGTCGACCATCTTTCGCAGGCATTGGAATTGACCGACAATGGCGATACGACTAAAGAAGAGCAGAAAATTTTACAGGGTATTGTTTCGTTCGGCAATACAGATACCAAACAGGTCATGCGGCCCCGTATCGATATTTTTGCCTTGAGCGAAGACATGAAATTTCCTGAAGTATTGGCCGAGATAAAAAATAACGGATACTCCCGTATTCCTGTTTTTTCGGAAAATATGGACAATGTTCTGGGTGTACTTTACGTTAAAGATTTGCTGCCCTATATCGATAGAAAAACATTTAATTGGATGAAATTGATTCGGGAACCCTATTTTGTTCCAGAGAATAAAAAATTGGATGATTTGCTTCTAGAGTTCCAGGAAAAGAAAAACCATTTGGCCGTTGTAGTCGATGAGTATGGTGGCACATCGGGTATCGTAACCCTTGAGGATATTATAGAGGAAATTGTAGGGGATATTACAGATGAATTCGATGACGAAGATTTAATATTCTCGAAGTTAGATGAGTTCAATTACGTGTTCGATGGAAAAACAACATTAAAGGATTTCTATAGAGTAGTCAAAATTGAAGATGAAGCGGAATTCGAGGGGCAAAAAGGAGAATCGGAAACTATTGCCGGTTTCGTCCTGGAGATTGCGGGAAGCTTTCCTAAACGGGGAGAAATTGTGGCGTTCAACGACTATCGTTTCGTAGTCGAGAGCTTGGATAAAAAGAGACTAAAGCAAATTAAAATTACCTTACCCAATAATGTATAGATCGATTTTTATCTTTCTAATCTTATGCATCTCTTTTATAGGTTGCAAAGAAGATGTGTTGCCAAAGCCCAAGGCCGAGCTTCGTTTGGAGTATTCCAAGCCAGAACTGGGCGAGTTGGAAACCGATAACTTCAGTTTTAAATACAATGATAAGGCGAAACTTAAGAATAAGAAAAGTGGTTCGCTGACCTTGGAGTATCCCGAGATGAAAGGCGAAATTTTCATCAACTACAAAGGAGTGAAAGGCAACATTGAAAAACTACTCTCCGATGCCCAGAAACTCAGTTATGAGCACTCGGTAAAGGCAGATGGTATTTCAGAACAACCTTTCATCAACGAGGAGAACAAGGTTTATGGCATGTTCTATGAGGTAAGTGGTAACGCGGCCTCTCAGGCCCAGTTTTATGTTACCGATAGCACGCGACACTTTGTTACGGGATCGCTCTATTTTTTTACGAGGCCTAACTATGATTCCATCTATCCTGCGGCGGCCTACCTGCAAAATGATATTAGGGGTATTATGGAGACTTTGAACTGGAAGGATTGAAAAGTGTTGGTTCTGGCACAAATTTAAGTGCGAAAAAAATTACGCTTTTACAACCTCAGAGGTTAGGATTGGGAAGTAAGCCTTTTTGGAAATTTTAGATTGGAATTTTATTCCCCAATAAGGGCCTCTGCCTTTCCGATACTCAATTCAATTTCTTCTTTCAGGGCAGCTACTTTTTGTTCTTCTTCAAGTAGCCATTTTTGTTTTTGTTCGCTCAATGCTTTCCCTTTCATCATCTCATCAGCTTCGAACCGCTCACCAAATCCGCTCATCCAGGTCATCATCGATTTATTCGCCGACTTGAGGTCTGTTATCGCTTTTTTATATTTTATTTTGTCATAGGAAGCATCAGCCTTTGTCTGCAATTTGTTTATGAGTTTTACCAGTTTGGGCATTTCATCCATCACTTCGTCGTGGGATGCCATAACTTGCTCCATTTTGGTTGGCTCTTTCTCTGAGCCTTGTGCCTTGACAGATGATGAACTGAACAACATTCCGGCAACAAGAAAAGGAAGCAATTTAAATACTGCTGTGGTTTTCAAAAACTCCATATGCACTTTTTTTTTAAAAATAGACGGAATACGTGACGGTATCTTTCGAAAGTCTTTTAACGGATGTTTTACTCGATATCTTGCAAAGCCCTAATCATTTTTATTCAATAGGATTTTTGCATTTTCTATACTCGAATTGATTTCTTCTTGCAGCGCCTTTACCTTTTCTTCCTCTTCATCGAGCCATTGCTTTTTTTGATCAGAGAGTTCCTTCCCGTTCAATATTTCATCGGGATCAAACCGGTTTCCGAAATTCTGCATCCAATCCATCATCGATTTGTTGGCGGCTTGAAGGTCTTTTCGAGCCTGCTCGTATTGTATTCTTAAATCGGTACTGTCATTTTCTTTATCGTTAAGCTCACCAACCAAACTTCCCAATTTGCTCATTTTTGGCATTACCACGTCGTGTATGGCCATCACCTCCTTCATCTGGGTGTTTTCTTTTTCCTCCTTACAAGAAGAAACAGATAGTAGTAGTGGTATGGCAACTAGTAAAATAATTTTTCTCATCGGTGTATTTTCAACAAATATAGGCCATTCCGCTCAGGAGCAAAACTACTAGAAAATGGAAATGGCCCTATAGTTTCGTTTATAGAGAGTATTGTAGCCCGAGTGTTAAGGTCTCTTTGTTTTTAAGCTGAATACCGTTAAGGTTTTGATATAACGGATAACCAAATTCAAAACCGAATCTCAGGTTTTTTAGTGCCCCCGAAGGCCCATAAAGGTTGAAGCCGATTCCAGAATTAATAAGATCGCCTCCAGAATTTTCGGTATCGGCCGTAATCACCATCATAGGGTTCAGGTTAGGATCAAATCCATTGATTTCTCCAACTAAAAGGCCTTCGATTCGGGCCGAAAAGCTCAGCCAATCTGCAGCCTTTATGCCTAACCAATTGTTTAGGCTATACCGATTGCCATAACTGTAGTCTCTTGAGTTCTTTCCAAAACGGAACGTTCCGCGCAATTGGCCCCCATACGAAAACAAATCGCCTTGACAAAGGTAGGTCAGGGCCAGATTTGTATCAAAGGTTCCGCTTCCTATTTGCATGGGGTATGGTAAATTTACTTCGTTTGGCGTGGATGCGGGAATTACATCCTTTTCCGTTACACTCCCCGTGGGTATGGAGAAGCCTAGTTGCCCGTGCATGGTTTGCTCGTTCTTATTAAAAAATCGGTACAGTCCCGAAACCTTAAGGTCTCCAAAACCTGAAGCTTCGGTTGTGAACATACCACCCATACGGGTAACGTGATCCATTTCCATAGACATGACATTGACCATGGCCATTAGGGTGATTTTATCGCTAGGTGCGTACATTGCCCCGAGCATATGCATGTTCATGGGCATCTTGGTCGGGGTGACCATGTAGTCGGCTAGCGCGTCATCAAAAGAGGCATTGTCGCTACCTCGTTTCAGGTCTTCCATGTTCATGAACATATAGCGGTAGCTGAACATCCACTCACCCTTGCCGTGCATATGGTTGCCCATTACCGAAATCGGGGCGTGTCCGTCGGGTCTTCCGGCAGACCATTTTTCTTTAGTATCGTTCTCTGTTTCCTGTGCATATGTATTACTGTTGCCATAATAGCTATGGCAGCTAATCTAAGTTTCATTCGAAATAAGTGTAAAACTAAAATTGAAGTAATGGCACTCTTGAAATCTCAAAAAAAGAATTCAAAAACGCTGATCTGAAACTAGATCAGTGTTGTGGGCGGGTGGAAACTTTGACCACTAAACAAGAAATTGTGGTGATTCGCATACTGTTGTGAAGCAATGCTAGTAATTATCTTCTTTTCGGGAGGGTCGACAGAAAGAAAATTAACGAACCCGATAGGGTATTCTTCCATTGCAATACGGGGCAGGTTCTGTCTTTTCTCCTCATTTTGCTTGTCGAGCTGCTGCATCAGATAACACTTACCGTTGCATTTGTAGTTCTACCTTGTCTTTATTGATACAGAGAAAGTCGGCAATATAATCTTGATCGAAAACATATTCGAACAGGGGCATGACCGGGCGGACCATAGCCATTACATAAAGAAAAACGAAAAAAGTGGCCGAAACAGATTTCAAGACGTTGTGTTTTTCGACAAATCTACGATGTGATTATTTTAAAAGTATCGAATATTAAAAAAAAGCACCATTTTTGCCGGAAACCGATTTGAATTGAGCGAGTACAACAAAAAATGGCTATACCTGATTCTGTTATCACTGGTCTGGGGTTCTTCCTTTATACTTATAAAGGGCTCTTTTAGGGTTGACCCCCATACAAGTAGGTGGACTTCGAATCGTTTTCGCTTCCCTTTTTTTGTTTCTCTTCGGATTTAAAGGTCTAAAAACAATTAGTGCCAAAGATTGGAAGTGGATAACAGTGGTAGGATTGTTGAGTTCGTTCTTTCCTCCTTTTTTGTTCGCTTTGGCCCAGACCGAGATCGATAGCGGGGTGACCTCTATTTTTAACTCTGTAGTGCCTTTACTTACCACTGTTGTGGGTATCACCCTTTTTGGAGTGCTAATTACCAAACGACAGATTTTAGGGGTTTTTATTGGTTTGCTGGGTACTCTGGCCCTGATTTTAGCAGGTATGGAATTCAACCCTAACCAAAACTATTGGTATGCCATTTTTATCTTGCTTTCAGCCTTGGGTTATGCCTTTAACATCAATATTACTAAAAAGCATTTGACGCACCTGACCCCGTTGGCGATAACCACGGCAAGCTTTTCGGTAGCCTTCATACCTGCTTTGCTACTGGTGTTTTCTTCAGGATTTTTCGGTGCCTTTGAAAATAATCCTGAAATGCATACGGCTCTTTGGTACTTGATCGCCTTGGCCGTTTTGGGTACTTCAATAGCAAATATCTTTTTTAACAGACTTATCTATATATCGAGCCCAGTGTTTGCGGCTTCAGTGACTTACATTGTTCCGTTGGTCGCCATTTTTTGGGCCGTTTGGGATGGGGAGACCATTAATCTTTACCAATTGGGGGGAGGGGCGATTATTCTTTTTGGGGTTTGGCTGGTGAATAAAAAGAAAAAAGTAATCTAAAATTTACTTCATTATCTGTAAAAACTTAGTGGTGAAGTTCATGAATCAGCTTTGACCATATGCTCTCTTTTAAGGTAAGGTGTCAAAATAGTATACACTTTTTGTAAATATTTGTTACATTACAAAAAATAGAATCTACACAAATAATATTTAATTATCTGATTAATAACATGTTGTATTATTGGCATGGTATAAGCTTATCTATTCTGGTTAGTTCTCGTAATAGTTCAAATATAAGCAAAATCACATTTACTGTAACAAAAGCAATGTATAGTCATCTTTAAAACAATACTATAAAACTTAAAATTTAGAAACATGAAAAAATTATTTCTTTCGGGTAGCATGCTCATAATAGTTCTTTGCTCAGCAATCAGTTTATCGGCCCAATCAAAATCCATTTCCGTAGACCATTTTGATAAGATTATCGTAAGCCCGCATATTGAGGTGAACCTTGTTGAGGGTACTGAAGAATCAGTACTGATAGAAAACGCTAGACTCTCTGAAGATAAAATCAATGTTGAGGTCGAGGGTAAGACCTTAAGAATTTATCTGGATGGTGCTAAAACGGTAACCAAATCTGAAAAACATGACAATGGAGAATGGAAAGGGAAGAAATCCATATACAACGGAACCATGGCGACCGCAACCATTACCTATAAAAATCTGGAAGTATTATCGGTAAGAGGCGAAGAGGTAATTAATTGTGAAAGTGCTATCGAACAAGATGATTTTAAATTACGCATTTACGGTGAATCGAAAGTCTATTTTAATTCTGTTTCGGTAGATAAACTAAATGTTTCCATCTACGGTGAAAGCTATTTAGAAATCCAGGACGGTTCCGTAAATCACCAGGTCTATCGTGCTTATGGCGAAAGTGAGGTCAATACTTTGGATATGGGGAATACCTACACGAAGATAACCGCTTACGGGGAGAGCAATTTTAGGGTCAACGTTTCCAACAAGCTAAAGGTCACCTGTTACGGAGAGGCCTCAATTAACTATAAAGGGGACGCATCGGTAGATAAAGGAATTGTTATCGGCGAAGCTTCAATTCGCAAGATCGGGTAAACCTAGATTACGAGCGAAGTGCAGCAATCTGCTGCCGATGTCGACCAAGTTTGGTTTGTGTGCATGCGCAGCAGATTGTGGCGTAACGGCCTTCTACGAAAGCGTTGCTCGCAATTGGGGTTTTACTCAAAATCGGCATCCGAGACACCTTCGTTGACTTTTACTTCCGAGACGATAAATTCAAGACTTTGTGGACCGACTGTCTGCGCCAATACGAAAGGAAACAGAATACCCGCCACTTCTTTGTAATCCTTATAATTTGTGACGCTGGTAATTTGCTGTCCGCCCATTTCAGACTTAGTTATCTCTTGTACTTTTAGCCCAGTTTCTATATCGTAAAAAGCGGATTTATCTTCTGATATTTTGAGTTTGTATGCCTTTTTACCATCAACATTTTCGACCCCTTCAAGAGAAATAGTACTATCGGTATAGTTGAGTTCCGGAAAGAGAGCTGATTCTTCCTTGACCTTGGCAAGTTCTTCTGCACCCATATCTTTACGCTGCCCTTGCATGACCATATAGCCTTTGTCGCCATTAAAAACTTGTAAGCTCATTGAGTTGCCGGCCACTTTCATGTCTTGCATAAACTGGTCTTTTGAAGTCTTCTTCATTTGAAGATTCAGTTTCATACCCTGCATTTCGGCCTCTGCCAACATAGAATATGATTCCACACTCATTAATTTATTCTTGCCACCGATGGCTTCTAGGTATTTGTTTAGTACGTCGTTGGTGCTAACATCTACAGGCAAGCTTGCTTCGTAATCTGGTTTTTCAGTACCGTTCGCATATTTGTCAAAATATTTTACCTGTAGCGGTTTTCCCTTAAACGGCACTTTTTCCAAATTTTCCAATACTTCGCTGCCCTTGCCAGTAACTACGATACGCAGGTTCTCGGGCTTGATATACTTCTGCGCGGCTTGCTGCACGTTTTCGATAGTAATTGCATTGATTTTTTCAAGGTAGGTTTTGTAAAAATCTTTGGGTAGGTTTTCCGTTTTAACATCTAGTGCATATCCCGCAATTGTTGCTGGATCTTCTAGGGCCATTACAAATCTCCCGGTGTATTTTGCCTTGGTATTTTCTAGCTCTTCGTGTGTCACTGGTTCCATTGTAATTCTGTCGACTTCCTTTAATAGTTCAACGACGGCGCTGTCGGTAACGGCATTACGTACGCTGGCCGTAGCCCTAAAACGAGAGGGTGCATATTTGTCGTTGCCTAATCTGGAATACGACCCGTACGTGTAGGCTTTGTCTTCCCTTAGGTTAAGGAACAACCGACCTTCGCCACCACCACCTAAAATTTCGTTGGCCATAAGTGCCGACAGATAATCGGGGTCTTTTTTCTGAAGGTTCACGAGGTTTTCGACGGTAATTTCAGATTGGACGGCATTGGGCATATCGACAAAATTGATCTGTGTGTATAGCGCATCCGAAGGTCTTGAAAATTGAAATGACGGTGGTACTGATTTCATCCATGGGGTGAACCGTTGTTCTACCATTGTTTTCACCTCATCAAATTTAATATCGCCGACTACTACCAAATAGGCATTTGCTGGAACAAAATAGTCTTCATAGAATTGAATGACATCCGTTAGTGATATAGTGTTCACGGTCTCTTCGGTGACAAATTCACCATAAGGGTGTTTTTTGGTAAAAGCCAATGCCATACCGACCCTTCGCGCAATGGCCGGAACGTTTTTTTCATCGGCTTTAAGAGCTGTCAAAAGCTTTTGTTTCTCCTTATCGAATTCATCTTTTGTAAAGTTCGGATTGATGGCGGCATCGGCCATCAGTTCCAATACTCTAGGAAAATATTTCGACAAAGAACTGGCGAAGGCACTTTGCGAACCGAAGTTTATACGGGCGCCTATAAAATCGACCTCTTCGTTGAACTCGTCTTTGGGAATGTTCTTCGAGCCCTTGCCCAAAAGACTGGCTGTTAAACTCGAAACCCCGGCCCTTTCGCCTTCCAGTACTGGTGGATTATCAATACGTAACTGAATGGATACCCTAGGCAGTTTATGGTTTTCGACCACTAAGACTTTCAGGCCGTTCGGCAGTTCAAATGTCTGTGGGTCTTGCAAATTAATTTCGGGGGCAGGCCCAGGTTTGGGCATTTTACTACGATCTATTTGTGCCTGAGCTCCAACGCCCAAAAAGGCCAAAAGCAACGTGATGTACAATTTTTTCATAATTAGGACTTTTTATCTGTCATTCTCGCAATACTGACTGTATACAGACAGGAGCGGGAATCTTTATTCTTTATCAAGTTTATTACTGTACTAGTTTAGATGTTTGGTTTTTTTCTAACGGCTACTGTTCCTTTGCTTCTTCGGGTAAATAATCGATGATTACCCGTTGATTTGGCTTCAGGTATTTGTTCGCCACTTCTTTTATTTCGTCACGGGTTACAGAGCGGTATATTTCAATTTCCTTATTGATCAATTCGGTATCGCCGTAAAGCAAATAATTTCGGGCCAAAGAATTGGCAATGCCCGAAACACTTGAATTGGAGTTCACGAACCGGTTTTCGAATTTATTCAATAGTTTTTGATGGTCTCTTTCGGAAATGAGACTGTCTCGAACCTTGGCGATTTCCTCTTCCATTTCAGTGAGAAGTGTTTCCGAACTAGTTTCCCCAACCGGAAGCGCAAAAACAAGATACATGCCATAATCTTCTTGGGCAACGTTAAAAGCACCTACTTGCAAGGCCTGTTTTTGGTCATCGACCATTTTCTTGTAGAGTTTCGAACTGTTTCCGTCACTTAAATAGGTAGAGATCATATCGAGCACATAGGCATCCCGTTCTCTAAAGCCAGGGGTACGGTATGAAATGACCGACGCGGGAATCTGAATATTCTGGTCGAAAGCCTTAGTTCTTACTTCTTGTGAAATTGGGTCTTCTTTCGGGTAGTTTCGTATTACCGGCTCTCCTTTAGGTATAGTTCCGAAATAATCCTCCACCATTTTTTTACTTTCCGAGATCTCTATGTCACCTGCTACAACTAACACAGCATTATTGGGTACGTAGTACTTTTTATTATAAGCAACAACATCCTCCAAGGTAGCTGCATCAAGATCTTTCATGTAGCCGATGTTGGGATCTTTATACGGATGTAACTTAAAGAGATTTTCACCTACGACCTGTAATAGTTTACCATAAGGAGAGTTGTCGACGCGTAGGCGTTTTTCTTCTTTGACCACTTCTTGTTGCGTATCTATACCTTTTTGATCGATAACGGGATGTAGCATACGTTCTGATTCAAGCCAAAGCCCAAGTTCTAGATTATTTGACGGAAAGACTTCATAATAGTAGGTACGGTCTTGAGAGGTATTTGCGTTGTTCTGGCCGCCGTTAGAAGAGACGATCTCGAACCATTTACCGCGTTCGATATTCTTCGTTCCCTCGAACAATAGATGTTCGAAAAAATGGGCAAAACCTGTGCGGCCTTCGGTACGGTCTTTACCACCAACGTGATACATTACAGATGTGGTGACCACTGGGGCCGTATTGTCTTGGTGAAGAATAACATGTAGGCCGTTATCAAGTTCATATTCTTCATACGTCACTTCTTGGGCGTTAAGGGCAGTCGTCAATAAGAGCAGACAAGCCCCAAAAAGTAGTTTTTGTTTCATTTTTTCAGTGTTTCGATAGTAATACGTAGCCGAAGTAGCTGTATTGTTACACGAATATAATTTTTTATGGATGATAAAGGTCCTATACCGTCTTGCTTTAACAAGATTTTTAAACCATAACTTGTAAATTTTATGTATTTTGAAGCAATCAAACCAATACTTTAAGAAAATGAAATGAGCCGTGGCAATTTTGGATGGCTATTTAAATTTGATTGGCGAATTAAACACGACCTTAATAAAATAAAACTACTGTCAGATGAAAGAATACGCCCTGCCCATCCGATTCGGCATAGCAACAAGCGGTTGCTTGATCGCCTATTTTTTAATTCTTTCCCTATTTAATCTGCATACAAACGTATTATATAGTCTTTTCAATGGGGTAATTACCGGTTTTGGTATTTACGAAGCGATAAAGTATTTGAAATTAAGCGACAAAGAAACATTCAATTATGGCAAGGGGTTCACTGGCGGTGTTGTTACAGGCTTTATAGCTACTTTGATCTTCACCCTCTTTTTTGCGATTTATTCAACGGAGATAAACCCTGATTTTTTGGCCACACTTTCCGATGTATGGTTTAAGAATTTTAATTTTGAAAGTATTGTTTTCTTTACCGTTGCCATTATGGGTTTCGCCACTTCTTTGGTGTTAACGCTTTCTTTTATGCAGTTGTTCAAATCAAGTCGTAATCTTAAAAGAAAATCCGTTTAAAAACTCCAAAAATCACTTGTACATTAATGATTTAGCAGTATATTTGCATCCGCTTATTGAAAAAATGAGCGATACAATAAACTAATTATATACACATTATGTACGCAATCGTAGAGATGGCAGGGCAGCAATTTAAAGTTGCGAAAGACCAAAAAGTGTATGTTCACCGTTTGCAGACCGAAGAAGGAAAAAAGGTAACTTTTGACAATGTACTTCTTTTGGCAGATGGATCGAACATTACCGTTGGCGCCCCGGCTATAGACGGCGCGGCTGTTGAGGCCAAAGTCGTTAAGCACCTAAAAGGTGACAAGGTAATTGTCTTTAAGAAAAAGAGACGTAAAGGCTATCGTAAGAAAAACGGTCATCGTCAATCGCTTACGGAAATCGTTATCGAAAGTATCGTTGTTAAAGGTGCGAAGAAAACAGCCAAGAAGGAAGAGCCCAAAAAGGTCGCCCCTAAAAAAGAGGCTAAGCCGGCACCATCTGAAGCGAAAGGAAAAGATGTCCCCGTAGAAGTAGCGGCAGTATCAAAACCTAAGACTGAAAAAGTCACAGCAAAGAAAGAAGCCAACGTCGATTTGAGCAAGAATACTGTTGCTGAATTGAAAGAGATGGCAAAGGCCAAAGGAATCGAAGGCATTTCTTCAATGAAGAAAGGCGAGTTGATTGCCGCATTGGGCAAATAATAATTAAGAAATTTAATTGAACGCTGTCTGTCAATGATCGGTTAAACACGACGACGACAGATTTTTTAAAAATAAATATCATGGCACACAAAAAAGGTGTAGGTAGTTCGAAAAACGGAAGGGAATCGGAATCAAAACGCTTGGGCGTTAAGATTTTCGGAGGCCAAGCTGCTATTGCGGGTAACATTATTGTAAGACAACGTGGTACTCGGCACAACCCTGGTCAAAATGTGTATGCTGGTAAAGATCATACGCTACATGCCCGTGTTGATGGACTCGTAAAATTCGAAAAGAAATCCGGTGGAAAGTCTTATGTTTCCATTGAGCCTTTTGAGGCTTAGGTAATACTTTCTTTTATCATATTGAAACCCTTTCCCATCTTGGTAGTTGTCCGGACGTGAAAGGGTTTTTTTGTTTGATGTAACTAACCCGGTTACCCTATTACTTTGACTAGCTCTCTTCTTCTCCCACTTCTTCACCTTGAGTAGTCACTGAACCTGTACTTGCATTGCCGTAAACCGGTTCTTCGTTTCGAAGAATATCAATAACTCGTGCAAAGTTTTCAGAGGTCATATATGGGGTCTCTTCCCGATTACCTCGAACTGTTGTAAAATAGAATTTACCCAGATCAATTTTCGGATCCCAAAGGGCTTGATATCCTTTTAATTTTGTCCATCCTCTTGTTCCTTGTGCATAATGTGGCATAATTTCTATGTTTTAGTTTATAAATTGTTTAAATATTCTTTTAGTCATAAGTAAAATGAGCTTGAATCAAGTGTATTGACCACAAACAGAAATACCTATTTGACCTTGTCTGAAGATTATTAAACCTTCGAAAAATATATAAGATATAGTGATTTACTGTAGCAAAAAGTAGTGATGTTCTATATTGTTTAACACGAAAAATGTATGTTTAGACATTAATTTTGTATACTCGGTATACATTTTAGCCTTGAACGCTATTCACTATAGTTAAATATCGATTAACTGGATGCTGATTTAGTGTTTAGGCCGACGAAAAAGAAGGGGGGGGGTCTGGTCTGGTATAACCCAAATATTTCCGTCTTTTTGGAGTTTTACATGCAAACTGTTTAAAATGGTTGTTCGCTCATCTGATGCGGAGAAGATTTTGGAATCTAAATGCAGTGATAACTTGTTTTTTCCTTCTTCTTTTGATTGAAACTCAAAAAAAATGACTTGAGTATAACAGAAATTCATGTGCTTTCTGGGTACAAAGGTCTGTAAATAGTACATGCTCCTTTGGATGAAATCTAAATTGGCCTTATCTTGATAGGAGAAATAATAACTTCACCTTTAAATCAATTACAATGGAATGTTCAAACCTTTTGGAAGCAGCACTCAATAAGGGAGACGTGAGCGTACGCTTGTCCCAAAATTCTTCGGACAAAGAATTGATTACAGACCTTCAACGGATTCTTTTTGAATTAGGTTTTCGTACCGAATTGAAGTGGGGTGCTTATCAGGCCGATGGAGATTATGGTAAGGCCACAACTACTGCCGTAAAGGCCTTTGCAAGAAAAAACGACCATGAATCTAACGGTACTTCAGTTTCAAATACACTGGCCGAACTGATTTTGCAACGACACGATTTTCTTCCCGAAATGTATATTTTATGGGACATACATCAATCAGACCTTAGAACAAAAAAATATATTTCCAGAGGAACCCGCATGAGTGTTACCGCTATTCAGGTGCTACTGAATACTATGGGGTATGGCAAGTTGATGAATTACGCGAAATATGGTGCTGATGGCATCTACGGGGCGGGCACCCGTAAGGCAGTCGTTAGCTTTGCGAAAGGCAATGGGATATCATCCGATGGCGATTTGCTTAAAAGGCCATTGATAAACTTGATGCTCAAATATATCAATTCTTACTATGGAAAAAATTGGAGCGACTTGGCAAAAAATAATCTGCCAAGAAAAAAATCCCCTTTGGTGCTCTTTCAAGGGTCTAGGTTTATGGGTAATCCCTGTAGGGCAGATATACAGTTCGTGCCTATGCTCAAAAAGATCAACGCATATGCTGAGCAGGCCAATGTCTTTGTATATGTTACCAGCTCCTTTCGAACCACTACCAATGTGAAAGGTGCAATTGTAAAGCCTGCTACCTTTTCCAATCATCTTGCTGGGCATGGTATCGATATGAACCTGCGCTACGGTAATGATGAAATGGCCAATTCTAGGGTTTTGGTCAAGTACCCAATAGTGCCCGAACCGGTAAAACAATTTCTTAAATCGATCATTGACGATTCCGACCTTCGTTGGGGCGGCCTGTTCCGAACCACCGACCCCGTGCATATCGATGACCACCTTAATAAGGACATGGTGTTATGGAATAAAAGATATAAGGCAATGCAGCGGGCCGTACAGCTGGGAAAATAGGATGACAAACCATATAAAACCATAAGAACGTATTCAAAGAATGTGGTATATTTCAACACATTATTATCGCAATAGGTGTTTCACATGAAATCGAAGGAAAATATAATTATGGTTTTTATTGTCGGTTATCTTTTTTTCTCCTGCGGCAGAGAACCGAAAAAAAATGCGTTAGGCCCTTCCGAAAAAGAAATTGAAATACAAATAGAAGATCAGTCAGAAAAAACAAATAAGGAAAAAAAAGATAGTATTACTATTTACGAGGATCGTATCGGGAATATACCACTCCCTTTTCCCAAACGGGAAATGTTAGACGAATTAAAACAGTCTTTTAAAACATTTACGATCGTAAAAGAGATGGGGCAACAAGATGGACCGGATTTTCCGCTATACGCTTTAAAAAGAGGGGACAAGGAGTTGGGTTATTTTTCAATGGATTACGAAGACAGTTTGAAATTAAATGAAGTATACATTCAAGACGCGATGGCAAAGGACGAATATGGGTTAAGGGTCGGTGACGGGTATCAAAAAATCAAGAAGTTGAGAGGTGGTGAAATCAAGACATATACCAATTATCATCAGCATACCTTTGCTTATATTGAAAACTCACATATTTTCTACGAGATTTTTGGAGATGCGCTGATTGATGACACTATCGATGTGGAAGAAATAGAATTTACAGAAGCACAACTAAAAGATTGGAAAATCGAATACATAATATGGAGAGAATAAGGTTAAAAGGAATAACCGGGACCTCAAAGAATTAAAACCAAATAAACGATTAAAAAATGGCTAAAATTGAAATTAAGGGTACGCCTGAAAAATTGGAGAGAGTTTCCATTTTTTTAAAGGCCAACAACATTCAGCACACTATTATCGACGATTTTGGGAACCACTCAAAAGAGGATTCGGAAAGGTATAGGGAGCTAATGGTGAAATACAACCAGTTAAGCTCCAACAACGATTGATATACTTCAGATGCTTTAGCTGAAGGTGTCTAGGTATGGAATCCCTAAAGAACCAATATTATGTTTCGTTTCGATGTCTCTTTCAGGATAAAGAAACCAGATATCAATCGATTATAAGATTAAACGGATTGGATTAAACAGTAAGGTTATGAATGAAAAAAATGAATCAAAACTAGAGAAGATATATGCTTCTTTAAAGCGGACAACTATTAACTGGGAAGAAGTGCTTTCCGAGATTATTTCATCCTTTGATTGCACAACGGGTACCATCCATTTTTTGGAGGCAAAAACATCTTTATTGAAGTTAAAGGCCCAAATCGGTATTCCGCCATTTTTAATTCCGAAACTATCGGAGATTCCCATTGGAAAGGGTATGGCCGGCATTGCGGCAGAACGTCGCGAACCGGTAGAAATGTGCAACCTACAAACGGATAGCTCCGGAGTTGCCCGCCCAGCTGCCAAAGAAACCAAGGTAGAAGGTTCGATAGCTTTGCCAATGATGCTTGATGGCACCTTATTTGGCACTCTGGGTATCGCGAAACCCGTTCCATATGATTTTACCGAAGAAGAGGTGAACGATCTTTTGAAAATCGGTGAAGAAATGAGCCGGTATACACCTTCCGGTTCGGCATAGTCTATAATAAAGTTCAAGAGGCTATTTAAATAATCAAAACCCCCACATCACTGCGAGGGTTTTGATTATTATTGAAAAACGTGCTTTTTTAATGTCTATTAATACCGATAATACTCTGGCTTAAAAGGCCCTTTTACCGTTACCCCTATATACTCCGCCTGCTCTTGTTTTAACTCGGTAAGTTCTGCGCCCAAACGTGATAGGTGTAAAGCCGCTACTTTTTCGTCAAGATATTTGGGCAACATATAGACCTCGTTTTTATAATTATCGCTGTTTTTCCAAAGTTCAATCTGTGCTAAAGTCTGGTTGGTAAACGAGTTGCTCATCACAAAACTCGGGTGACCTGTAGCACATCCTAAATTTACCAATCGACCTTCGGCCAAAAGGATAATGTCTTTGCCATCAATAGTATATTTATCGACTTGAGGCTTGATTTCATCTTTGGTATTGCCATAGGTGCCGTTCAACCACGCCATATCGATTTCATTATCGAAATGTCCGATATTACACACAATCGCTTTGTCTTTCATTGCCTTAAAATGTTCGGGGCGAATAATGTCTTTGTTTCCCGTGGTGGTGATAATTATATCGGCATTGCCGACAACAGTTTCCAATTTTTTCACTTCATAACCGTCCATACAGGCCTGTAGGGCACAAATCGGGTCGATTTCGGTAACGGTTACAATAGCACCCGCTCCCTTGAAAGATAAGGCAGTACCTTTACCGACATCACCGTATCCGGCGACCACTATTCTTTTTCCGGCAAGCATAGTATCGGTAGCACGACGAATCGCATCTACAGCACTTTCACGACATCCATATTTGTTATCAAATTTTGATTTGGTTACCGAATCGTTTACGTTGATAGCAGGCATGGGAAGTGTTCCGTTCTTGACGCGTTCGTACAAACGGTGAACCCCTGTAGTGGTTTCTTCAGAAAGGCCTTTGATTGCAGAGGCCAATTCGGGATAATCATCTAAAACCATATTCGTTAAATCGCCACCATCGTCCAAAATCATGTTCAATGGTTCGCGGTCTTCACCGAAAAACAACGTTTGTTCGATACACCAGTTGAATTCTTCTTCGTTCATGCCCTTCCATGCATAAACAGGAATGCCTGCAGCGGCAATAGCCGCAGCAGCATGGTCTTGGGTAGAAAAAATATTACACGAACTCCAAGTAACTTCGGCACCAAGCGCCACCAACGTTTCTATGAGAACAGCGGTCTGTATGGTCATATGAAGGCATCCGGCAATACGTGCGCCTTTTAAGGGCTGCTCATTTCCATATTCTTTACGGAGAGCCATCAATCCGGGCATTTCGGCCTCAGCCAGTTCGATTTCTTTTCTTCCCCAATCTGCCAAGGAAATATCTTTTACTTTGTACGGTACATAAGAAACAGTTTCGGTGCTCATATTCTTTTTATTTTTTACTTTCGTGAAACGCAGATAATTTGCTTTTTGTGGATGCGAAGTTACAAAAACAGTACATAAACCCATGCCTCTTTACAAGACATTAACGATACGCCCCTCGATCAGGGTTTATATTTGGAAGGTCACCGAATCGGAGTCAGAACTTTCTAAGGGTATTGCCTTAACTGCGCATTGCCAAACTCGTATGGATGGCATGAAATCGGAATTGCACCGCAGGGCTTTTCTGAGTATAAGACATTTAATGGCCGAGGCTGGTTATGTCGATGCCGACCTCTACTACGACGAAGTTGGGAAACCACACCTGAAGGATGGCAAAAAGATTTCGATTACGCATTCAAATAATTTTACGGGAATCATCGTCGGCGAAACTGAAGAAGTTGGTATCGATATCGAAAAGCAGCGTGATAAAATTTTGCGAATTGCGCACAAGTTCACTCCAATCGAAGAATATCGTACCATCGCCAACACCGATGCCCTGATACGTAAATTGACGATTGTCTGGGGCTGTAAAGAATCGCTCTATAAAATCTATGCCGAACCGGGACTCAGTTTTATACACCATATTATTGTAAAGGATTTTGCATTAGATGAATCTGCTACCACTGCTGAGATTTTATACCAAGGCGCTTCGTCTTTTTATGAGATCGAATTCTTAGAATTTGAGAACTTTACTTGCGTGTATGCGGTTAGAAGGTAAAAAGCAGAAGAATTTCAAATTCCATTTTATAGTTTTTAACCCTTAACCTTTATCAATGAACATATCAGTAGAACTTACCTTTTCGCCCCTTCAAGACGACTTCGAGGAGCATATCATCAATTTTATTAAAAAGCTTCGCGCTTCGGGCCTCACCATTTTAGAGAATCCGTTAAGCACTCAGGTCTTTGGCGACTATGATGCCGTGATGAACCTATTGAAAAACGAAATCAAAGAAGCCTTTGAACTAATGGATAAGGGGTTATTGTTCATGAAAGTGGTAAAATCAGATCGCAGCGCATATGAGCCACATTTTTGATTTTTTCCTAGATAGCTATCGAGGTAAGGAACTGTACACCATAGTTCTGGAGGCCATTGTATTCGTTACCGGAATACTAAGCGTCTGGTATGCCAAAAAAGAAAATATTCTAGTATACCCAACAGGTTTAATCGCAACGGTAATTACCGTATATCTTTTTTATAAGGATGGATTGCTTGGTGATATGATGATGAATTTTTATTGGTCGGCAATGAGTATCTACGGGTGGTGGAATTGGTCTCGGAAAAAGAACGACAAGAATGTTGTGCAAATTTCTAGGACTAGCGTAAAGGAAAAATTAATCGGAATAGGCCTGTTCTTGGCAACTATGTGTATAAATTATGTGCTCTACAAAGTTTTCGGTTACAAAGTAGAAACATCAAACTATGTCGATATTTTTACCTCGGGCATATTTTTTACGGCCATGTGGTACATGGCACTTAAAAAATTGGAGAACTGGACACTTTGGATATTTGCCGACCTCATAACAATTCCATTATATGCATACCGTGGCTGGGGCATGCTCTCCCTACAATATATTATATTTACCGTTTTGGCCGTTCAGGCCTATTTCGCATGGAAGAAAAGTTTAGACAAGAACCCTCAGATATCATTAAGATAGTTTTGTTCGGTCCGGAATCAACGGGCAAGACAACGTTGTCGGAGCAGTTGGCCAGACATTACAATACTGTTTGGGCACCTGAATATGCGAGGGAGTATCTACAAAATAAATGGAACGACGAACGCAAGACCTGTGAGCCCGAAGACCTGCTGCCAATTGCCGAAGGACAAATGAAGCTGGAGAACGCGCTAACCAAAAAAGCTATGAATGTTCTCATTTGCGATACCGACCTGTTGGAAACCAAAGTATATTCCGAGGCATATTACGTAGGCCATTGTAACCCGCTTTTAGAAAAATACGCTCTGCGGAATTCGTACGACCTATATCTCTTGACCTATATCGACATTCCCTGGGTTGGTGACGACCTTCGTGACAAACCCAATGAAAGAAAAAGAATGTTCGCATATTTCAAGGAAACCTTAGAGCGATATAATCGTAATTTTATTATCTTGAAAGGTGATAAAAAAAACCGCTTGGCCACGGCTATTGCGAATATTGATAAGCTGATTGAAAAAGGAATGCGAAACACCAAAGTTAAGAAGTAAGAATTCCGATTTTATTTTTTAAAAGCCAAACACCAAAACTTTGAACTTGAATTAGACACATCAATTATGATACTTACAGAAAACGACTTGACATTACTTTCCGAAAAAGGAATTTCCGAAAAAAAAGTACACGACCAAATTGAGACCTTTAAAGAAGGTATTCCCTTCGTGCGACTTGAAAAGGCCGTAACGGTAGGCGAGGGAATTTCAAAGTTTACGCAAGGCGAAGAAAAGGAATTGATTGAGAGATTCAATGCTTCACAAAATGGGCTGATACTTTTGAAGTTCGTGCCCGCTTCAGGGGCGGCATCGCGTATGTTCAAGGCCTTGTTCAATTTTTTGGATAACTATGACCCATCCGCAGAAAGCCTTGATAGCTATTTCGACAGAACTAATGATGGGGCCATAAAGACCTTTTCCGAAGGCCTTACCGATTTTGCTTTTTGTAAGCTTGTTAGGCAAAGAATTTCAGGTAAAGCTTCTTCAAAAGACGAAGAGGTGTTTCTCTTTGTTAAGGAGATGATGTCTGAAGATGCATTGAACTATGGTTTTTTTCCAAAGGGGTTATTGCCCTTCCACAATTATGGCAATCATACCGCTACTCCTTTTGAAGAGCATTTGAAAGAAGCATCTGTTTATGCTAAGTCAGGTGATACCGCAGAACTTCACTTTACTATTTCAGAACAGCATGGTGAAATGTTCAATAGCGAACTTGGTACGATTAAAGATAGAGTTTCAACTGCTGCACAGACCTCTTTTAAAGTAAGCTATTCCTATCAAAAATCCTCTAGCGACACGATTGCGGTGGATATGCAGAACAAACCTTTTCGCAATAGCGACGGATCTGTATTGTTTCGACCTGGCGGCCACGGAGCACTTATTGAAAATTTGAATGAACAGGAAGCCGACATCATATTTATAAAGAATATCGATAATGTGACCGTACCAAGATTCGCAGGTGATGTCTCTGACAGTAAAAAAGTATTGGCGGGCGTATTGCTAGAGGTACAGGAAAAAGCATTTGCCTATGCAAAACTTTTAGTCGACAACAATTTGAACGCCGACCAACTAAATGATATCAAAGATTTTTTGGAGCATGAACTGAACGTCCGTTTTTCCATTAAATTTTCTGGCTTTAGTATCGGTCAGCAAATCGAAGTCTTAAAAGATAAAATCAATAGGCCCATACGAATATGTGGTATGGTAAAGAATGAGGGCGAACCTGGTGGTGGTCCGTTTTGGATCAAAGACGCAAAGGGCAATGTTTCGTTACAGATCATTGAATCGGCTCAAATAGATATGGATAAAACTGAACAAGCCGATATTCTGAAAAATTCCACTCACTTTAATCCAGTAGATTTGGTATGTGGGGTAAGAAACCACGAAGGTGAAAAATATAATTTGATGAATTTTGTCGACCCAAAACAGGGTTTCATTACCGGAAAGACAAAAGAAGGTAGAGAATTGAAGGCGCTTGAACTACCGGGACTATGGAACGGCGCAATGGCCTTTTGGAACACCATTTTCGTAGAAGTGCCTTCGTCAACTTTTAATCCCGTAAAAACAGTAAACGATCTCTTAAGACCTGCACATCAAGTGAAATAAGGGCCACTAAGAGATTCATGTAAATTTAAATTACCCAAAAAGTGTATAAATCTTACACACTTTTTTATTTTTTACACACTGCTACCCATTTTATGATTTGGTTTAAAATTTTTATTCATTTGATAATCAGTTTATTACGTAAATAAACGGCGGCAATCTACACTTGGCACTATTTTCCTATTACCCAAAATGATTATCAAAACAAATAATTAATAATTTTAACACACTCACAATGAAAAATTTAATGTTTGCAGCAGTATTGTCTTTAGGAACTATGACTGCTTTTGCTCAAGAAGAAGTAACAGCAGTAGAAGAAGTAGCTACTGAAGAAGTAGTCGAGGAGTCTCAAGATGCTGCTACAGAAGTAGCCGACGAGGCCCAAGAAGCCGCTACAGAGGCAACTGAAGCTGTACAAGACAGTTTCAACGAAGTAGCTTTGGAAGAAGTTCCTGCTACTATCACTGAAGCCTTAGAGGCAGCTCATCCGGGTGCTACTATCGCTAAAGCTTATTTGAACGAAGAAGCTCAATACAAACTAGAAGTTGCCAAAGAAGATGGTGAAACAGCTGAATTATATGCTGATGCCGAAGGTAACTGGATAGAAATGTAAGGTAAGCGTTTATAGTTTACCGGTTTAGATCGGTAACAGAAAGCCCCGTCTACCGAAAGGTTGACGGGGCTTTTTTTTGTCCATACTAATCTTGATTGTGTTTGAATTGAAACGTGGCCCTTCTTTTTTGAACTCACAATTATCTAAAAAAATTGTTCACTACGCAGTGTCACAATACTGGAGCGGAGAACTAAACTGAACTCGATTGAAGAGGGCTCAGAACGATAAGAAGAGTTGGGCGCCAAATTTTGCTCTCGTGTACATTTTACACAACTTATAAAGCAAACTACCCAAAATTACACAGTTCCCAGATTTGAGAAAATAAGTATACCATTGTAGGTCAGCAAGTTAAAATCGAAACCTACTTTGGTATCATTATTTCAATGTAATTAACAATCGAATTAAATTCTAAATTAGAAAATCATGAAAAAACTATTTATTACAGCAGTATTCGCTTTAGGAAGTCTTACCGCTTTCGCACAGGAAGAAGAAGCAGCAACGGCAGTGGAAGAAACTGCAACTGAAGCAGTAGCGGCACAAGACGATTTTGCTGAGGTTGCGGCAGAAGAATTACCCGAATCAATAACTGCTGCAGTTGGTAAAAACTATCCTACAGCATCTATCGATAAGGCTTATGTGAACGAAGCAAAGCAATACAAGTTAGAAGTATCTCTTGAAGATGGCACTTCTGGTACTTTATACGCTGACGAGAACGGTAACTGGATCGAAATGTAAATAACTTGAGTTATTTGTTTTGTATCAAGTTGGTTTGGTCAGAAAGGGGTTGTGTTTTCACAGCCCCTTTCTATGTTTATAGAAATTTCTATCGAATTTTAGTAATGATTATCTTTTTTTGCTGAAGACATTAAGTTTATCATAAGCGATAGTGAAGTAATCAGTGATGAGTCAACGATTTTCGATTGGTCAATTGTCTTTCCTGAAAATTTCCGGTTTAGTTGTACAAACTCATCAGATTTGTGATATGTTAGAATGACAGGTCAAAGGCTTTGCTTTCTTCTACGAAATGTCAATTCAAAAATAGTACACCGAACCATACTGCATTCATCTATTTTCCTGATTCCAAGGATTTTTTTAAGTCTGATATATCCTATGTTTTAGAATTCATGGTAAATGGTTAGAGAGCATAGAACTCCGAAACTGTGCAATAATTACCCGATTCGTGAAGCTTTTCCCACATCTACACAGCAAGAAATAGCACAAATAAATATAAGTAATTGATAGTCAATAACTTATATTTATTTTAATTATTGGTATCATATTTTCAATAGGTAAGAAGAATTCATTTAACAACAAATATAAAATTAGAACACCATGAAAAAATTATTTATCACAGCCGTATTTGCATTAGGAAGTTTAACAGCATTCGCACAAGAAGAGCAAGCAACAGATGCCCAAGAAGCAGCTACTGAAACAGTCGCACAAGACAGCTTTGCTGAAATCACTCTTGAAGAAGTACCCGAAGCAGTTACTACGATGATCGAAACTAACTATCCTGGCGCTACAATCAACAAGGCGCACAAAAACGAGGAGAATCAGTACAAATTGGAAGTTTCTTTAGAAGATGGAACTTCTGGTGCCCTTATCGTTGATGAAGAAGGTAACTCGGTAGAGCAGTAAGAATAGCTCAATCGATTTGGGAATAGTACCCAAAAGATTTGAAGAAAGGAACCGTTTTAAAACGGTTCCTTTTTTTGTTTTGGAGAGTTACGACAAGCTATCTTTTAAGAAAAATTTGGAGAGGAAACAGCTTTCTTGTGGTATTTTTACGTAGATAGATACAGAACACAAGAACGCCTTTATGCCAAACCTCTTGATAATTGAAGACGATGCAGCATTTTGCCAGATGCTTCAAAAGTTTCTGACCAAACGCGGCTATGAAGTAGAGACTAGCTTCACTGCGCCCGATGCAAAAGAAATGTTCAAGAAAACCGATTTCGACCTTATACTTACCGATCTTCGCCTGCCCGACTACGATGGTATACAGTTATTGACAGACATCAAAGAGGTAAACCCGAAGACCCAAGTTATAGTAATGACAGGTTATGCGGAGGTGGGCTCCGCAGTAAACGCCATGAAAAAAGGAGCATTTGATTATATTTCAAAGCCCTTTACTCCCGATGAAATTGTGATGGTACTTGACAATGCTTTAAAGGCAGGGATGCCTAGAGAATCTGATATAGGTATTACCGAACCAATTTTAGAAGACAGCGGCAATCAAAAGAGAGAACAACAGAAGGTCGATGTCAGTTATGATAAGAAAATCGTAAAGGGTATAAGCGAGGCATCAAAAAAATTGGATGATTATATAAAATTGGTAGCCCCGACAGATATGTCCGTTTTGATTACCGGCGAAAGCGGAACCGGAAAAGAAGTGACCGCCAAGGCAATACACGATACTAGCAAGCGTCGAGATTTCAATTTCATCGCCGTGGACTGCGGTGCCATTCCCAAAGAACTGGCCACCAGCGAGTTTTTTGGCCATATCAAAGGTAGCTTTACAGGGGCCATCGAAGACAAAATGGGCAACTTTGAAGCGGCTAACAAGGGTACTTTGTTTTTAGATGAAGTAGGTAACCTCACCTATGAAAATCAGATTCAATTGCTTCGCGCTCTACAAGAGCGAAAAATCAAAAGGGTTGGGAGTACAAAAGAAATCAAGGTAGATGTGCGTATTATTACCGCCACTAATGAAGATTTGATCGAAGCCGTTGAAAATGGAAGTTTTCGCGAAGATCTCTACCATAGGTTAAATGAATTTTCTGTTGAGATTCCTTCTTTAGAGGACCGATTTGAAGATTTGGTACTCTTTGCAGAGAATTTTCTAGGGAAAGCGAATGCAAACCTCGATAAAAATGTAGAAGGATTTTCAAGCGAAGTATGGGAAGCCTTTCAACAATACCGCTGGCCCGGTAATCTTCGGGAACTACAAAATGTGGTAAAACGTGCGGTTTTATTGACTACGGGAGACGAGGTCAAAATTGAAGCCCTTCCGAAGGAAGTCTTACAGCCCCAAGAAAAAGAATCGGTGGCCGATAGCTTTTCAAAATCAGAATTCGAAAAAGACCGTATCATAAAGGCCCTAAAGAAAACGAATTTCAATAAATCTAAAGCAGCCAAGTTGCTACAGGTAACCCGAAAGACTCTTTACAACAAAATCAACCACTATAATCTGGACTTGTAGCCAATCGGCCTTCCAATTCTGATACCAATACCGAAACATTCGTTTTGAGCAGTTCTAGCGAATTGGTCAAAGTACTTTCATTCATAATTTCAGGTGTAGCGACTTCCATTTTTTCTAAAATCGAAACACATGTTGTCACTTTCAATTGCCTGAACATCGGTAACATTCGGTGAGCGACCTGATTGACCTGCGTATAGTCTTTCGATGCGACTGTTTCTTTTAATAGCCCCATGTTCGTGTGTGTATCATTCAAAAAAGTCTGCAGTACTTCATAAATGGCATCTTCATTTGTGCCTAAGAAAGAATGGATAATATCAAGATTGTATAGTTTTGATTCTTGTACATTATCTATAAGGGTATTATCCTCTTTTTTGGGTGCTTTTTCCGTAGCGATTCCCATTAATTTCAAAGTCGCGATTAGTTCGCCCCTAGAAAAGGGTTTTTGTAAGACTTGGTTAAAACCTACGCCGATGTAAGCTTCTGGGCCCAAATCTCTTCGACCGGTCATAGCGATAATAGGTTGGTCTTTATAATGCGTATAGTCTCCGGATTGCAGCTTTTTAAGAACTTCGAAACCGGTTACTTGCGGCATCTGAATATCGGTCAGAACAATGTCGTATGCAAGGTGGGAATCTTTTTCAATAGAGAGAAAATTGGTAAAGGTATGGGCGATAATACCCATACTTTCAGTCAATTCCCGTAACATATGCAAAAGCGCGGTATCGTCATCAATGATCAACATGCGCAGTTTAGGCGCCATATAGGGCATTTCTTTGTCGGTTTCGTGCACCGCTTTTGTAATTTCAAAGGGGAGTTGAAGACTAAAGGTGCTGCCCTCGCCCAATTTACTTTCAAGGGTCAGGTTACCATTGAGCAGTTCTGCCAGTTTTTTCGAAATGGTCAGGCCAAGACCGTGACCTCCGAATTTCTTATCGGTATTGCTATCGGCTTGCGTAAATTCTTTGAAAATAAGATGTTGCTTTCCCTTTGCAATTCCGATTCCGGTATCGGATACAGCTATTTTGGTCAATATACCGTTCCCTTTTCCTTTCTCGACACTGGCTAAAACTTTTATACGGCCATGTTCGGTAAACTTAAAGGCATTGCCCAGTAAGTTCGTAAGTATTTGTCGAATTCTGAAAGGATCGCCTAAAACAGTTTGTTCTAGTTCGGGAGCAATATCCAATACCAGCCGTAATCTTTTATTTGTATTTAGGGCCTGTAGATTTTCCGCAGTCTCTTGTATGAGGTGGGCAGGAATAAAGGGAACTTTCTCAATATTCAATTTCCCGGCCTCCAACTTTGAAAAATCCAATAGACCATTGACTAAATTGCCTACATACTCCGAAGCAGATTGCACTTTTTTTATATACCCCGTTTGTTTTTTCGATAGATCCGTACTTTCCAAAAGCTCCGAATAGCCACTAATAGTATTCAAAGGGGTGCGAAGGTCGTGGCTTACGGTCGAGATTAGTTGTTCCCGACTTTTTAAGAGTGACTCCGAAAATTTCTTTTCTTTCTCCAAACGCACCCTATAGGTCTGAACTTTCCAATAATCGCGTGTTATCAGAAAAGAAAAAATACCGACGATAAAAAATCCTAAAAGTGCCGCTAGCCCCGCTATGCGTGTAGTTCTTCTTAGTGTTTCCCCTTTCTCAAGGCTATTGTTGTAGCTGCTGGCTATTATCTCTTGCTCAAAGGCAGCAACGATATTTCGTAATTGTTGTGATAATTCGAGATCGTTTCTGTTCATTTCGATCTCTTTCTGCGCCAAAAAACGTTGTGACCTTGAATCGTCTAATTTCGCTTTTCTCAACATGGCTTTTGAAACGTTCACTATCGAATCGACATACTCGGCATTAGCCGTTCCATTAGTATTGTTTGGGGCATTATTGCTGATAAGTTCTGCATATTCACGAAGTGATTGCTGCACATTTGGTGATAGTTGGTCAAAGTTAGAGAACAAATTTTCAGCAGAAAACTTCCCGAAAGATTCTTCAATTTTTTCGAATTCCTTTAAAGCCTTGTCCAGAGAGTTGCTGGAAGAACTTTTAACCTTAAGCTTTCTCAGCTCATTATTATTGGCCATTTTCTGCTTTAAAAGCACCTGAAGACTATCCAAAAGACCTTTTTGATGGCTGCCTAGCATCAATTGTTTTAGCGTGTCGATTTCGATTTGTATCGAATCGATTTTTAGCATGTAGGCATCAAAGTTGATTTTGGTATTACTTTGTAAGGCTAATTTCGATAGACTTTCGGCTTCGTAAAGGTTGGTTGCCAGAGAACTTGTTTTTAGCAGTTTATCATCATTCCTGTCAACCGTTTCGGTTGAAACATACGTTTTTATTTCAGAGTAAATAAATAACCCGACAGCAGCCGTCAAAAGTGCAAGTACTAAATAGCTGATTACAATTTTTAGTGTAAATATATTTTTAGATTGTTTCGATTCGTTTACCATAGCTATGTTTTGCAATAGGCGCTACTAAAAATACGTATATAAAGCAAATAGGGTTTATAATGAACCGTTAATTATTGAATTATGGTTTCACACATTTTTTAATGGTTTTAGTTATGAAATGTAAAACTGCCCAACTATCTTTGCCCCATCTCAAAGGGGTGCTTGTTTCGACAGGCTGAGATTATACCCAATGAACCTGGGCGGGTAATGCCGCCAAGGGATAGCACTACAGTGCAACTTGGATTATCTACCGTTCTTAATTGAACAAAACTTATTTTTAACTTAGAATAATAGCCCCTTTTATTCGTAATTTTTTTACGGATGAAAACTATATTCATAACATTGGCCATTTTTTGGCTGACCATGGGCCTATCGGCCCAATTTCAAGAAACACAAACGGATTCTTTGGAAGGAACGAAAGTCGTTCTCGATGAGGTTTTGGTACAGGCCATTCGCGTTACCAAAGAAACGCCCGTTACTTTTTCCAATCTCACTAGAGAAGACATTGCCCCCCGAAATCTGGGTCAAGATATTCCTATTCTTATGAATTTTTTACCGGGTGTGGTGACCACTTCAGATGCGGGCGCCGGCGTCGGGTATACCGGAATTCGCGTTCGCGGCAGTGATGCCACAAGGGTCAATGTGACTATTAACGGTATTCCCTATAACGATTCGGAATCGCATGGTACGTTCTGGGTCAATATGCCCGATTTTGCCTCATCGACCGAGAGTTTGCAGTTACAGCGCGGGGTGGGTACTTCTACCAATGGTGCCGGTGCCTTTGGAGCTAGCTTAAATCTTTTGACCGATGGGGTAGCGGAAGAAGCATACGGACAAATTTCTTCTTCATTTGGCAGTTTTAATACCTTAAGAAACAATATCAAGTTCAGTACCGGCCTTTTGAACGACCATGTCGAGGTCTCGGGAAGACTTTCGAGAATAACCTCGGATGGTTACGTCGATAGGGCATCCTCAGCACTGGAATCCTATTTCTTGCAGGCGGCATATAAAGATGACAATACGTTGATTAAAGCCTTGCTTTTCGGGGGCCACGAAATCACGTATCAATCTTGGAACGGCATCGACGCCGAGACCTTGAAAAATGACCGGACTTTCAATTCCGCAGGGATCTATACAGATGAAGCTGGAAACACCCAATTCTATGACAATGAGGTCGATAACTACAAACAAGACCATGCGCAATTACTTTGGAATGAACAATTGTCAAATAGCTGGAGCACTAATGTCGCATTACACTATACACGAGGTCGTGGGTATTTTGAGCAATACAAAGAAGATGAAGATTTTACCGACTATGGTTTTAACGAATTAATCGTAAGTGGGGATACTCTAAATACCACAGATTTGATTCGCCGACGATGGCTCGACAATAATTTTTTTGGTACCGTTTTTTCCGCTAATTATCGAAAAGAAGGATTGAGTGTCATTTTAGGCGGTGGATGGAACAAATACGAAGGTGGCCATTTCGGCGAAGTCATTTGGGCGCGATTTGCCTCCAACAGTGAAATTCGAGATCGATATTATGATGACGATTCAAAAAAGACGGACTTTAATATCTACGCCAAGGCAAACTATGCACTGAACGATAAATGGAGTCTTTTCGGAGATCTTCAATATCGAACTGTTCGGTATAGCGCAAATGGAGAAGACACGGGTCCAGTGGATGATACCTTCAATTTCTTTAATCCAAAAGCCGGGGTGGTCTATGATCTAGACGTGAACAACAATTTCTATTTCAGCTATGCGGTGGCGAATCGTGAACCCAATAGAAACGATTACGAAAGTGGCAATCCCAAGCCAGAAAAATTGAACGATTTCGAGTTGGGATGGCGCTATGTTTCTCCGAATTTTCAATTGAATACGAACGCTTACTATATGGGCTATAAAGACCAATTGGTAACTACGGGAGAATTAAATGATGTCGGGGCACCCTTAAGAGCCAATGTAGGAGATAGTTATCGCGCCGGTTTGGAACTTGATGCCGATATTCTTTTCGGTAGTAAGTTTCAATTGCATCCAAATATTGCGCTGAGTACGAACAAGAACATTGATTTTGTCTTTCAGCGAGATGGAATTTTACAAGATTTAGGTAATACCAATATTGCTTACTCGCCCAATATCGTTATTGGCAATCGATTTACATATATGCCTGTAGATAATTTTCAAATTTCAGTGCTTTCAAAGTATGTTGGGAAACAGTATATGGGCAATATTGATTCTGAAGTTTCGACATTAGAGGCGTATTCGCAATCAGATTTGAACGTTCAATATGCCCTTGAGTTTGACTCGATAATTAAAAGCATCACCTTTTCGGGGCTTGTAAATAATATTTTTAATGAGGATATCGTGTCTAACGGCTATTTCTTTACGTTCGATGACGATTCTTCGGGATCTTTACAGACTTTTGAAGGTGCAGGTTACTATCCGCAGGCCGGCACCAACTTTTTATTGGGCGCTACAGTGCGGTTTTAAAGTATTAACTTTAGAACACGAAAATCCTGAGAACAAAAGCACATTACTTTTGTTCTCAGGATAAAACCATCTTTTTTTATCTATGGAAAATATAACTCGAAAACCCGTCCGCTGGGGTATCATTGGCTGCGGAGACGTAACCGAAGTAAAAAGTGGCCCGCCCTATCAAAGCACCGAGGGCTTTGAACTAATAGCTGTTATGCGCCGCGATGCTGAAAAAGCTGCCGATTATGCCCGACGCCATAATGTGCCCAAATATTACTCTAACGCAGATGATTTGATCGCTGATGAAGATATCGATGCCGTGTATATCGCCACACCACCTGACAGCCATGCGGCATATGCATTAAAAGTGGCCGAGGCTGGTAAACCCTGCTGTATTGAAAAGCCGATGGCACCCAGTTACAGAGATAGTTTACAGGTCTTCAAAGCTTTTGAGGACAAAAAAATACCGCTATTTGTTTCCTATTACCGTCGATCGCTACCTCGTTTTTGGAAAATCAAACAATGGTTAGAAGCTAAAGAAATTGGCGATATACGGCACATTCGATGGTTCTTGAGTAAGCCACCGAGCGAAGTTGATTTGACTGGTGAATACAATTGGCGTACCGACGCCAAAGTTGCCCCAGGGGGTTATTTTGATGACCTAGCAAGCCATGGCCTTGACCTTTTTGCCTATTTGTTGGGCGATTTCGAAAATGTATCGGGCTTCGCACTGAACCAGCAAGGGCTATATACGGCTAATGATGCCTTTACTGCTAGTTGGCTACACGCAAATGGTATTACTGGCGAAGGCAGCTGGAATTTCGGTTGTGACAGAGGGGAAGATCTGGTTGAAATTTTCGGTAGTAAAGGAAAAATAACCTTTGCCATTTTTGAAGAGAAAGAAATCCATCTTCGCAATGAAAATGGGGAACAAAAAGAGTTTATTGAACATCCGAAGCACGTGCAACAGTTTCATGTAGAAAGTTTGAAGGATCATTTGTTCGGTGGCAAAACTCATCCCTCTACCGGAAAAACAGCGCTGCATACCAGTTGGGTAATGGATTCGATTTTAGGAAGTGTGTAAATTGAAATATTAATTCGTAACTACCACTACGTTGCCGTTTTGCGTAGCGCGATACTCCAACAGGTCGTAGTAGCGCTCTCCATCATCGGGCCTGTTCAATAGTTGACCCGTAAACAAACTATACTGATAGTCTTCGCAAGAACAAGTAACGACCTGTCCGTTTAGGCTCATTGTCGAACATGCGTTCGGCACATGGTTGGGGCAACTGGCTTCAAAAGCACGATATTGGTCAAAATTCGATTTAATTACAAAAACACCACGGGTGCCGATACCCGGGCTATCGATATATAAGGCATTACCCAAATTAGTCAAAGGGCTGTATAAAGGCAGATTCAGGTTCATGTCAAACCGAAATCCGATCTCTTGTAAAAAAGGATTGCGATTACCCGAATCATTGTCGCATGAGAGCAATAAAACGAGGACTACAAGACTCAAAAAACGTGGCATATGGCCTTATCTATTTAAACTGTTCGAAACAAAATTGAGTAAAAATTATGTATATTTGTGTTAAATCCTCTCTAAAAAAGCCAATTATATTACGGTTTTGGTAGAGGATTTTCTTATTTAATTATTGTATCGGTTCTACCAACTAGTATAACGGATTGTCGGATTTAAGTTTTTAAGAGCACACGACATATGAGTTAAAGCGAGAGAAACGCGATTTGATATCACTTTTAAATTCAAAAAGCACTTTTTCCTTTTGTCTTTACGCCTCTTTTCTAACCTCCGAATTTGTTTTGATACTGTTTAAATGGCTTAGAACCTATTTCTTAAACGAAACTATTATGAGTAACGTATCTTACTATACTGCCGAAGGGCTAAAAAAATTAAGGGCAGATCTAAACCATTTAAAGGATGTCGAGCGCCCAAAAGCTTCACAAGCCATTGGTGAAGCCAGAGATAAAGGTGATCTTTCTGAAAATGCGGAATATGATGCCGCCAAGGAAGCACAGGGATTATTGGAAATGAGAATTTCTAAAATGGAAGAAACTCTTTCTAACGCGCGCTTGATAGATGAATCTCAATTAGATACTTCGAAGGTTTTGGTCTTATCAACGGTAAAGCTAAAAAACCAGAATAACGGTATGGAGATGAAATATACTTTGGTCGCTGAAAGCGAAGCAGATTTGAAAACCGGAAAGATTTCAGTAAATTCTCCCATCGGCAAAGGGCTTTTAGGTAAAGAAGTCGGTGATACCGCAGAGATAACTGTTCCAAATGGCACTTTGAAATTTGATATTCTTGAGATTACCAGAAGTTAAAAACATCCGGTTCGACCGGCTATGTTTTTATAACCTGACAAGGAATCAAGACAAAAAAGAAAAGAAAAGGCAAAAAGGTCGTAAGCAGCTAACTTCGAGGCTTTGGGGTTAATCGACAATAACAGACTTTGGCCTAAACCCATAAACTTTTTAAAATGGCGAGTATTTTCACTAAAATTATCAACGGCGAGATTCCATGTTATAAGCTAACGGAAGACGATAACTATTTCGCTTTTTTAGATATTAATCCCAATGCCAAGGGGCATACGCTATGTATCCCAAAAAAAGAAGTCGATAAGATTATGGATCTAGATGAAGCTACCTATATGGGTCTAATGGCCTTTTCAAGAAAAGTAGGTGCGGCCATCGAATCGGCCATCGATTGCAAGCGAGTTGGTATGACCGTAATAGGTTTGGAAGTTCCACACGTACATGTGCACCTTATTCCCCTAAACGAGATGAAAGAAGCTACTTTTTTGCACAAGGTATCATTAACTCAAGAAGAGTTTGAGGCAACTGCCGAGGCCATAAAGGCTAAAATTTGATGATGCCTTCCAAGAAGATGTAAATTCCTGCGCCTACTACCGCAGTCAGCAAAAGTATCAGTATCCAAAACAGAGAAGTGAACTTTAACGAGCTTCGTTCCGGTTTTACCATCTTTTGGTAATATTTGAAACTACGTTCGATGTCATCCGTCCAACTTACTGGGTAGATATTTGAATCACATTTATTACATATTATCTTATGGGTTACCTCACTAGTAATTTTATGGGAAAGTTTGCCATAACGATGTTTCTGGTAGAAAGAAAGCTTTAAATCTTGGTTGAAGCATTCCGGACAATTATTCGTCAGGTCGGCTTCCTTGATTACCACTAATTTTTCTTTTACCATTTGTAATAACTAAAAATAATACTGTAATGTATGAAAAAGTACGGTAAAGATTACAAATGACTGCTTCTAAACTTTATCAAGCAATTTCAAAGAGACCTGCATCACCGTGCCTTCCTTGCTTGATGAAAGCACCTTTATTTTTCCGTTGTGATATTCTTCCACAATGCGTTTAACGAGTGAAAGCCCTAATCCCCAGCCTCTTTTTTTCGAGGTGACACCGGGATTGAAAATAGACTGAAAATTACTTTTCGGAATACCATGACCCGTATCGGAAACCTGTACATGTACATGTTTTCCGTCGGCCAGAATTTCTATTCCGATGTCTCCCTTTCCTTTCATCGCATCGATACCGTTTTTAACAAGGTTTTCTATGGTCCAGTGATAGAGTGAATGGTTCAAAAGCACTTTTGTAGGTTCGACCTTCGAGTCGAACGAAAAATGAATTAGTTTCGAACTACGAAGTTTTAAGTATTCATAAGCATCTTTAGTCTCTTCAACGATATCGCGTTTATCGAGTTTGGGCAACGAGCCTATTTTCGAAAACCGTTCGGTAATGGTTTCCAAGCGAGAGATGTCCTTTTCGATTTCTTTGGTAATTTCAGGATTGATATCTTCAGCTCTGAGCAGTTCGTTCCATCCCAAAAGTGAAGATAAAGGCGTGCCGATTTGGTGGGCGGTCTCTTTGGCCATGCCCGCCCACAGTTTATTCTGTTCTGAGGCCTTATTGGTCTTGAAGAAAAAGAAAATAACCGCTCCGAAGAGAAAGATAATGAGTAATAGAGCGATAGGATAATACTTCAATTTATTCAATACCTCAGAGTTTCCATAGTATAAGGTGGCTAAATGCTCGCCTTGTTGGTCGATAGATATCGGAGTGTTCTCATTCCTGAATTTCCGGATGCGATCTTGAATGTAGACAGAATCCGCAATCTTTTCCGGGGGCATGTTATTGGTCTTTACCGAACCGTCTTTGTTTACCAAGATCATGGGGGTCGAGGTATTATTTTGAAAGACCTTGAGGTGTAAGTTACCCAAATCGGTATCTTCCGAAGATTGCTGAAACTCCGACTGCGCGGTGGCCCAAATTTCCATTTTTAGGCGCCCTTCTTCCTTGAATTCTTTAAAAAAGCTATTGGTGTTCCAAAGAATAAGGCTTACGATAACAAACGAGGCTATCAGTAAAATAAAATTAGAGGTTTTGTTTTTAGGATTAAAATTCATTCAGCGGATTGTCTTTTACGGCCCGTTCGTACAGCTGATTCGCTCCATCAAATAGGTTCTCATCAAATATAACGTAAATAGCATAAAAATGGTATGTTGACAAGACAGCTGTTGCCTGAAATGGAAGCAAATTTCGTATCTTTATTTTATGGCGAAAGAAATGATTTCAGTACTTCCGGGCGAGGTCGCGACAGCAAAACTACATGGCTATCTACTGGGCGCGGTCGGGCCAAGGCCTATCGCATTTGCCAGTACAATCGATGAAAAGGGAAGGCCTAATCTCTCACCTTTTAGCTTTTTCAATGTCTTCAGCGCCAAGCCGCCGATCCTGATTTTTTCTCCTGCACGACGGGTGCGTGATAATTCGACCAAACACACTTTGCAAAATGTATTGCTGACGAGTGAAGTAGTCATAAATATAGTGAACTACGATATGGTACAACAGATGTCTTTGGCTAGCACGGAATATGCCAAGGGAGAAAACGAGTTTAAAAAAGCAGGTTTGACCATGTTGAGGTCGGACCTGGTAAAACCATATCGTGTAGCTGAATCTCCCGTACAATTCGAATGTAAAGTAACAAAGGTTGAGGCCCTTGGAAAAGAAAGCGGGGCAGGAAATTTGGTTTTTTCAGAAGTCGTTAAAATCCATATCGACCCAAACGTGCTAGATGTAAACGGAGGTATCGACCAGCATAAAATCGATCAAATTGCCCGTATGGGGGGTAACTGGTACAGTAGGGCTAACGAGGGCCTTTTCGAGGTGCCTAAACCGCTTTCGTCTTTGGGGATTGGTATCGACCAAATTCCCGATTACATTCGGTCGAGTAACGTGCTTACCGGTAACGATTTGGGCCGGTTGGGCAATGTGGAGAAAATACCAGATTCGGAAGATGTTGATGATTTTATAGCATCACACATGGAAATACGGTCTATTATCAGTGGAGGAGAGCGAAGGCAACTCGAGCTAAAGGCTCAGGAATATTTGAAAAATAATGATATAAATTCTGCTTGGAAGATTTTGTTGGTAAATAGACTAGCGTAATAAGGATTGATAATGAAATTGTCAAAAAATAGTATATCAATAGTTTGTTCGATTGATGTTACAGTTTATAAATAGAGTACATAATAAAACCAAATGAAAAGAATTCAACTATTCGAATTTGAAGATTTCTGCTGGTTCCCAAGTTGGCTCCGTACCTGTATGACCAATTTAATTGTTGTGCTATACAAAATGATGGGCATAAGCGAGGTATTGGCCGCACTTATCGCTCAGGTGCTAGCAACACGTGGGCTATCACCTATTGTAGATCTTGGCTCGGGTTCGGGCGGCCCTATGCCGAGAATGTACAGCCAAAAAGATGTTGAAGAAATGCTTAACGGACTTGGCACGGATAATTATAAGTGGGATAAAGGCATTGCCAAAAAGAAGAAAGGGAAGCAACTGGGCACCTACGTATTGGGCCTCCCAAGAGATTGATTTCTGCGCCGTTTTGTGAAAAACATAGGAATTCGTTCAAAATAAGCTTTGGGGCCAAACATCGTTGGGTATTAAATTCCGTTATACATTATTGCTAATAACCGTTAATAACTTGTGCTTATTTTTTTAGGTGGATTTAGTGATTAAAACTACTTTTAAAAACTTTAATAATTAGTTCACATATAATTCATAATCATGGAAATTCAAGGAAAAGTAAAAATGATCGGAGAGACCCAAACCTTTGGGAACAACGGTTTTAGAAAGAGAGAAATTGTAATAACCACTGAAGAGCAATATCCACAGCATATTATGGTGGAATTCGTACAAGATAAAACGGACCTATTGAACAGCTATAATGTAGGCCAAGACGTGAAAATCAGCATCAACGTTAGAGGTCGTGAATGGACAAACCCACAGGGCGAAGTAAAGTATTTTAACTCCATTCAAGGTTGGCGAATCGAAAATCTTCAACCTGAGCAAGGTTCTGGAAATATGCCTCCGGTACCACCTGCAGAAGCTTTCGCTCCCGCAGATAACTTGAACGAAGAAGAGCACGACGATCTGCCGTTTTAGAAAAATATTTATTTGATATTCCCGCTGAGGCGGAAATCCTGCCATCATACAAGTTATCGACTTCTAGTCCTATCAGGTTTTAAGATTCTGATAGGGCTTTTCGTCTCGTTCAGTTTTTCATTACTTTCAGGTAATGAACCTGACTCCTGCCATTGAGCAACTTTTTAATAGGTACGCCATCACCTTTTAGTATTGCGGTACTTCTTACGTTTTTGACCACAGCGCTGGCCTTGCTATTTACCTTTGAGAACGAACCGCTGGGCAATGACAACAATTGGGAATAACAAAACTGGAGGCTAAGAAAACCTTGCGCTATACCCTTTTGTTCATGATTGTTGGAAGTGTATTCTATATTATGGGGCTTTTAATTTTTTGAGATGAAAAAGAATTCGCAACATAATGCTATTTTCTTTTTAACCTACGCGCTAGAATTTCCAGAGGTAGAAAATGCAAATGCCGAAGGGCTTTTGGCCGTAGGTGGCGATCTATCTATAGAAAGGCTTTTGCTAGCTTATACCAATGGAATCTTCCCTTGGTTCAATGATGATTCCATGATTTTGTGGTGGAGTCCACCTCAACGAATGGTCTTGTTTCCGAAGAATATTAAGATTTCAAAGAGTATGCGAAAGGTTATAAAAAGCGGGCAATTCCGTTTGACAAAAAACAGCTGCTTTGAAAGTGTAATCGATCAGTGTTCGTATATCGTTAGAAAAGAACAACAAGGTACTTGGATTACCGAGAACATGAGAAGGGCCTATATGGCATTGCATAAAAAAGGCATTGCCAAATCGTACGAGGTTTGGGAAAACGATACTCTAGTCGGCGGACTTTACGGCATAGATCTTGGACATGTATTTTGTGGAGAGAGCATGTTCAGTACGGTCAGTAATGCTTCAAAATTTGCTTTTATACAATTAGCCCAAGAATTGGAGCGGAAAGATTATACTATGATCGACTGCCAATTGTATACGGAACATTTGGCCAGTCTCGGTGCGGAAGAAATGCCACGAAAGGAATTCATCAAAATATTAAAGCGAAAAAACTAAGTAAAAAAGATATTTTTCGAAAATTGTATAAAACCATGCAGGTTTCCATATGCCCCGATTTCGATACCATTATAACAGAGGTCGATGCCAAAAATACGCGCTCGCTACAGGCACATTATGCTGTTGGGTTTCAGGTTTTAAAGACTTATCGTTCGGCCGGGCAGGATTGGAGAGGTTAATTGGATTGAAATAATTATAACGCTAAGCTAAACGGCGCTGCTGCGGCCCTTGTGGCAGCTATGGAGTTTAGGCAATGTTACCTTTTTATTTTTCTAAAAAAACTTTCTGTTTTCTCCTTGCAAATTGCTCCTTCAAATCTCTCAACTTTGCAACTCTCGAAGACATAAACTCTAATTCTTCTTTCGTAATGGAGTAACCTTTCTTGTAGCCAGAATCTATGTACGCTCTAAGGAGTAAATGATAGCAGTATTTTTCTTGTTCAGTTTGACGAGGAAATAGTTTCTTAAATTCTAAATCTAAGGAGCCAGCAAACTTTCCTATATCCTCTAAATCGTGGAGCTTATTTTGTAGTTGGTAAGCACCTAGGAATTGTTATGGTAAAAACGTTCGGTGGCTTCGTGAAGCTCAAAGGCTGTAATTTCAAAACTTTATCGATCAAAATTACTTAGAAAGCTAGTCAAGAATTCATTCGCACTATCAAACCATTCATCAAAATTTTCTTGCGCTTTTTGTTTTGTTTCGGCTACGTTTAGTTCTACTTTTTCTAGTAGTTCGTTTGTAAAAGCAACACCTTTTATTATGGGCCTAATAGGTGTTTGCGCTCTTTCTGCCTTTAGTATTCTTGAAGTTTTGTCGATAAAAGTTTCGCTATCGGCTGTGCGGTTTTTAGTTACCAAAATCAACAAATCAAAATCTGATTGATAAACGTAAGTGATTCCGTTTACCTGGTAACGATCTCGTTCCACATATTTTCCTGTGGCATAATTCTAGGAATACAGGGCATTTGTTCTTTGGTCATACCTAAAGTACAATAGAGGATAGTATATTCAATGTGTTAAGTATATTTGAAATAAATAATAAACCAATTTGTTATTAACAAATCAGATTCAAATATGAGACCAATATCCACAGTCAGTATTTTATTACTGCTAATAGGTGTTCTTCTGTCAGCCTGTACTTCCAATTCTTCTCTGGAATCACTTGTCTTTAAACAAAATGAAAAAGTTGTCTTTCTTGGGAATGCTTTCTTTGAAAATGCCTTAGAAGGTGGCGAAATCGAAACCACATTCTCTCTTTCCTTCCCTGAAAAAAATATAACTTTCCGCAACATTGGCTGGAGCGGAGATAATGTCTACGCACACGCACGCACAAGGGCACGTGGAGGGGGACGATTTGGAAATCCTGACGAAGGATTCGGGATATTGAATAAACAAATAACCGAACTTAAACCCGACAAAATATTCATCGCCTATGGTTTTAATGAATCCTTTGATGATACAGGCATTGATAAGTTCGGTCAAGGTTTAAATCATCTTCTGGAAATGCTCAGTCAGCACTGCCACGAACTAATTCTTATTTCTACCCTACCTATGGAAAAAGGTTTTGGAATACCCACAGAGCACATAGAAGCACAAAATAAGGAACTTAAAAAGTATGCAGAAACTACCAAAGAGATAGCCGTTAAGGGAAATTACCGTTTCATTGATCTATTTACCCCGTTCAGCAAAGAGAATAAATACACAACAAACGGCATACATCTGTCATCAAAAGGATACCGCAAAGCAGGAGATCTGATTGCAGAAGCATTAACACTCCCTCCACTTGCGATTAAAATTGACTCTAAAAAGGCTGACCATATTCGAAATACTATTATCAAGAAGAACACCCTTTTCTTTCACCGCTGGCGACCGCGCAATGATGCATTTGTATACGGAGAACGCAAAGATGAACAGCGGACAGCCCAGGAAGAACCTGCACAGATTGAGCCATTCATAGCAAAACAAGAAGCAGCAATTACATTATTACTAAAGGGCTTATAATGAGAAATATTAAAAAAATATCCCAATTACTCCTCTGCATCGGTCTATTAACCCAAAACCTACAGGCACAAAATAACATACCAAAACCAGACCTAAAGGAGGAGCAAGCATCTTTTTCTATCGTTGATGGCTTTGAAATAAGCCTTTTTGCGGCGACCCCCATGATCGAAAAACCTACCCAAATTAATTTTGACAGCGAGGGCAGGCTCTGGCTTTGTGGTAGCCATATATACCCTCAACTAAATGTAAATGAGGAACCTAGCGACCGGATTGTAATACTTGAAGATACCGATAATGATGGGGTGGCCGATAAGTCCTCCATTTTCTATGATAAGCTTATTATCCCTGGTGGCGTACTTCCTGACAACAAAGGTGGAGCCTATGTTGCAAACGGTGACAAACTCATTCACCTAAGTGATACAGATGGTGATGGGAAAGCTGATAAATCAGAGGTCTTACTCACTGGCTTTGGAACAGAAGACACACACCACACCCTCCACCGCCTTGGTTGGGGCCCAGGAGGGAAGCTGTATATGCTTCAAGGCTATTACATTGCTTCACATGTAGAAACTGCCTATGGCCCGCGTCATCTTAATGGCGGAGGTCTCTGGACCTATGATGTAGACACGCGACGTCTGGAAATCTTCACAAAGGGACATGTAAATCCCTGGGGGCACTCCGTCAGCTATTGGGGTCAGTCTTTTGAGTCTGATGGTGCCGGTAATGGTTTTGGACATAGCTTTCCAAACTCAGTTTCTAAGGCTTCTCCTGGCGAATCACTATCTATTCCTATACTCACTCCTAAAAGTCCTAAAGCCAGTGGTCTTGAAATTATCAGCGGAGAACATTTTCCTTCGTCATGGAAGGGTAACATCATTACCAACGATTTCCGTGCACACATAACAGACCGTTACACGCTGGAAGCAGATGGGAGCTCTTATAAAGCCAGCCTCGAGCCCACTTTTCTAAAGTCATCACACAAATCCTTCCGTCCTGTGGACCTCACAATGGGTCCTGATGGAGCCTTGTATATTGCAGACTGGTATAGCCCAATTATACAACATGGAGAAGTTGACTTTCGTGATGAACGTAGAGATCATCAGCATGGAAGAATCTGGAGAATCACAGCAAAGGGAAGACCTCTGGTTCAAAAGCCTAACTATAAGCAGTCGAGCATTCCTGAATTATTAGACCTCCTGAAAGCAGATGAAAACTGGGTGAGACTCCTGGCCAAACAAACGTTAAAGACTAGAGAAGCAAACGAGGTGTTACCGGCAATAAGCGAGTGGTTGGGTAAACTCGACTCGCAGGATCCTGACTACGATCATCACCGACTCGAAGCACTCTGGACAGTGCAGACTATCAACTTAATAGATATAGACTTACTAAAACTTGTATTAAAATCGAAAACAGCAGGAGCTCGCTCAGCCGCTGCTAGGGTTCTCTACTATTGGAATGAAAAAGTACCTGATGCACTTGACTTGCTTAAAACAGCCGTTCAGGATCAAGATCCTAGCGTGCGACGTGAAGCGATTACTACGCTGAGTCAATTCACCTCTGTTGAAGCCTTCAAGATTGTCCTCCTTGCCTACAAAGCGAATATGGATCTTTCTTACTCGTTTGCATTGCGTCAAACCTGCCGCATGTTATCTAAATATTGGCTCCCTTCAGTCCACAATGGCGACTTGAAACCTCAAGGAGACGATGCCGCACTCATCTTTGCACTGAAGGCAACAGAAGACCCTCAAACGACCCAGCTGTTAATCGAATTATTTAAGAATAGCGAAAATCCTGATGCTGGCATATTGACGGTAATAGGAAAAAGCGGTAACCCTGAGCAATTAAATTATCTTGCGGAAATTGCAAGTACACAGGGCAACCCTCACACAAGTGATGCAGCATATGGCCTACTAAGTGCAGCAAGAGACAGAGATCTCTTCCCCTCTAAGAATAAAGAAAAGGCACTTCAAAACCTTTTTACATTCGAAAATGAGGATATCCAAGAAACTGCCTGTGCGCTTACAGGTTATTGGAAAAGTAAAGAATTTATCGATGTACTAAAAGAAAAGCTGCGTAAGCCGAATACAAGCTATGCTATTCAAGAAAGCGCAGCTCAAGCGCTGGCTATGTTTAATACCGACGACATTCGTAAATTCTTTGTTCAGATTATTAATGAAGACCGTTCTATCAGCACAAATAAGATAGCAGTATCTGCGCTGGTCCAAGTTGATTTAGAGGAAGGGATAGAAGCAATAACTTACCTGTTAAGCAAAGAACTTGATAAAGAAACAATCATTTACTTAATCAAGAAAATCATAAGGAAAGAAGGGGCCTTTACAGCTTTAATTTCTGCATTAGAAGGAAAAACTATAGCCCCAAAAACCGCTTTACAAGCTTCTCGATTTGTGCAGGGGTCTGGTCATGAAGGCACATCGGAATTAATAGCGGCATTGGCTAAAGCAGGAGGTGTAAAAATTGCCTCTACTGAGTCGGAAAATGGCCAAAGGACTAAGGAGCTCATCGCAAAATTAAAAGACGGCGACGCAGAGAAAGGAAAAGAAATATATCTCAGACCTGAACTTACTTGTATCTCATGCCACAAACTCAATGGAGTGGGCTTAACTGATATCGGCCCTGACTTAGGCAGTATTGGCGCTAGTGCTCCAGCAGACTACATCATCGAGTCTATAATAGAACCAAGTAAAAAAATAAAAGAAGGTTATAAATCATCTACAATCACAACAAATAACGGAGACTTTTACGCGGGCTCAATTATTTTTGAAGACACGAACAAGATTACAATTAAAACTTCTACAGGAGAAGAAGTCTCCATGCAAAAAAGCAAAATTAAATCTCGCGAGACAAGTAAGGTTTCAATGATGGCCGCCGGGTTAACAGATTCCCTGAATGAGAATGAATTAATTGACCTTTTGAAATACCTTACGGAACTAGGAAAGAGCCAGTAATTTGGGTAAACTTCAGAATAATTCAAATCATCATTTTGAAAACAAAATCAATCATATTACTGCTCGCACATGGCTTGGGGACAGTTTGACTCTCTTTTAAAACCAAAACAGAAGACAGTATTTCACTTTTTGATGGTAAGATACTCAAGGGTTGATCTGGCGATTCTTAATACTGATCTGTTAAAGATGGTGCCATCATGGCTTTTCAGATAAGGCTGTAACAAAAACGAATTATTTAATTCTGGAAGACAAGGTGTTTGGAGACTTTGAACTTAAGGCCAAATTCAAAATAATTCACGAAAACTCTGGTATTCAATATCGCAGTAAGGTTATTGATGCCGAAAACTGGATCGTTGCAGGTTACCAAGCAGATATGGCTTTTAAACCAATTAAGTTCTGCGGCATGATTTACAAGCAAGGCTACGGAGGTCTTAAATCCCGCAGTATTCTTTCTCCTCAAGGCAGTATTGTTCATACTGATGACAAGGGAAACAAAATAACAAACGATGAAATACTGGTAGAAGAGAAGATACAAGCTAAAATCAAACAACGAGAATGGAATGAATACACAGTCTCTGTCCTTGACTCACAGCACACGCTGAAAATCAACGGAATTATTACCGCTCAACTCACTGATTTGGAAAGCTCAAGAGTCTCAAAAGAAGGCATAATACCTCTGCTATGCCATTGGAATACAAAAGGTACGGATGTGCAATTTAAAGACATTACGCTAAGAAAGTTTTAAGGGTCCCTTCCTTTTTATAAACGCCATTTTCCGATACAGAACTTACTGAAGATATTCTCGAAAAGGATAGCTGTAGCAATTGGAAACCAAATACTTCGATGTAAGAAAATAAAAGGTAACAATTGTATAAAGAACATATGTTCTTTATACTCCAAATATAGAGGTTAAAAAATATATGTTTTTTACACAGTTTACATATTCTAAACCAAGTAATGAAAAACTTACCGCCGAAGTAAACGCTGCAAAAAAAGAAGTATCAGCAACAAAGTATTCAGTTTTGCCAATAATGCCATGATGGCTTCCGAAAAATATAGGGGCAAACTTTCCTATAATATTCCTTTTAATCTTTCTGGCTTGCCTGCAGGAGTCTATGCCCTTTTACTGGAAACATCTTATGGAAATACGTTGCGTAAAGTCATTTTAAAATAGCGCGGCTACCGTTCACTGGAAGTTTTAGTCGGTAAAAATAAAAATCCCAAAGATTTTTTGAACCTTTGGGATTTTCAATATCATATGCTTTGACTTCTTAATCCGCCAAAACAATTATCTTGTTATCCTTCATTTCGACAGTACCGCTAGTTATGGAAAGAACAGTCTTTCCATTGGCATCTTTTGAGAATTTTGAAGCGTAATCCTCATCAATAGCTATATTTCCATCCACCTTTACATTGCCTTCTTGAAGTAAAGAAACTATAGGTGCGTGGTTGTTCAGCATCTGAAATTCCCCATCAACTCCCGGTACGATCACCGACGTGACTTCCCCTGCGAATAAAGTGGCTTCTGGTGATACGATTTCTAAGTACATATTTTATGTATTAAGTAGTTGGTAATTAGTACTAATTACTTTTTACTATTTATGCTTCGGCCAACATTTTCTCCCCGGCTTCCATGGCATCTTCTATGGTACCTTTCAAGTTGAAGGCAGCTTCTGGAAGGTGATCCAATTCCCCATCCATTATCATATTGAAACCTTTAATGGTTTCCTTGATGTCTACCAATACCCCTGGCATACCCGTAAATTGTTCCGCTACATGGAAAGGCTGTGAAAGGAAACGTTGTACCCGTCTTGCACGACCTACGGCCAATTTATCCTCTTCGGAAAGTTCTTCCATACCGAGGATAGCGATAATATCCTGTAATTCTTTATAGCGTTGCAACAACTCTTTTACGCGCTGTGCACAGTTGTAATGATCTTTTCCTAAAATATCGGCCGTCAAGATTCGAGAAGTAGAATCCAATGGATCTACTGCAGGGTAGATACCCAATTCGGCAATCTTTCGCGACAATACCGTTGTAGCATCCAAGTGGGCAAATGTTGTTGCCGGCGCCGGATCCGTAAGGTCATCCGCAGGAACGTATACTGCTTGTACCGATGTAATCGAGCCTCTTTTGGTCGAGGTGATACGTTCTTGCATTGTGCCCATCTCTGTTGCCAAAGTCGGTTGATACCCTACTGCTGAAGGCATACGGCCCAAAAGTGCCGATACCTCAGAACCTGCTTGTGTAAATCGGAAAATATTATCTACGAAGAAAAGTACGTCTTTACCTTGCCCCTCACCTGCTCCATCACGGAAGTACTCCGCTATCGTCAGTCCGGATAAGGCAACTCGTGCGCGTGCTCCGGGAGGTTCGTTCATCTGTCCGAAAACAAAAGTTGCTTTTGATTCTTTCATCGCTTTCTTGTCAACTTTAGTAAGGTCCCATCCGCCATCTTCCATCGAGTGCAAGAAATCGTCACCATATTTGATAATACCCGATTCCAACATCTCACGAAGTAAATCGTTTCCTTCACGGGTACGTTCCCCTACTCCGGCAAAAACGGAAAGTCCACCATGGCCTTTCGCAATATTGTTAATCAATTCTTGAATCAAAACGGTCTTACCGACACCGGCACCACCGAACAAACCAATTTTACCCCCTTTGGCATAAGGTTCGATCAAATCGATTACTTTGATCCCGGTAAAAAGAACTTCTGTAGAAGTAGAAAGGTCTTCAAATTTTGGAGCATCACGGTGAATGGGCAGACCATTTTTTCCGGCTTTGGGCAAATCTCCCAATCCATCGATAGCATCCCCGATTACATTGAACAGGCGGCCATAGATGTCATCCCCAACTGGCATTTGTATCGCCGCACCGGTCGCAACAGCATCCGTTCCCCTACTTAGACCATCGGTAGAATCCATAGAGATTGTCCTGACGGTATTCTCTCCAGTATGCGACTGTACTTCTAGCACAAGAATGGAACCATCTTTATTGGCGATTTCCAAAGAATCGTAAATTCTTGGGAGCGTATCGCCTGACTGAAATTGAACATCTACTACCGGTCCAATAATCTGTGAAACCTTACCTGTAACTTTTGACATTACCCTTTTGTTTAAAAATTCAATTGATTAACTGCGAAAAAACAGCACTATTTACCTATGTTTTTCAGGCTGCAAAGATATGTCTTTCAACTTTAATTGAAAACTACTTTATATTCTTTTTTAGGCATTAAAAAAGGCACTACAAATTGGCGCCCTTTTTTAGTGTACTTGCTGCCCGAAACTATGGTAAGGTGGGCGAATAATTGGTCGGAAAGTTTCCAATATTAACTAGAGATCCAGATAACTCAAAGTTTGAACCATAGGTCGCATCTATCGCCTTCATGAATTCGTTGGCCACCAAGGCATTTCCCCGGGCCGTAGGATGTATACCGTCTAAAGAAAAGGCACCACCGGTAACTAGGCTGGCTGTTAACGTAAAGTCACCATCTGTAACACCACCGGCCGCCAAGTCTTCTATAAGCATATTGGCATCAACAAAAGCAAGGCCTGCAGCAGAAGCCGCGGCTGCAATAGTGGTATTAAAATCATCAGTGGCGGCTTTTATCTCAGCTTGCTCCTCAGGGATCAAGACCCACTTGTCAGCCAACGGGTTTGTTATGCCTTCGACAGAAAACTGTCCCGCTAATTCGGCAGGTAGCCCTGCTGTTATCAACGCGTTAAAAGTAGCTTCATTGATCTCGCCTATTATGCTAGCACTTGGCAAGACCAAAAGATCATTTTCGTTTGCAGGCCGTGTTTGCCCAAAAGTAGTTCCCAAAAGGTTGGCAACCAAGGGAGCCGCTTCCGCAGGCAACCCTAACTGCTGAACAAAAGCCGGAAATGCCGGATTCGCCATTAGAGCCCCAATAATTGTGGCCGATAGGTCTGTCAAGCTCTCGTCTATGATAACCACGGCATTTGCCTCAGTAACGGAAAAAATTACGGAACGTTCGGACTGGCCTACTGCTGCATAAACTTGGTTCAATGCCCCATAAACGGTATTTAGCGTTGGCACTTGTTCTGCAAAACCTTCGGTTTCTGGATCAATAGGATTATAAGGCACGGCGGTAAAATGCGGAATAGTGGTCACATAAGGTATATTGACCACCACCCCCTGCGCACCACCAGAGGTTAGCGTACTAACCAGCGTATTAATGGCAAAATCAAAAGTCGGCTTATCGGTTATCGGATTAGTACCGTCCCCACCGGACGTAGCATATCCTAATACATCATTTTCTCCGGCCCACAAGGTGAAGAAAGTTGGTGATTGTGCCATCGCTAGTTCCAGAACACTTGCATCTGGGGTGGATCCAGTCATTCTTATAAAGAACGGATTTGCCAATCCTGCCTCTAAATTTGCGATATTGCCGTACCCAGGGGCTATCATATGAAAACTTTTTGCTAGAGGTACACCCATATTATTGAAAGGTCCGGCAGGGTTGTTCAGAATAATATCCGTTGTAGGCATAACTGGGCCGATGACATCTTCAAGACCTACTGGTGGGGGCGAGCCCGTAAAAACCAGTCTCGGATTAATACCCGGTATTCGATTTCCACCGGCGAGCAATCCACCAATATTATCGTTCGTTAAGGGTTGTGCGAACGCTCCACCTCCCGCCAAAGCAAACCTACTCGCCAATATATTCGGTAAGGAATTTTCTTGCCCTGCAATAAATAATGCTCCATCAGTGAGACCAGCTGTTAAGGAGTTTCCCACTGAAACATACGTAGAAAAGTCTGCCGACCCCGTTGAGAGGTCGGGAAAATCTAACTCTATCACAGGAGTCATATCGACATCTTCAGGGTCATTACATGCCACAAAGACAAACACTAACGCTATAAGAAATATATATATAAAATTTTTCATCTTAAAAGTCGATTTAGTTTTCACTTAGTTATTGATGATCCAAGATACATAGTAAATGGAACCGATAAATCCTGTGCCGAAAGCGGTAAAGTATTCGTCTCCAAATAAGTTATTACCACCTACTTTAAAGGTAGATTTTATACGTGGTACAGAATAGTTGATTTGAGCATCCACAACGTGAAACTCTGGCACAACACCATTCCCAAAAGTCGCCTCCCAGAAGTAATCATCACTAAATCTGTAGTTTACGTTAAACCCAAAATTATTGAACAATTCAGCATTCCCGAAGGAAGCTTTAAACTTATGTTCTGGTGTGTTAAAGTTTGACATAAAATCTGGGTTAGCCTCTTGGTCAAAATCTTGTTTTGTAAACGTGTAGCTTCCACTTAAATCAAAATTTCCTAATACTTTCGTTGAAAGTCCCAATGAAGCACCATAAGAGCTGATGTCCACATCAGAATTTGTGTACGTTCCGTACCTTGCAAAATCTCTATTAGCTACCGCACTAACTGACAGCGAGTTATCACCTACTTCCCCGTAATAAGGCGCTACTACTACTTCTTGAGAAATAAAATCCTTGTAATTGTTATAATACGTACTAAAGTCAATAACTAGTTTATCTATTTTGCCCCTATACCCTATTTCAAAGGAAGTGACTTGCTCTGGTGCTACGATGTTTGGATTTGCAATCTGTAGGTCGGCAGCATTGCCAGAATCTCTAAAGTCATTAAAAGAACTTAATGAATAAGAGTTTTCGTAAGCCGCTCTTCCTGTTTGGACTATAGTTTCTGGTTGACCCAATAATTGGCCTCGGCCACTAACATTATAAGATCTGGAATATCTATCTAAATTATCAGGAGCAGAACCAACCAAAGCATCCCGTCCTGTAAATAATCCAATAAAAAGATCTTGTGTGGTTGGGTTTCTAAATCCTTGTTGAACTGAAGCCCTAATATTATGATCTCTATTGAGTGTAAAACCAGCAGAAACTCTAGGGGAAAAGAAACCATCAAAAAATTCAGATTTATCGTATCGCACAGAGCCTGTTAATTTCAAGCTTTTCTCTCCCGATAATTCGATTTTCTTTTGGATCTGGGTATATAATCCAAATTCTGAATAATCAATTGGACCGTCAGTATCCGTATAAATAGTTCCCCCTGAATTTAGGCTATACTGTCTGAAGGATCCTCCAACTTGAATATCTGCAAAGTCAATTAAATGACTAAAATTATAATTGGCATCTGCATGGTAGTATTTTGAAGCATCTTTAAATTGTGATCCCGTAGTAATGTCCGGGTCTTTGATTACTTTATCAAAAGCACTCTGAAACTCTGGTGAACCTGGCAAGAATCGACCCGACTCTGCCACAGTTCTCGCCGCTGCATGCGCCTCTTGATCTGTTGCACCTCCTAATGTAGCTCCTGCATAAGTACTTACATAATCACCAAACCAAGCATTATCACTTTTCCAAGCCCTGTTTACATTGATAGCCGTGGCTACCATATCATAAGAATCTCCCGCCTTATCAGCTACTAAATACCCTCTAACAAAGAAATTATCATTTCTAATCTCGAGCTTATGCTGCTCTTGAAAGAAACCATTGATATTATATCGATTCGTTCCTTGGTAAATCGTGGAACCTGTACCGACCTTGCCTACATAAGAAAATTCTAGACTGTTACCTTCAATAGGACGATAATATAAGCCCCAATCTGCTTTAATACTTTCTGCATTATAATTGGTAAGGTCACTTTCATTATACCCTGTTCTACTAACTACAACTGAGGGAATCAAAGCATTAGTACCAGCAGGCACTAATCCAGCAGCTTCCCCTAGCAATGCAACATCCCTTATATCATTAGATACCTCATCACCATAAACGTTGATGCCATTATAGCCTATATCATTAGCCCTTGTGCTGCCAAGAATCCCAAAATTATTTTCGTCTTTTCCTTCTATATTATTGGCAGCCCAATCGGTACCTTTTAAATATCCAAAATTCACCTTCATGGCAAACTTCTCGCTAAATTTATGTGCTGCCCTTATACCCACATCTGTATATGCGTTGGTACCTGCAGCTTCTTGTGATGTAACCCCTTGTTTTACCGAAACGCTTATGCCTTCATAATCAAAAGGATTTTTACTTCGCATGAACAAAATACCGTTAAAGGCATTTGCCCCGTAGAGTGCCGAAGAAGCCCCTGGCAGCAATTCTACACTGAGCACATCGGTTTCTACCATACCGACCAAGTTACCTATGGGAAAGTTCAAGGCAGGGGTCGAGTTATCCATACCATCTACTAATTGCATAAAACGAGTGTTCGCAAATGTTGCAAAACCTCTGGTATTCACTGATTTGAATGTTAAACTGTTCGTGTTGACATCTACCCCTTTGAGATTCTCCAAACCACTGTAAAAATCGGCAGATGCAGTATTTTTAATGGCCTCGGCACCCATTCTTTCAACGGTCACTGGCGACTCGAAGATACGTTCAGGGGTTCGTGAAGCCGATATTACGACCTCATCTAAAAAAGTCTGTGCCTCTGTAAGCACAATCGTTAGGGTCTGATTATTCGCACTAATCTCTTGGGTAACATCGGAGTATCCGATACTCGTAATCGATAACTGAAATGGGGGGACTTCAGAAGTTTCCAGAATAAAATTCCCATCAAAATCGGCGGTTGTCCCTATCGCTTTTCCCGTGATAACGATATTGGCACCCGGTACGGGTTCGTTGTTCTGATCTACCACTTTCCCATCTACCGTTGTCTGTGAAAACCCTAGGCTTCCGACCAACAGCAATGCTAAAAATAGTACTGTTTTCATGCTAAGTTTGAGTTAAAATATTTTGTAGAAGCAAGTTACATTTTTTTTTACGTCGAAAATCATAAATTGAAAAAAATTATGCATGCATAGTATATTTTTGATAAATACAGCCTCTCATTTTTAGGAAATCGGGAAAAAAGAGAGGCCATGGAAACTTCCATGGCCTCGACCGTAATTTTAATATGAATATCTTTCGGATGGTTACTCCACCGTAACCGATTTTGCCAAATTTCGGGGCTGATCCACATTACAACCGCGCATTACTGCAATGTGATATGACAATAATTGTAACGGAATAGTAGTCAATAGCGGCGTCAAGCTTTCCAAAGTTTCCGGTACCTCAACAACATGATCTGCCAATTCGGTTACCTGTTCATCACCTTCGGTCACGATAGCAATAATCTTTCCTTTTCGAGATTTGATTTCCTGTATGTTACTGACCACTTTTTCGTAATGTCCCTTTTTGGTAGCAATCACGAATACGGGCATCTGATCATCAATCAAAGCGATCGGACCATGCTTCATTTCAGCGGCCGGATACCCTTCGGCATGTATATAGCTAATTTCTTTCAATTTGAGTGCGCCTTCCAGAGCAACGGGAAAATTATAACCTCTACCCAAATAAAGACAGTTCGTAGAATCTTTATATACTTCGGCAATAATTTCAATTAAAGGATTAGATTCCAATGCCTTTTCGACTTTTGCCGGAATAGTTTCCAATTCGGTCAAAAACTCATGGAACTTAGATTCGGAGAACACCCCCTTTTCCTTGGCCAATTTTAATGCTATCAAGGTCAGAACGGTAATCTGGGTCGTAAATGCCTTTGTCGAAGCTACCCCGATTTCGGGCCCTGCGTGCGTGTACGCACCTGCATCAGTTTCCCTTGCAATGGAAGACCCCACAACATTACAGACACCGAAAACAAACGCACCCCGCTCCTTGGCCAATTTAATGGCGGCCAAAGTATCTGCTGTTTCACCTGATTGCGATATTGCAATAACTACATCTTTATCGGTAATCACCGGATTGCGATACCTGAACTCAGAGGCATATTCGACCTCTACGGGAATACGTGCCAAATCTTCAAATATATACTCTGCCACAAGACCTGCGTGCCAAGAGGTACCACAGGCAACAATAATAATACGGTTAGCATTCATGAATTTTTCAAGATGCTCGTCGATTCCCGCCATCTTGATCAGACCTTGATCAGGTCTTAAACGACCTCGGTAGGTATCAAGAATAGCTCTTGGCTGTTCGTATATTTCCTTGAGCATAAAGTGGTCGTACCCCCCCTTTTCGATTTCCTCGATATTCATTTTTAATTCCAGAATATTTGGGTATGCAATGGCATCATCCTTTATTTTCCGAAGTTTGATCTCTTTTCCGAGACGTAGAATGGCCATTTCCTCGTCCTGTAAATACACGGCATTATTCGTGAATTCTATAAATGGGGAAGCATCGGAAGCTATAAAAAATTCGTTGTCGCCAACACCAATCGCTAATGGACTACCTAACTTTGCCACCACGATTTCATCTGGCTTTTGTTTGTCAAAAACAGCTATAGCATAGGCGCCTACTACCTCGCTCAAGGCAATCTGAACCGCCTGGCCGAGCATTACGCCTTCTGTTTTCTTAACTTCTTCTATTAAATTTACAAGTACCTCGGTGTCGGTATCCGAATGAAATTTATAGCCCCGCTTGATCAACGCTTTTTTGATGGACTCGTAGTTCTCAATAATTCCATTATGGATGATGACCAATTCACCGGAATTCGAATAATGCGGATGTGAATTCACATCGTTTGGCTCACCATGGGTCGCCCAGCGGGTGTGCCCTATGCCCAAACTACCCTTTAGCGAAATGTTCTTCTCTGATTTGCTTTTAAGGTCTTCGACCTTGCCCTTCGTCTTGGCAAGATTGATACCGTTACCGTCGTAAAGTGCGATACCGGCACTGTCGTAACCTCTATATTCAAGACGCTGAAGGCCTTTTATGATAATCGGATAGGCATCTCTATGGCCTATATAACCTACTATTCCACACATAATTGATAGATTCTTTAAATCGGGGAACCCTTGTTTATAGTGTAAATTTACTTGAAGTGAACAAAACCCACTATTATTCTCGTTATAAAACGCGCCCGTTCTTTATCTAGTATATTAAAGAATGGCAACCTTAGAATTTAATTGAGGTTACAAGGGAAAAAACTCAAAACTGATCAGTTTGCCTCGGTATAAAAAATCTCGAGTTTTAGTTTTTTATCACTGTTTTCGGCACTTACGTCGCTTCCGAAAAGCGCCGTACCCAATGGGGTAATGGTAGCAGCTACAGGAATATCTTCTTCTTTCCCATTACTTAACATAGCATTAGAAACGCCTGGTTGAAATAAGCTAGCTGTCACAGTAAGCCCTAAAGTGGCATTTTCAGCGTCGCGAATGACTAAATTATTAATATGCTCAGTAATTTTTACTGTGTATTTTATGCCTTTTCCATCATCGGACTTAACCAAATTACCGTCGTAATCGAAAAATGTTATGGCCTGCTCGCTTAGCGATCTTGGAAAACTGAAAACAGGACCACCTGTCTCCGCATTATATAAATATAATCTTGGCGGTTCGGCTACATCACTATTATCGGCCACATAAAAAACCAAATTGGCTTCATTAATTATCCAATTATTAGCCTTTATCTGATTAATGATTTCCATACCGTTTATCTCATCAAAAAGCTTGATTTCAGCGTAGGACCCAGATCCACCCTTTACATATATTCTTGATGCATTCTCCCCAGTATCCATACTATTCTCGATTTCTTGTGGATAGGCCTCATTTATAAATGTATTAACAGCATTACCCGTTACAACACCATTAGTTTGGGACTGACTTATGAAATTAAGTACAAAATCGCTTTGTTTTTTCGACGTAGAGCCATCACTGGTATCAAAACTATCGTAGTTATAAGAAATAACAATATTAGCCGCAGTAAGATTGAACAAAACCATGAATTCGTCAGTTACAGACGCCAAAGAGAAGTGAATACCCCTTAAGAAATCACTGAAATTGGCTTGGTTCATCAATTCAAAACTACCTTCTTTATCGATAATATTATTTTGAAAAAAATCTTTATCAAGAGCAACCCGTATGCCAGGCCCAAGGTAGTTGAACTGCTCGGCTTCGTTTTCATCTTCGGTGCTCGGGTCGTCTCGTCGACGCACTGGTATTTGCTCGGCACTTATGCTTACTTCTCCATCAAAAAGAAGGCTATCGACAAAAGTGGGTACGAACTGTTGGCTTGAATAATATTCTTGAGCTTCTTGAAAATTTGTGTCAGGGTCTAGATCGCGAAGAAAGAAATTTGAACGCTCAATCTTCAAATTGAACATGGCATTACCCATATTATCATATAGTTTACCGTTCTTGTAGATGCTATCCAAATCAAAACTTTTGACAAACTGATTTTGTGTAAAATCCTCATCAGCAGCATCTCCAATGCCATCACCATCAGTATCGGGATCCAAGGGGTCAGTACCATTGGAATTCTCTTGACTATCGGTAAGACCATCATTATCAGAGTCGCTATTAGGATCTAAGGGATCCGCATCAAACTCGTCTGCAAGACCATCAAGATCCGAATCGCCCGTGGGGTTGGTAAAGAAAGGAATGTAGAGATACACCGAATCTACACTTTCATTCTCTGGAATTTGGGCAGGTATGCCATCACTGGGATTATCTTCCACCTCTTGCGAATAGGCTCCAAAGGTAGGATTGGGCGAAGAAAGCAGAACCTGCGAATTAACCATTGCTTCCGTCTTTCCATAAGCTGGGTGATCAAATGCACCCAATTGATATATCGGAAGCTTATTGGTGCGTACCGCTTCAATATCTTTATTGTAGGCAAAAACGTCAAAAACTTTCTTGCCGGTCGTGAATGGTGTTCCTCCGATGACTCCGGCACCTATGGTCGTTGGGTCCTTTTCACAGGAAGCCATGGCAGTGACAAGCAAGATTACTGCTAGCGCAGAAAATTTGAATCTATTCAAAAAAGTCATTCGGGCTATTTTAAAACTTCAGTGTTATAAAAATTGGCATAGGCATCCTCGAACTCTTGTAAGGATACGTAAGGCAACACAGGTTTTTGAAGGTTGGAAATGTGGTTTAGTAAATCTTCGGAAATTTCTTCCGAGGCTAAAATAACAGCATCAGAATGATCTACAGCAACCTTTAACAAATTATTATAAGAAGGCGTCTTAAGCGGAGTGATACTTTCTGCGGAAATACCGTCGAAAGCGATTTTCTTGACCATATCTTTATCAAGTTCCCCTTCAAAAGATTTTCCATAAACAGAAATAACAATTTTACTAGTGTCGAACAAAGGTTCGTCAGCGTAGTACTTTTTTAGATATAATGGTAAAAGAGAAGCCATCCACCCGTGTACATGAATGATATCTGGCGACCAATTCAATTTCTTTACGGTCTCGACAACACCTTTGGCAAAGAAAATGGCCCTTTGATCGTTGTCGGGAAAAAGATTGCCATCGGCATCGGTGAAGGTAGCCTTTCGTTTAAAATACTCGTCATTATCAATAAAATATACCTGAATGCGCTCCCGTGGAATGGAGGCCACTTTAATGATCAAGGGCATATCCATGTCATTGATCACCAAATTCATACCTGACAAACGAATCACTTCGTGAAGTTGATGTCTTCGCTCATTGATATTGCCGTACCTAGGCATAAAAATTCGAATTTGGCCGCCGTTACTGTTGACCATTCTCGGAGTTTCGTAAGACATTAGGGAAACTTCGTTCTCCGGAAGGTAGGGTACCAATTCCGATGATACGAACAATATCTTTTTACCATTCATGTATGCTGAGTTTTATTGTGTAGTTTGTAGCCTAGCTGCAAAATTACAAAAATTATGCAGATTAGCCGTAATTATACGTGTCGCATATGAAAATTTGGGAATTTTTGGGGAATTTATTTTTTTCTTTACCTAGGCAATCCCTAGCGGTCGGGATAAGACAGGGAAAGGGAAAAAGAAAGATTCAAAAGCCCGAAGTTTCATATGTGAGGAGTATGTGGTAAGTTTGCTCGCTTTTAAACCAACCCTATGCTAATCTTTCGCGCTAAAAATGAGTTTGCAGAGCATCTCTTTTCTTTAAACAAAACCAGCAGCCTAGGGCTAGTGCCTACCATGGGGGCATTGCACAAAGGTCATGAGTCTTTAGTACAAAGCGCGGTTGCCGAAAACGGTAAATTAGTTGTAAGCATTTTTGTCAACCCCACCCAGTTCGACAACAAAGAAGATCTTAAAAAGTACCCGAAAACCCTTGAGGCCGACCTACTACTATTGCAGAAGGTTTCTGAGGATATTATCGTTTTTGTCCCTACCGCCGAAGAGATGTATGATAATAAAGTACAGTCAAAAAGCTACGATTTCGAGGGACTGGACAAAATAATGGAAGGTGCTTTTAGAGATGATCATTTTAATGGAGTAGGTACTATAGTCGAAGCATTGCTTCACTTGGTCAAACCGGATAGGGCCTATTTTGGGGAAAAAGATTTTCAACAGTTGCAAATCATTAAAAAATTAGTGGAAATTGGTAAAATTCCTGTTGAGATTGTTGGGTGCCCAATCATAAGGGAAGCAAGCGGGCTGGCCATGAGCTCAAGAAATGAAAGGTTGTCTAAAACAATGCGACAAAAGGCATCGTTCATCTACAAAACACTGTTGACTGCCAAGGAGAAATTTGGCACGAAAAGTGCTAAATACGTTACGAACTGGGTAGAAGATCAGTTCAAGAAACATCCTAATCTTCAATTGGAATATATCGAGATAACAGATGTGGAAACACTGACACCCGTTCAAAGAAAAAACAATAACCTAAAATATAGGGCCTTCATTGCCGTTTTTGCCGATGGTATTCGGCTTATCGATAACATTGCCCTGTAATTAATTAACTTTGCCCCCATGCAAGTAGAAGTCGTAAAATCGAAGATTCACCGCGTAAAGGTTACCGGTGCCGATTTGAATTATATCGGTAGTATTACCATAGATGAAGATTTAATGAACGCTGCTAACATTATCCGTGGCGAAAAGGTGCAAATTGTCAACAATAACAATGGTGAACGATTGGAGACATACGCCATACCCGGCCCAAGAAATAGCGGCGAACTTACTCTGAATGGCGCGGCGGCACGAAAAGTGGCCGTAGGCGATATACTCATTCTCATCACCTATGCTTGGATGGGCATTGAGGAAGCGAAAAAATTCAATCCTTCACTAGTATTTCCCAATGAAGAAAATAACCTGTTGAACTAATTTTGGCCACACCAATCAAAAAGACATTAAAGACCCTAATCCCAATTGTTTTGGGAGTTTTTTTGGTTTGGTATTGGTATAGTTCGACTTCGGTAACCGAAAGAGACCAAATTCTTTATTATATTAAGGAAGCCAATTTATTTTGGGTGAGCGTTTCTATTCTTTTAGGAATTCTTGGACATGTTTCACGGGCCATTCGCTGGAACTATCTGTTAGAGCCACTTGGCTATAAACCTAAGCTTAGCAATAATGTATTAATTATTCTCATGGCCTATTTGACCAATTTGGGCATTCCCAGAACGGGTGAAATATTGAGAGCTACCGCCCTGACCACTTATGAAAATGTGCCTTTTGAAAAAGGGGTGGGCACCATTATTATTGAGCGGGTTATAGACGTCATTATGCTTTTGGCCATTATCATGATTACCCTGTTTCTGCAGACCGATATTATTTTGGGTTTTCTCGAAAATATCGGTATTCCAATGAATAAAATACTCTTTTTGCTCGGGGCTGGTATTTTGGCCACCGCATTTTTTATGTTCTTTATCAAAAAATCGACCCATGCAATTGCAGTCAAAATTAAAGGCTTTGTAAAAGGCCTTATGGATGGTGTTCTGAGTATCTTTAAAATGAAAAATAAATGGGCCTTTATTGGGCATACCCTTTTTATTTGGTCTTGTTATATCGGTATGCTTTGGGTAATTAAGTTTACCGTTGCCGAAACTCTTACCCTATCGTTGAGTCAACTCATGGTGGCCTTTGTGGCGGGGGCACTAGCCATGATGTTCACAAACGGAGGTATAGGCCTTTACCCCATAGCCGTGAGCAAGGCTTTGGCTATTTTTGGTATTAGCAAAGTATCGGGAGACGCTTTTGGTTGGATTATGTGGATTTCACAAACCCTTATGATCCTCGTTTTTGGGGCAATATCTTTTCTTGTATTACCGTTATTGAACAGAGACCGATAAGGTCTTTTTACCAAAAAACTAGACCATGTTACGCAACCTTACTTTTTTCGCACTGCTGTTGTGCATCAATCTGAACGCACAGGTTACCCAAGAAATTTTCGAATCTTTTAAATTACAAGAACGTAGAGATGTGCGCTATTACTTTCCTGAAGATTATGATAAGGAGAAAAAATATCCATTGATCGTTGTGCTCGATGGCGAATATCTCTTCGACCAAGTAGTGGCCAACGCCAAATTTTATAACACATTTCATGGTATGCCAGCTAGTATCATAGTCGGCATCCACCAAAGCAAGGAAAGCCTTCGATTAGACGATTGTGCCTTTGAACCTGATACCGGATTGCCCTCGGAAAAAGGAAAAAAGTTCTTTGAGTTTTTGGGGATGGAGATGATTCCATACTTAGATCTTAACTATAGTACCGCACCATTCAAAATGATAGTTGGTTACGATATTACGGCCAACTTTACGAACTATTGGCTGTTCAAAGACAATTCGCTCTTCAATGCCTATATCAATATTTCTCCAACCCTAGCCCCTGAAATGGAAACCAGAGTTCCAGCACGACTTGCATCATTTGACAAACAGATTTTTTATCAGTTGATCGTAGAAACCGAAAAGAGCAAGCACACTTCCAAGCTCATGGCAATGGATAAAGCCATTAAAGCCATTGATAAAGAAACGCTACATTATAATTTTGAAGAATATGCCGGAGCTGACCATATCTCTATTGCAACTTATGGTATAGGAAAGGCCTTTGACAATATTTTTAAAATGTTCAAACCCATCAGCCCAAAGGAGTATAAAGAGCAAATTCTAACCTCCGAAGAACCTGTTTTTCAATATTTGGAAAACAAATACCAAGGAATCGAAGACCTTTTCAGCATTCAAAAAACAGTAGACCTTAACGACGTTATGGCTATCTATGCCGCCAGCCGTAAAAAAGAAGATGTCGAGTCGCTCAAACCGTTATCAGATCTTTGTAAAAAAGAATTCCCTGGTACAATGCTCGGTTTCTATTTCGAAGGCGAATACTACGAACAGCTCGGCGAGCCTAAAAAAGCCTTAAAGACTTTCGAAAAAGCCTTTGGCATGGATGAAATCGATTTCTTGACCAAAGAAATGGCTTTGGAGAAAATCGATGCTTTGAAGGCTGATTTTGGGTATTAGGAATTAAATTCCGAATTTGAAGCTTCAAATTTCAAAGCCCTTATCTAGCCCTGCCTAATTTTTTGTGCGTCTAACAATTAGTATTACTCACAAAGTTTTCAAACAGTTTTCAGTGTGACTCAGTTAATGCCAAATGAACGTTTTGCAATAGCCCTGATTTTGTATTTGTCTTGATATTATATAGGGTCAAATATTTCGTATCACCTAACCAATACCCCATAACTAAAAATTCCTCTAGCTACTTTGGTCGCTCATAGCATCAAGGACGGGTATAATCCTGCTTCTAAAAAACGCCTTGTACTTATAAGCCAAAACGCTATAAATGTAAACCAAAACTCTATTGGTTTTTTCAAGCAACTAGGCTATCTTAGTCCCAATCCAGAATCAAAAAAAAGTGGCCAAAACAAAAACAGCTTTTTTCTGTCAAAACTGTGGCACCCAATATGCCAAATGGGTAGGGCAATGTTCTGCCTGTAAAGAATGGAATACCGTCGTCGAAGAGGTAGTTCAAAAAGCCGAAAAGCGAAACTGGAAGACCAGGACCAGCTCCAAGAAGAAAATTTCAAGGCCATTGCGCGTCAATGAAATCAGTTTGGAGAAAGAGCTTCGGCTGGACACTTTTGATTTGGAGTTCAATCGCGTTCTTGGCGGAGGTCTTGTGCCGGGAGCCTTGGTGCTTTTAGGAGGTGAACCCGGTGTGGGGAAAAGTACCTTACTATTACAGATTGCCTTAAAACTACCTTATAAAACGTTGTATGTTTCGGGGGAAGAGAGTCAAAAGCAGATCAAGATGCGGGCCGATCGTATTCATCCGAACAATGAGACCTGTTTTATTCTTACCGAAACGAAGACCCAGAATATCTTTCAACAAATCGAGGCCACAGAACCTGATATTGTTGTTATCGATTCCATTCAGACTTTACATTCAGACTACATAGAATCGGCTGCCGGAAGCATTTCCCAGGTTCGCGAATGTACCGCTGAACTCATCAAATTTGCTAAGGAAACCAATACGCCTGTTATTCTTATCGGTCATATCACCAAAGACGGTTCTATCGCGGGCCCTAAGATTCTGGAACATATGGTCGATACGGTTTTACAGTTCGAAGGTGACCGTAATTATGTCTACCGCATCCTTCGTGCACTAAAGAACCGCTTTGGTTCTACTGCCGAATTGGGTATTTACGAAATGCAAGGCGGTGGGTTGCGACAAGTTAATAATCCCTCGGAGATATTGATTTCAAAAAACGATGAAGGGCTCAGCGGAACGGCCATCGCATCGACCATTGAAGGCATGCGCCCATTGCTGATAGAAATACAGGCTTTGGTCAGTACGGCAGTCTATGGTACGCCCCAACGTTCGACAACAGGTTACAACGCCAAACGCTTGAATATGCTTTTAGCGGTGCTTGAAAAACGTGCCGGTTTTAAATTGGGTGCCAAAGATGTATTTTTGAATATTACGGGAGGGATTTCAGTCGATGATCCTGCAATCGATTTGGCAGTAATTGCAGCCATACTTTCAAGTAATGAGGATATTTCTATTGAAAAGGGAGTCTGTTTTGCCGCAGAAGTTGGCCTCGCCGGCGAAATACGTCCCGTACAGCGCGTTGACCAACGTATTCTAGAAGCCGAAAAATTGGGATTTACTTCAATTTATGTCTCTAAAAACAATAAAATCGGTCTAAAAAAGACAAAAATTGAAGTACACCTAGTCTCCAAAATTGAGGATGTAGTCAGCGGGCTCTTTGGTTAGCGTTTATCTCTCATAATCCGGGCGAGGACCATAAAAATTATGATTACCGCAACGATTATGACCAGCTGCCAAAGTCCTACTTTTAAAGCTATCATTTCAAATATCAAGGTGATGGATTTGGAATTTCATTATGAATTTCTTCAATACCCTGTAGCACTTCATCGCTCAATTTCACATCGATACTCGCGATATTTTCTTGCAGCTGTTTCATCGAGGTAGCACCAATGATGTTGCTTGTCACGAAAGGTCTTGTATTAACAAAAGCCAATGCCATCTGGGCCATTGACAAGTCATGGTCTTGGGCTAGTTTATGATACTTTTCCGTAGCCTTTATAGCTTGCTCGCTAGTGTAGCGATTGTAGTTAGGAAATAACGTGATTCGAGATGTCGCAGGTCGCATTCCGCCTAAATATTTACCGCTTAAGGCACCGAAGCCCAAAGGAGAATAGGCTAATAGTCCCACTTTTTCACGAATCGAGATTTCTGAAAGACCTACCTCGAACAATCGGTTCAATAGGTTATACGGATTTTGAATCGTAATCGTGCGTGGCAAACTGGCATGCACTTTACTTTCCATTAAAAACCGCATGGCGCCCCAGGGGGTTTCGTTAGAAATGCCCACATGTCTAATCTTGCCTTCCCGAATTAAATCGCGTAGCGTTTCTAGAATTTGGTGAATGTTGTCTTGCCAGTGATTGGAAACGTCATGCTCATAGCCTCTTTTTCCAAAATAGTTTGTGGTTCTTTCGGGCCAGTGCAACTGATAAAGGTCAATATAATCGGTCTGTAAGCGTTCAAGGCTGCCGTCAACAGCACTGCGAATTGACTCTGGCGTAAAGCCTGTAGCACGAATAAACTTCGTAAACTCTGCCTTTCCTGCGATTTTAGTACCGAGAACGATCTTGTCGCGGTTGTTGTTTTTCTTGAACCATGTACCGATAATTTTTTCCGTTTCGGAAAGACGATCATGGTGTGCAGGAATTGGGTATAATTCGGCCGTATCGAAAAAATTAATGCCTTTATCTACGGCATAGTCCATCTGTTCATGACCTTCGGCCTCAGTATTCTGCTTACCCCAGGTCATGGTGCCCAGACAAATTTTGCTGACTTCAATATCGGTGTGAGGTAGGTTGCTGTAATTCATAGGCTTTTGGGGTATGTTCTTTGAAAAGGCCAAATTTAAGGAAATCCACGGTTTAAAGATTCGCGATTATCCATTTTAATTTAACGATGTCTCGGACAGATTAAGATTGCGGACTTCAAGAATGATGGTTCCGGGATAGGGATTTATAATGTGAACCTAGACCAAGACAACAGATACAATTCTTCTTGATTTTTAGATCCGAGTAGTCATTTCTGGCTATATGAGGTCACTAAATTTGTTTTATGCGACGGATTACCACCAATACGTATAAACTGACCATATACACAAAACCACTTTCAAATTTGTAAGCAGATATAGACATTTGTTGTGTGATATTTAATCAGGTAATTAGGATGCTTGCTAGCGGATTGTTCAATGTACCGGTCACATGAAAATCAATTTATAAACTTAAATCTTAAAAAGATGAAAAATACAAACATTTTTAGAACCACTGCATTTTTATTGGTTTGCACTTTTTTTGCCATTTCGTGTGAAAAAACGGAAACTGAAATAGACCTGCCCAAAGAAGAAAGCAAAGGAGAGGGCTTTTATAGTAAAACGGGCAATAACGATTCGGAGATCGATGCGACCTCAGAGGTTTTGTCTCCCTTAATTCATAAACGGTACGATGCCTCTTTGAGCAAGGAAGAAGCACAAGCACTATTCCAAACCGCAGTCTCTAAATTTATAAAGGAGACCGGACACACCAACAGAACCGCGTCTTATTTCTATTTCGAGGTATGGACAAAAACGAGCAACTACGCGCACAGTCAAACGGATGGAAGTGTTTGGGCAAGATTTAATTTTATGACCGACAAAGGAAGTAAGAATTTACCTTGGGCGAGATTGAACAATGAGGGTGATGACCGTGAAAACGGCTCATGGGATTTTTATTATTTTGGGGCTCATGCCTCCTCGATAAACTGGCTAGAGGCAGAAAGTGCTCAAGTAGCACTCCGAGGCACCGATGGCTGGCACGTAAAATATTTTGACATACGTGTATGGGCATACAAGCAGTTCTCAAGTGCCACAGGCAACTCCCGCGTTCTTTCAAACCCAGAAACTTGGTTGGATAATAATACCTCAACAGGATGGGATTACTATTATACTGGAAATGTGGGCACAGGACGGATGAATTTTAACTAATCCTTGTAAAGCAAAAAAACCACAATCAAATTTGATTGTGGTTTTTTTG
>RCND010000019.1_pt1 | contig 76824 bp, 67 predicted proteins | sample 2041351 | NCBI WGS metagenome assembly RCND01 (sample SAMN09708230, study PRJNA481090) | Marine sediment metagenome, whole genome shotgun sequencing project. | biome: marine sediment; feature: ocean; material: sediment; isolation source: Sewage treatment plant 12B marine sediment (STP12B) ... | reverse complement strand
TCTTTAGGAATAGAGACTATGGGAAGTGTAATGACTAAATTAATAGAGTCGAACACTACGATTCCAACGAAAAAATCACAAGTATTTTCAACAGCTGCGGATAATCAACCTTCTGTTGAGATTCATGTATTGCAGGGAGAAAGACCAATGGCAAACGACAATAAATCAATTGGACGTTTTCATTTGGACGGTATTCCGCCTTCAAAAAGAGGTACACCTCAAATTGAAGTAACCTTTGATATTGATGCAAACGGAATCATTAAGGTTTCGGCTACGGATAAAGCTACGAACAAGACACAAGATATTCGTATCGAAGCTTCTTCTGGTTTGACGGAAGAAGAAATCAAGAAAATGAAAGCAGAAGCGGAAGCAAATGCTGAATCTGATAAAAAAGCTAAGGAAACTGCCGATAAGTTGAACGAAGCGGATGGTATGATTTTCCAGACTGAAAAGCAATTGGAGGAGTTTGGTGATAAATTATCTGATGATAAGAAAAAGCCTATCGAAGATGCTTTAACAGAACTGAAAGCTGCTTACGAATCTAAAGATTTAGCCGTTATAACGCCAGCATTGGACAAAATAAACGAAGCTTGGAAAGTAGCTTCTGAAGAAATGTACAAAGCACAGGCAGGTGCACAGCAAGGCGAAGGTGCTCCGCAAGGGGAACCTACAGCAGAAGCAGCTCCAGAAGGAGACAACGTAGAAGACGTAGACTTCGAAGAAGTAAAGTAGCCCATTTTGGGTATCTCTATTGAGCTTAATTTAAGCTCGACAGAGGAATTAGACTTTGCGCAGAGAACGTAACTTCTTATGTATAGTTTAAAGAAAAAAGGGCTGGATTTATCCAGCCCTTTTATTTTGATGTTTATTTTGTTTTTAGCTTGAAACATTATAAAGTAACTTTGTGGTATGTTAAAATATGGTCTCTTCTTAGTACTAACTTTATTTTTAGGATGCTTTTGGCCAACAAATGCCCAAGAAATAGAATTATTTACATTGCCCGATTTTGATCTTAAGTATAAGGTGAAGACGTGTTTGGTTAGCACCAATTACGGCAAGGAAGAATATGCTTTTGATACCATTGGACGTTTGACCAAGGCTATTACAAGATTCAACGATTCAGATTATGACCTAGTTTCCTACACATATAAAAACGGAGAATTGAAAGAAAAGAGATCGGAATCATATCGAGATGATACCTTTGATCCAAGTACGTCTATTGCCCATTTTTATGAGTTAGATACCTTGAAATTTAGAAAGATAACAGAGAAAATTGTTTCTTATGAAAACGATTTTTTAGACCAATATACTTATGAATATGACAAAAAAGGAGATTTAGTGAAAATGACCCGAAATAATGACGAGGGCATAGATGAAACTTTGGTAGAATACAAAAAGTATAAGGGCGAGTACACCGTTAACTACTTCATTAATAATGTTCCGCTAAAATCTGTTCGGACATCAACAATTAAAAAAAAGAACGGGTCCATTCAAAAAGTAGTATTAATCAAAGAATTTTTACGGGGAGAAGCAAACAAGGCTTTTGAAGAGGTTTTTGATGCTTCAGGAAAATTATTAGCCCAACAAGAATTTGAATTTAGCAAAAAGGAGAAGACTTTTGCGCCTACAACCCGAACCACATATAGTTACGATGAGAATGATATGTTGGTGAAAGAAGTGGCCAAAGGTTTAAATACTACGAAGGAAAAGACCTATATCTATCAATATGATAATATAGAAAACGGTAACTGGGTAAAGCAGATTGTGGTTCCTGAGAATTCATATGTGACAAGGAAGATTACCTATTATGAAGTGAAGCCCCTAGAAAAGGAATGAGTTTTAAATGTTAATCTAAAGAAATTCACACAACTATTCACCTTATTTCAATGCACTAAATCGTTTTTTTTTCAGTTTTGGCCATTCTTCTGATAGTATGCCATAGCAACAAGAACTTCTTCTAAAACCATTCTTAACGACCATATCCTTTCTTAAGACACCTTCAAGATTTGCACCCAATTTTTCGACCGCTTTTCTCGAAGCTATATTTCTTTCGTCTATCCGAAATTCAACTTTTTCATACTGCAGTGTTTCAAAGGCATGTTTTAGCATTAGGTATTTTATTTGGTGGTTAAATCCTGTACCACGTACCTCTTTTGAAATCCATGTCCAACCGATATGTAGTACCTTGTTTTTACTATCTATATGCCCAAATCTAGTGCAGCCTACTACTTCATCTGTTATTTTATTATAAACTACAAAGGGAATAGCTTTGTGCATAGCAGCTTCTTTTAGAACGAACATGATATAGGCCTTTAGTTTTTCAATAGAAGATACGTCACTAGGGCCATAGCTATGCAAATCTATATGCATTGCAATAGGCCATAAAGCTTTCCAATGATTTGCTTTTAGCGGAACCAATTTTACTAGAGCATTTGCTAGAGTTATTTGCATAGGTATTAGGTCAAGGAATTAATAATATCTTTTTTTACTTCGTGTCCACCTTCAAAGTATATTTTTTCAATCGTACCCTGGAATAACCGTGCTGCTTTTTCCTCCTCCTCCTCTAATCTGCCCTTAGTAAGATAGGAGTCGGTAGTCCCAATAACCGTTATAATCTTTGTTTTGTTGACGTTGAGATGTTCAAAATCTAAAAGATTAAGCTCATTGGGTAGGCCACCCGCATATAGGATTAGTTTCTGGCATTTTATTTTTCGGTGAGCCACCCATCGTGTTGCGATAGAAACCCCTTGAGAAAAGCCAAAAACAATAAGTTTGCAGTGTTTTGGTATTGCTTCTGCCTCTAGTACCGTATCGATATATCTCAGTACGTTTTCGGTCTCTTGGTTCGTATTCTCCTTGGTTAGCCAACTAGCGCCTACATGGCGATAGGTATTGTTTAGATAATATTTAGAGGGCGCTTGGGGGGCAATGATATAGTTCTCCTCCGTATTTAGTTCATCAAAGTACTTTAGAAAATATCGACTTAAATAGCCAATGCCATGAAAAACAACCCATACATTTTTAGTTTTTGAACTTAATCTGTTTAAGGTGCTGTAACTATTTGTATTTGTGTAGGTGACTTCTTTTGTGGTACTATTCATTTGGATGGGATAAGGTCCGTTGCTTTTCTATTCCTTAATTTTACAAAAAAAAGATGAACGAGCACAAAGAAAAGATTCTAAAGATTTGTAACGCTTCCAGCAAAAACACCTTAATGGAGACGCTAGAAATTGAATACGTGGATGTAGGGGAAGACTTTTTAATAGGTAGAATGCCTGTATCGCCAAAAGTGCATCAACCAGATGGGGTTTTGCATGGAGGGGCGATTGTAGCTCTTGCCGAAAGTGTAGGAAGTGCTGCCTCCTATATATTTTTGGATGCTCAACACTTTATGGTAAGAGGAATTGAAATATCTGCGAATCATGTAAAAAGTACCGTTGAAGGTTATGTCTTTGCTAAAGCAACGTTTATCCACAAGGGTAGGACTACGCAAGTTTGGGATATTAGAATTACAGATGAGGCGGATCAATTAATATCCGCTTGTAAACTAACAACAATAGCATTACCAAGAAAATAGCATGCTTTCCACAATTTTTGACCGTACTAAAAAACATTTAGAAAATGAACTTCCGTTTGTGTTATATAGCAAACCTGGAGAACGGGTTTTAAATGCTGTTTTTCAAATGGACGATGCCGTGCATAAAGTATCTGATTATACAGAACAAGGTTTTGTGTTTGCTCCTTTTTTAGAAAATGAAACAGCTATACTTTTAAAAGCGGAAAAGGTTCATAAAGTTCCGTTGAATGTTGCTCCAGGGACTACAGTTTTTTCAAATAATGATACGCAGAGCGATTTAAAGGAACAGTCACGTTATCTAGCGTTAGTAGAAAAAGCGATTTCTGAAATTAAGGATGGTCATTTTAAAAAGGTGGTATTGTCGAGGTTTTTGGAGGTAAAGGTTTCTAAACCTGTTCTTATTATGTTTCAAGAACTTTTGGACACCTATCCCAATGCGTTTTGCTACCTCTGGTACCATCCTAAGATTGGAATGTGGTTGGGTGCTACACCCGAAATTTTAATAAAGTCCAAAGGATTGGGATTTACAACAATGGCCTTGGCCGGGACACAAAACCAACTAGGGTTGCAAGAGTACCCTAGTTGGTCTAAAAAGGAACTGGAGGAACAGCAATTGGTTACTGATTATATAGAGGAGGTACTAAAAAATCGGGCTAGAGAAGTTCAAGTTGCCAATGTAGAAACGATTAAGGCGGGACATTTATGGCACCTAAGGACCAAGATTACAGGAACATTTTCCAAAGGAGCATTTAAAGATCTTTTGACAGCTTTACATCCTACACCTGCGGTTTGTGGTTTGTCTTTGCCAGATGCCATGCGTTTTATTCTACAAAATGAGCAGTATGAGCGTAGATTCTATACCGGTTTTTTAGGAGAGTTAAATTTAAGAGAGGAGAGACAACGTAATAAAAACAGGAGAAACCAGGAAAATAGTGCTTACAGGTCCGTTGCTCGTGGTTCCGAACTTTTTGTAAACCTTCGTTGCGCACAGTTGGTAAAGGATAAGGCAATAGTGTATGTTGGTGGGGGTATCACGGCAGATTCAAATGCTCGGAAGGAATGGTTGGAAACCCAGAGTAAAGCCCAAACAATGTTGCGCATACTTTCTACTTAGTAAAGTTACAATTGGGTTAAGAAATTTGCAGGTTGTATTTTTGTAGGGCATGAAGTATTCTTCTATTCCCTTAGCGCAAACTATAGTAGCACAATGTAAAGAAAACCATATTTCCAATATTGTGATTTCTCCGGGCTCCAGAAATGCTCCTTTAACTATTTCTTTTACAGAGGATTCCTTTTTTACATGCTACAGTATCGTTGATGAACGCTGTGCTGCCTTTTTTGCCTTAGGTATTGCGCTACGTATTGGACAGCCAGTTGCTGTCCTCTGCACATCTGGTAGTGCACTATTAAATTATTATCCAGCCGTAGCTGAAGCTTTTTATAGTGAAATTCCCTTGGTTGTTATTTCTGCGGATAGACCGTCCTATAAAATAGATATTGGCGACGGACAGACTATACGTCAAGACAATGTCTTCAATCGCCATATTGGTTATAATGCCAACTTAAAACAGGATGTCTCACACGCTACCGATAGGATTATCCGATATAGGCCTGAGTGGATTGCAGGTAAGGATATAACAAAAGTACAAGAAGAAGTCCAGAATTTTAATGATTTAGAAATTCAAAGAGCACTGCAAATAGCTAGTGATTCATCACTACCTATTCATATCAATGTTCCTTTTGAGGAGCCTCTTTATGATTTTACATCTGCCACTACTTTGTTAGCTAATAGTTCTTTATCACTTAAGCAAAAGGAGGAACACCCTTCCTTGGAGAGTATAAAAAAAACATGGCGAATCGCAAAGCGGAAAATGGTTCTTGTTGGAGTCAATGGTCTTGGTATTGTGGAACAGCTTTTGCTGGATAAACTTGCAAACGACCCATCTGTACTTGTATTAACTGAGACAACATCTAACATACATCATCCTAATTTTTTCAATAGTATAGATGCCTTGGTAGCTCCTATAGAGCTATCTAAGAATAAGGAGGGACTCTTTAAAGAATTACGCCCTGAAGTCCTACTCACGTTTGGTGGACTTATTGTTTCTAAAAAAATAAAAGCCTTTTTAAGACACTATACCCCGGAACATCACTGGCATATTGGCGAGAAGAGGGCAAACGATACATTTTATTGCTTAAAAGAACACTTGAAGGTTCCTATAAATACAGTTTTACGGGAGTTTTATGAGTCTGGAGAAACAGTCCAAAGCACCTATTTTGATACTTGGAATACCGTTAAATTACAGCACATAAAAAAAAGGGAAGCTTATTTAGAGCAAATTCCTTTCAGTGATTTTTCTGTATTCGATACTATTTTGGATGCTATCCCGGAAAAATATCAATTGCATCTGGCTAATAGCTCTACCATTAGGTATGCCCAATTGTTTGAAATAAAGGAATCTATTAAAGTATTTTGCAATCGCGGTACAAGTGGAATAGATGGAAGTACTTCCACAGCGATAGGTGCGTCTCAATACGAAGAAGAACCTACAATTTTGGTTACAGGAGACCTGAGTTTTTTTTATGATAGTAATGGATTATGGAACAACTACATACGAAGTGATTTTAGGATAATTCTAATTAATAATAGTGGTGGCGGTATTTTTAGAATATTGCCAGGCAAAGAGGATTCTGAAAATTTTGAACGATTTTTTGAGACTAAGCACGGGTTAAATGCTTCTGCCCTTTGTAGTATGTTCGGTTTGGATTACCAAACAGCCCATGATGATGAATCCTTACAGAAAGGATTATCTGATTTTTTTGATACTTCTCAAAAATCCAAACTACTTGAAATTCAAACCCCTAGATTATTAAATAATAAAATTTTGATGAAGTACTTTCATTTTATATCTTAGATGTCAATTAACTATTAACTATTAATTTAAAACACTAAAAGGTTATGAGTAAAAGAGATGAATTAATTGAAAAATACGCAGCGGACATCAAGGATAAGTTTGGGGAAAGTGCAGATATGGATTTGCTAACCAAAGTTACCGTAGGTTTGGGTCCATCTATCTATAACTTGGATGCTTCTAAAGTTTCAGGTGGAGATGATAAGGAATTGGAAACAGTTAAGAACAACTACCTGATTAAAAAATTAGGCATGTCAGATAGTCCTAAGCTTATGGAGGCTGTTAAAAGTGTCTTGGATAAGTATGGCTCATCAAACAAGAACAAGCACAGAGCAGTTGTATACTATATGTTGTGTAAGCATTTCAACAAGGCTTCTGCCTATTAAGAAATAAATATGATTAAGAAGAAAGGCCGTTTCAATGAAACGGCCTTTCTTGTTTTTAGAAATAACTTGGAGTCAAGAAAGTGATCTTGCGGAATTTATAATGTAATTTTGTAGCATGATTGAGTTAGGGAGAAAAAATAGTTTAGAAATCCTTAGGGATACGAGCGTAGGGCTTTTTTTAGGTGATGAAGAAGACAACGATGTATTGTTGCCCAATAAATACGTTCCAGAAGGATATGAAATAGGACAGAAAATTGAGGTTTTTTGTTATTTGGATTATGATGAAAGACCTGTTGCTACTACATTAGAGCCTTATATAATGTTAGGGGAATTCCGATTGCTACAAGTTGCGGAGATAAACGAATATGGCGCTTTTATGCAATGGGGATTGGAAAAACATCTTTTGGTTCCATTTAGAGAGCAGCGAGAGAAGATGAAAGAAGGTCAGTGGTATGTAGTTCACTGTTATTTGGATCAACGTTCTGGCCGACTTGTGGCCTCTAATAAATTAGATAAATTTCTAAGTAACGACAGTCTGGAATTAAGGGAATGGGATGAAGTTGATTTAGTGGTGACAAGACAAACCGATTTGGGCTGGGAAGTTATTGTGAATGAAAAACATAAAGGTCTGGTGTATTTTAATGAGGTTTTTAAAACCATTAATATTGGCGATGTTATTCCTGGATGCATAAAAACGATTAGAAAGGATAATAAAATTGATATTTCTTTACAGCCTCTGGGTAGTAGGGTATTGGAGCCTGCTGCAAATAAAATTTTTAGTATTATAAAGGAAAATGGAGGTTTTTTAGGACTTCATGATAAATCGAATCCTGAAGAAATAAGGGATATCATGCAGATGAGTAAGAAAACGTTCAAAAAAGGTCTAGGAACGCTGTATAAGGCTAAAAAAATACAGTTAGAAAAAGATGGGGTTCGTTTGGCAGAGGATTAGAGCGAAGAATGTTATAGCCCTTAAACTGTTGTATTTCAGTTTTATGGCTAATAAATCATATCGTTTTTTATTGGTGTAGTCCTCGATAACCACTACTTTTGATTAAAATGTTTGAAGGTTTATCTTTTGAATTAATTTTTTACCTACATTTAGCTGGGTTAGTCCTAAAAAAAAGCTACAAATGCCGTTTATAGAAGAGAGTGATTTACTGGAGCTCCACAAAGACATTGATAAATCTCAAATTATCAATGAACGTCTATTGGATCAAATTAAGTTTAAGAACAAGGAACTAAAAAAAAGTAAGATACAGCGGAATGTTTTTGCGGGTATTACAGCTTTTTTTTTAATAGGAGGTTTAACTTTTGGTTCATTGGCTGCAGGTTGGAGTATGTCTAATAGTTACGAAAGAGAGAATAATAACTTATTGGTCTCTATCGATAGTTTGGATGCTTTTAAAAATAGGCTAGATAACCTTAAGGTACAAAATGAGGAGTTGAGTTTGGTAAAGGAATTCTATCTTGCCAAGGAGTTTTTGGAAAAAGAAAAAATTTACTCGGTTCAAGTAAAGTCCTTTGTTGATAATAATGTAACTCTTGCTTCTGAAGCGTTAACCAATACTTTATTCGTAAAAACGAATCCTTTTTATTCCTACTCCCTAGGAAATTTTGAAACTTTAGCAGAAGCCCAATCCTTCAGAAAACAACTTGTAGCATTAGGTTTTGACGATGCTTTTGTAGCTTCCTACAAGGAAGGGAAGCGTATCCAAATAGAAGATCCATATTAGTGATTAGAGTAAAAGCTTGGATTAATGCTGCTAGGCCTAGAACCTTACCGCTGTCCGTTTCGGGTATCTTAGTCGGAACAGGTCTTGCCAGTCTATATGTAGATATAGATTATATCATTTTTACTCTCGCTATCCTAACTACCGTAGGTTTTCAAGTCACATCCAATTTTGCCAATGATTACGGCGATGGTGTAAAGGGAACTGATAACGATAACAGAATAGGTCCCAAAAGAGCACTTCAAAGCGGATTACTGAGTCGGAAGGCGCTTAAAAGGGGTATCATATATTCTGTGCTTTTGGATATTTGTTTAGTCATTGCATTATTGTACGCTGCTTTTGGACGGGATAATCTATTTCTTTCCTTTTTATTTCTGGTGCTGGGAGCTTTAAGTATATGGGCAGCAATCAAATACACAGTTGGGAATAATGCCTACGGCTACAATGGTCTAGGGGATATTTTTGTTTTTGTATTCTTTGGTTTGGTAGGCGTGTTGGGTAGCATGTTTCTTTTCATTAAAACAATACCTCTGTCCTCCTTGTTACCAGCAATCAGTATAGGTCTGTTAAGTGTTGGAGTGCTTAACCTAAATAATTTGAGGGATGTAGTTTCTGATAAACAAGCAGGGAAAAATACGGTTGTAGTAAAATTGGGTTTTAAAAGGGGAAAAGAGTATCATACCGTATTAATACTCCTAGCTTTTTTAAGCATGTGTTTCTTTACAGTTATTAATTATGAGCACGGTATACAGGTACTTTGTCTTATCGCATTTGCACCTATTTTTGTACATCTACAATTTGTAAGAAAAACCACAAGTGCAAAATTACTGGATCCAGAACTTAAAAAACTAGCCTTAAGTACCTTCCTTATGGCAGTCATATTTTATTTTAGTTATCTTTATTTTTTGTAATTTTGAGTATTAACCATCTAAACCACTACGAACTTTGGAGCAGGCTATTAAAATACTTATTGTAGAAGACAATGTGATTATTGCTGACGACATGCAGTCTATGTTGGAGGAAATTGGTTACGAGATTGTTGACAATGTTATTGTTTACGAGCAGGCTGTTGAAGTTTTGAAAACGAAGCAGGTAGATTTGGTTCTTATCGATATTATCTTGGCTTCCGATAAAACGGGAATTGATTTAGGGAAGCATATCCGCGAGAATTATGACATTCCTTTTATTTTCGTGACTTCTAACTCGGATAGGGCTACTGTAGAAAATGCAAAGACGGTTAAACCGAATGGCTATTTGGTAAAGCCTTTTGAGCAGCAGGATCTCTACACATCTATAGAAATTGCATTATCTAATTTTATATACGGAAAGCAAACTGCTGGCGGTGATTCAAAGGCTGTCAGCGATAACGACGATAATGTTGTTATGTCTAATTCTATATTAAAGGATTCGATTTTTGTTAAGAAACAGCATTTATACTATCGGATACAGTTTGGTGACATTCAATTTATAAAAGCAGACAACGTTTATTTAGAGGTAAACACCGTAGATAAGAAATTTTTGGTTAGATCTCCGTTAAAGGATTATTTAGAAAAACTTCCCAGGAATAAATTCTACAGGGCGCATAAATCATATATTGTAAATGTGGATCATATTGACGCTATCAATTCTAAGGATATTATGATTAACAATACATTAATTCCAATCTCTAAAGATTTTAAGGAATTTATTATTTCTGCCATGAACTCTTAGTAGTTTTCAATTTTTTATTTTTTTTGTCTGGTGACTATCTAAAGTTGGAAATCACTTCTTAGTCTTTACAGTGTAGTTTGCTGTATATCAATATAGTGTTTGTATAAAAACATAATTCGCATGTTGGATATCTTCACAACAAAATTTAATACTTACACAACAATAACGTAAATATGCTATCCCTATGTGATATTTTTGTTTAGGTGAGTAAACCGAGTATTTTAGTAATGTCCTTTGCGTTTGATATTATATCATAATTGATTGGAATGGTATGATTTAGCTCTTTGAAGCGGCTTAAGAGCATGAAGTCAAATTGAGCTTTACAATCCGAGTAGTAAGGAGTTATTTTTTAGACCTGTTTTTAAAAGCAAGATTTCATCTTTAACCGTCGTTTTACGTCACAACAAAAAAATAGCAAAATCAAGGATTATCGTTATGTTTGATTCTGTGTAGTATATGATATGAAAAGACATTTTTATTTGAGAACAATTACAACTGTATTTTCCCTTCTGTTTCTTTGTACCCTAAATGCTCAGGATTCTTTATCACAACAAGACGATGACTATTTTGAAGACTTTAAAGAACGCCCTGGATCTAAAGAGCGTTCTATTTTCTTTTTTCAAACGCAAAACCGTTACAATAAAAATTCAGCTTATGACTGGTTAGATTCCGTTAACGTTTACCTTAATACCTCCCAAAAAGTTAGAGATACCATTGCAGTTGTGGATTATCAGCTTATCCAATCCCAGATTTATCATGATTTAGGAGATTATGAAAAAAGTTTAGCCATTGCAAAAGGTCTGTATGATCAATTACAAGATTTTGATTTGATAACCAAGACTATAATCTTGGAATTGATGGATACCAACTATTCCAAACTGGAACTGTACGATAGTCAGTTTGAAATACGTAGAAAAAAAAGGGAATTGGGACTTACCCGAAACATCACCTTTTACGACATCTATTCCAATTTAGGACAGTATAGACCAGCTATGAAGGATTATATAGCTGAGGAGAAAAAATTTATAGACGATGGCGATTTTTATGGAAAGGCTGTCTATAACAATAACGTGGGAAATTATTTAAGGCTAGACAAATCCGTACCTACTGCATTGACTTATTTCAAAAAAGCTAGGGCATTACTAGACGTTTATTTCAGTGATATTCTTAGTGCAAGGACTGACCAGCAACTCTTAGATGCTAATTTACTTAAAGGCGAAATTTTAGGAAATATCGGAAAGTGCCATGTTTTACAGAAGGAATATAAAAAGGCCATTCCTTTTTTGGAGGAGAGTGTGGAGACGATAAACGCGTACAATAAGGGAAAATTCTCATCAAATTTTATTGAGAATTCTTTAGAACTGACAGAGTGCTACCTGCAGCTCAACGATTTCTCCAAAGCTACCGATTACTTAAGTCAAATTGACAACCCTATAAAAGCTGTAAATATTCTTAAGAAAAATAGGCTATACGCTGCATACTATGATAAAACAGGTGACTATAAGTCTTCTACCACGTATTTAAAGCGAAACATTAGAATCAGAGATTCCATAGATCAAAAGGATTCCAATATAAAAAATCAGCAACTTACAGCAGTTTTGAGCCAGGATCTGGAAAATTCCAGAAACATGTTAGAAGAGCAAAAGTTGGAATTGGAGAAATCCAGAATAGACATCATGGAAAAGGATAAGAACATAAGCCTTGTTTTTATTTCATTGGTATTTACTTTACTTGGTTTTGCCGGACTTGTTTATGCATATCTTAAGAGTATAAAGAACCAACGGCTTATTGCCGAGCAAAAACATATTATTGAAAATTCGTTAGTAGAGAAGGATTCTTTGCTGAAAGAGATACATCACCGAGTGAAAAATAATTTACAGATGGTATCTAGCTTACTTAGCCTGCAGACTAAAAACACAAGGAGCAAGGCAGCAATTGCTGCTCTGGAAGAAGGGAAGAGTAGGGTAAAGGCTATGGCGTTGATACATCAGAAATTATATCAGAATGATGATTTGTCGGTGATTGAAATGCAGGGATATATAGAGAGCCTTATTAATAGTGTACAATCAGTATATAAAAAAGGAGGGCACAATATTAATATAACAATAGACGCAGAAGGGGTAGAATTAGACATTGATAGAGCTATTCCTTTCGGATTGATTTTGAACGAACTGGTTTCCAATTCATTCAAATATGCATTTCCAAATGATGAGGATGATGGAAAAATCTACATTCATATTAGAAAAATTTCAGGTCAAGAAGGATTCTTTGAATATACGGACAATGGCGTGGGTCTTCCAGAGGATACGGAGGAAAGAGCTAATTCCTCCATGGGCATACGATTAATGAACAGATTGGCAAATCAGTTACAAACAAATTTGAATACAGATAGAACCACCGATGGGGTTCGTTTTTGGTTCAATTTTAAATAACGATTATTTCACAGCACTCTTCAATACTACTTTGTGTAAAAGTTTTGGAAAAAAGCGCTTAAGGTAGATGGCGAATCTTTCTTTTCCACCAATATAGACTTCAAATTTCTTTTGCTCCATGGCACGCACAATTTTCTGTGCACATTCCTGAGCTGTAATTCCGTTGGCGGTAGCCTCATCCTGTTTTTGTTGCGCACTCCCATCACCAGTTAAGGCATTCTTGGCAACATTGGTTTGAATGAAACCAGGGCAAATAAGGGTAACATCAATATTGTCTTTTTCATGTTCCATTCGTAGTACATCAAAGAAGCCATGTAGGGCGTGTTTGGCTCCACAATAACCGGAACGATAAGGTGATCCAAATTTCCCCATTAGGCTCGTTATAGTGACGAAATGCCCTTGTTTTTGTTGTGCAAAATACGGCAATAATGATTTTGTTAACTGTATAGTACCCAGATAGTTAATATCTATCATTTTCTTGTAAACTTCAAAATTGGTTTCTGTAATAAGGGAACGTTGACTTATACCTCCATTATTGATTAAAACATCTATTTTTCCGTATTTGCTAATGGCCGTTTCGGCCTTTTCTGGAAGGGTGTCAAAATGTGAAAGGTCTAGCGGTAAAATTGCTATTTTCTCTGGAAATGAACAATTGGATTTAACACGTTGTAGTTCGTTTTCCCTCCTTGCAGAGAGGATTAGTTTAGTGCCGTTCTTATTGAGTTCGTAAGCTAGTGCTTCTCCAATTCCAGAAGATGCACCTGTAATCCAAACAACTTTTTCGCTCATACTATCTATCTATTTCTTTTTAAGACTCAAAATATACTTAAATTTATGCGGTTGTATGAAAGCAAGTTATAAAAAGTACATTTTAAATTTTAAAAGCCCTAGTGGAACCTCCCGCGGAATTTTGAGAACTAAGGAGACTTGGTTCCTTATACTTGAGGAAAATGGTTGTTTTGGGATTGGAGAATGCGGACTTTTTAAGGGTTTAAGTTATGATGATGTGCCAAATTATGAAGAGCGGCTTAAATGGCTGGTTTCTAAAATTAATATGGGTAAAGAAAGACTACTACAATCGCTAGATAAGTATCCCAGTATTCAGTTTGGATTGGAGCAGGCTTTATTGTCCTTAGCTTCTAATAATCCGTTCGAACTATTTCCCTCTTCGTTCACGAAACGTGAGTATCCTGTTGCTATAAACGGGCTTATTTGGATGGGCGATAAGGGGTTTATGTACGAACAGATCGAGCGAAAACTTGAGGAAGGTTTTAGTTGTATTAAAATGAAAATCGGTGCTATTGATTTTGACGCCGAAATAGATTTGTTAAAATCCATTAGAAAAAAATACGATAAGCGAAAAATTGAACTTCGGGTAGATGCCAACGGTGCATTTTCTCCTAAGGAAGCTTTAGATAAGCTTAACATCCTTGCTCAATTAGATTTACACTCTATAGAGCAACCTATTAGGCAAAGGCAGTGGAGCCAGATGAAAACCTTATGCAAGGAGACACCACTACCTATAGCTTTGGATGAAGAGTTGATTGGAATTACCAAAATTGCGGAAAAGGAAGAATTATTACGTACCATTCAACCGCAGTATATTATTCTAAAACCAAGTTTAGTAGGTGGTTTTCATGGGAGTGAGGAGTGGATTTCATTGGCCAAGAAGTATAGTATTGGATGGTGGGTAACAAGTGCATTGGAGAGTAATGTAGGCTTAAATGCCATTGCGCAATGGACGGCCACTTTAGAAAATTCCTTACCACAAGGTTTGGGTACCGGTTCCTTGTTTACAAATAATTTTGATAGTCCGCTAACGGTAACTAACGGGGGCATTTATTACAGTCAGGCTAAAAATTGGCAAGAACATTTAATAAGGGATTTATGTATATAGAGCAGGCATATAAAGGGCTAAGTGAAAGTTGGCGATATGTAATTGGAATACTAATTGTTTTTTTTGGTTGGCAAATACTTGGGGGAATTCCGCTTATAGTGGCATTGGTGGTGAAAACTGGTTCAATGTCAATCATGCTAACTTCGAATGGTGATATGGGTATTCTATCCAATGCCTTGGGCTCCAACACTTTTTTATTTTACATGCTATTGTCTTTCGCTATCGGACTTTTGTTCCTTTTTCTATTCGTAAAATTTGTGCACAAACAGAGCATATCATCTTTAACTACTTCCAGAATAAAAACCGATTGGTCCCGAGTTCTGTTTGCTTTTGTACTATGGGCTTTTATAACTGTGCTTTTTCTCTTCTTAGGCATGTATATATCCCCAGAGGACTTTGAATATAATTTCAATTTAGAGCCTTTTTTGATTTTGGCTGTTATAGCAATTATTATGATTCCTATACAGACCAGTATGGAAGAATACTTTATAAGAGGGTATATGATGCAGGGTTTGGGTATTGCTGCTAAAAACAGATGGTTTCCTTTACTTTTCACTTCCTTACTTTTTGGGCTTCTGCACATGTTTAATCCCGAAGTCGAAAAAATAGGGTACGGTATTTTGGTTTATTACATAGGTACGGGTTTGTTTTTGGGTATCATTACGCTCATGGACGAAGGCTTGGAATTGGCACTAGGATTTCATGCAGCCAATAACCTTGTTGCTGCACTTTTGATTACCGCAGATTGGACTGCATTCCAGACAAATTCGGTGTACCGGGATGTTTCTGATCCGGTTCTAGGCTGGGATATTTTAATTAGCCTTTTTGTGGTGTTTCCAATATTGCTTTTTATTTTTTCTCAAATGTATGGATGGAAAGATTGGAAAGAAAAACTTACAGGAAAGGTACTCTCTGAGGATGATTTTAAAGCTAAATATCTGGAATAAGTGGTTAAAATCAAACTACATCCCCAATTTCAATTAAACGGAAGTTCTTATACTAAGGAGCAGCTTAAGGAGCAGGCGTATAATTTTGTAAAGGAGGGGAAGGGATATGAGGCCAATGTTGGTGAGTTTCTATTGGATTGGTTATCCCCATCTGTGGTTCTTGCTATTAGTACTTCTGGATCTACAGGAACACCAAAACAGATTACGATTCATAAGACGCACATGGTAAATTCCGCTTTAGCAACCGGCAGTTTTTTTGGACTACATGCTGGCGATACGGCTCTAAATTGCTTACCTACTGAATATATAGCTGGAAAAATGATGTTGGTGCGAGCCATGGTTTTGGGGCTGCATATAACATGTATTCCACCTGTATCTAATCCATTGGGTGAACATACTACGTCATATGATTTTGCTGCTATGGTGCCTTTTCAGCTTAGAAATTCGATGAAGGGCATAAATGCTATACGTACATTGATTGTGGGTGGTGCTCCTTTTTCTAAGGATTTAAAAGAGCTTATCAAAAATAAGTCAACTACGATTTATGAAACTTATGGTATGACGGAAACGATTACCCATATTGCCGTAAAACAAATCAATCATTTGCCGGAGGTTATTTCTAGTGAAACAGAAGACGTATTTATGACCATGGCAAATGTTACTTTAACTATTGATAATAGAGACTGTTTAGTAATAAATGCGCCCATGGTTTCTAATCATCAAATTGTTACGAACGATATTGTTGATTTAATTTCAGATACTCAGTTCAAATGGGTTGGTAGATATGACAATGTCATAAACTCTGGAGGAATAAAATTAATTCCTGAACAAATTGAATCTATTCTTTCCAAAAGCATTACGAATAGATTTTTCGTTGCTGGTGTGCCGGATGTAGCATTAGGTGAGAAATTGACTCTTTTTGTGGAGGGCAATTTGGATGTGCAAATGATGAGTCAGAAAATTCATGGTTTAGGGGCCCTTCAGAAATTTGAAATTCCCAAGGATATTATTACAGTACCCATTTTTGCAGAAACTAAAAACGGTAAAATAAACCGCTTGGCTACTTTGAAAAAAGTGATAGGGTAGTTCTTTTTCCTTTTTTAATTTATCGGTTTACAAAAACCTTTTTCCTTTTATTTGTTTGGTCCGTAACTAGATAGATTTCTTCTTAGAAATATTAGTAATACCTTCTTTGCCTACCATTATAATTTTGTATTTTCATTGCTTAATTAAAATTGATATGAAAAAATTTTTACGCATTTCTTTGGTGTTATTATGCATGAACCTTAGTGGCCAACAAATTTTGTCTGAACAGGAACGTGCAGTGGTGGTGGATGAAATTCTAGCGGATCGTTTTAATAATCTGTTACCAGAATTGATGGATGCCTCTGAACTGGATATGTGGGTTGTTATTTCTAGGGAATATAATGAAGATCCTGTATTACGAACTATGTTGCCTTCAACATGGTTAAATGCTAGAAGACGAACTATTCTTTTATTTTATAGAAATAAAGCTGAAAATACGATCGAAAAATTGGCTGTTGCCCGTTACAATGTTGGAAAAAATATAAAATCAGCTTGGAACAAGGAGGAAGAGCCAGACCAATGGAAAAGATTAATGCAGCTAATAGCGGAACGGAATCCAGCTAAAATAGGCCTGAATTTTTCAAAGGATCACAACATAGCGGATGGTTTGGACAAAACAGATTATGATGCCTTTATGGAAAATCTTCCTAAAAAAATGCATTCAAAAGTGGTTTCCGCGCAACAACTAGCGGTCAGGTGGATAGAAACCAGAACTAATAGGGAGATGATCATCTTTAATCAGTTGGTGGATGTTACCCATGATATTATCGCAGAAGCATTTTCTGAAAAAGTTATTACGCCTGGGGTTACCAAAACTACCGATGTGGTGTGGTGGATGCGTCAAAAAGTTACGGATATGGGATTGGAAACATGGTTTCATCCCACTGTAGATGTGCAGCGTACCAGTAACGAAAATGATGCTAATTTTTACTCTTTTGCAGATAAACCAGATGAGATGATTATTATGCCTGGAGACTTGTTGCACTGCGATTTCGGAATTACCTATTTGAGATTGAACACGGATTGTCAAGAACTAGCCTATGTGCTTAGACCAGAGGAAACGGAAGCACCAAGTTATTTGGTGAATGCCCTTTTAGATGGCAATAGAGTACAAGATTTCTTAACCGATAATATGAAAAAGGGTAGGGTAGGAAACGAGATTCTTTTGACGGCATTAGAAGAAGCCAAGGAAGTTGGATTAAGACCTTCAATTTATACACATCCTTTAGGTACTTATGGCCATTCTGCAGGAACTACTATTGGTATGTGGGATGCGCAAGGTGGACTTCGGAAAGACGATGCGGATAATTGGCCTTTGAATTTTAATACAGTGTACGCTATAGAACTAAATACAACTGTTACCATTCCCGAGTGGAAAAAGGATATTCGTATTATGTTAGAGGAGGCTGGTTTTTATGGAGAGGATGGCTTTAGGTATGTAAATGGTCGCCAAACCGACTTGCTGTTGGTTCCAAGAGTTAAAAATCATCAAGGGAATTAAACTGAAGATATATTGATACGATTTGCCTCATTATTCCTATTTATTTTCTGTTGTTACACAAGCGATGGTCAAACAAATTCCAGAAGTGTAAAAGTATATTGGGACGTATCTCTTTCCATGCAGCAACGAGACCTGGAAAAAGAAGTCGCTTTTCTGGAGGACTATATAAAGGAAAATGAAGTTAGATATGTCAATCTTATCTTATTTTCAGATAAAATAAAACAAACTAAGGATTTTAGAAGTGTCAATGGCAACTGGTCAAACCTAGCTACATTTTTGTCGGAGTTAAGGTATGATGGAATTTCTGATTTCGACTTCTTGCTTGCAGAAGATAGTACCGTTCCGTCTTTATTGTTTACTGATGGGTATCCAAGATTAAAGGAGCTAAAACTCCATTATGGAAAATCTAAAATGGATATTATTTGCGCTACGGGTAGCTGCAACGCAAAACTGGAAAGACTCTCCTTATATTCTATAGGCATTTACCATGCTTTACTTCCGGAGCGGACCAATACGTCAATAATCGATAATGAACATAGAAGTGAACAGAAGGCAATTACCGTTAGAGGAATGGTGTCAAATGAAAACGGACCACTTCAAGATGTAGCGATCATTTTAAAAGATTCAGGGAAAGGAACATTGACCCTCGGAGACGGAAGTTTCGCCATAAAAGCAACACATGGCGATAGTCTTATTTTTCAATTCCTTGGAAAACGAACGGTAATGCTCCCTATAGGGCAAAACTCTAATTTTTTAGACGTTGTTTTAGAAGATGCACCAGAAAGTTTGGATGAGGTAGTAGTGGTGCAAAAGGAAAAAATTCAATGGCTACCAAAAGAAAAGGTCTTGGGGTATGGCGGCATGCAAACTATAGGAAAAAAGGATATAACCGTAAGTAGTGGTTCCTTAAACGAATCCTTGGTTGGGAAAATATCAGGTTTACAAACCAATAAAGACGGCTTAAGTATGTCTATTATTCGTGGCTTTTCTAGTATTACATATAGTAACTATCCTTTAATTATAATAGATGGCGCACCTATGCCTAGGCCTGATTTTAAAGGACAACGGGATGTAAGTACCGATGTTATGAATATTGTAAATCCGAACGATGTGGTTTCAGTCAAAGTGCTTAAAGGTTTGGCTGCTGCAAATAGGTATGGAGGCGAAGGTGCTAACGGAGTTATATTGATACAAACAATTTATGGTAATGTAAAGCTGAGTGAGCAAAAGGATAATAAAACTACGAATAGTGCACTTCTTAGAGATAATATTTTTACCGGCGAATTAAAGATAGCATCTCAGGATTTGGATAAGCCCTATTTACAAGCTATTAAAGCGCAATCTACGGTTAAGGAATCGTATCGTATCTATCTTGAAGAACGGGATGCGTATAGCACCGATCCTTATTATTTTATTAATGTGCATAATTTTTTCCAAAAGTCCGATTCGGAATTGGCAGAAGATATTTTGAATTCTGCTCTTGCGGTAGCGGGTACTGATATTGCAGCCTTAAGAACTATAGCTTTTTATCATCAAAAGGCGGAGCGCTATAAACAAGCCTCAGCAATTTACCAGCAAATAGTAAAATTGGATAGTAGTAGAATACAAGGGTACAGAGACTTGGCGAATGTTAACATTCAGGCGGGGAATACGAAAGAGGGATTAAAATCTTATTTAGAACTATTGAAACCAGACTTTCAACCGGAGCTCTCACCAAAATCTGTAAAGGATATCGTAACCATAGAACTAAAGAACCTCATTTATAGAAAAGGGAAGGAATTGGACGTCTCCAAAGTTGTTTCTGCTTATAAAACGGCACCAAGGTATGATGCAAGGGTGCTTTTGGAATGGAACAATTCTGAAACCGAGTTTGAAGTTGAGTTTATTTCTCCTTTTAAGAGAATTTCCAAATGGTCACATACGATTAAAGACAATCAAGAACGTATACAAAACGAGCTACGTTATGGTTTTCAAATAGAGGAGTCCCTACTCTCCCAAGTACAAAAAGGGACTTGGTATTTAAATGTAAGGACTATAGGGGTTAAAGAAGGCGCTCCATTCTATCTAAAGTGCACGGTGTACTATTATTACGGTCAAGCTGGGCAATATACTACCCAGGAAGTTTTCGCTTTTAATAGCGGCAGTAACGAAAGCCTTATTACCAAGATTTTAATACGATAATTATAGGTTTGGCCTTATTATTGTGATGTTTAAATAGAAATAAAATTATGCACAAACTTTACATCTTACTCTTTTTTTTTAGCATTACATCTTTCGGTCAAGATAAAATGATAAAAGGAAAAATCACCTTAAATGAACTTCCATTAAGAGGGGCTTTTATTACTATAGATGGAACGGAGAATATTGTTCGGTCCAATGAAGATGGAGCTTATACTATTACGGCTGCTATTGGTGATGTTATAAATTACGATTATCCTGGAGCAGAATCCAAAGAGGTTTTGGTAGAGGATGTTACCTATATTTTAAACATTTCTCTTAAACTCAAGGTTACCGAATTGGATGAAGTGGTGGTAGAGGAAAGAAAGAAATTTTCGGATATCAATTCTAAAAAGCACTATGATGAGAATAAATCTGTTCTACGCACTTCGTTTGGGATGACAGACTTGTCAAAAGCCCCCGGTATGGTTCGCTATATTCAGAAGGAACAAATAAATCCAGGTGCTTCCTGCATCTTGGATATCATTAGAGGAAGATTGCCAGGGGCTATCGTAACAGGTGGTTGTGGGGCTGGAGGTACTGTTCAAATGCGCGGGTTTAATTCTATTACTAGGGTTACTTATGCTATCTATGAGGTAGATGGGGTCATCTTTACAGATACTCCGTTGTGGGTTATTCCAGCTACAATCGAGAGAATTGCTGTGCTATCAGGTACCGCTCTCACTTCAAAGTACGGAACTATTGGTTCTGGTGGTGTTATTATTATTAATACGAAGAATGGTCTTTTTTTGGATAGTGGTGCTACTAAAATAGCCGGGGATTCTCTGCGCGTAAAGAATAATTTATACGCTAACGATGCTATAAAATCGAAATCTTTGACCAGCAATGGTTCTGGTTATTTAAATCAATTACAATCATCAGAAGATTTAGAAGGTGCCAAGAATATTTATTTGAAATATTCTGAATCTATTGGTAAATCCTATTTTTTTGTTTTAGACGCTGTTGGTTATTTTGTAATTGATCAAAACCTTCCGGAATTTGCAAAGGAAATAGTAGCTGACCACTGGGAAGTGTTTGAGAAGAATCCTGTTGCATTAAAATCGTTAGCCTACTTATATGATTCCTTAAGTTGGTTTAAGGAAGCAAATGAATTGTATCTATTGATTTTTAAACTGCGTCCAAAGTATGCACAGTCCTATTTGGATTTAGCGCGTAGTTACAGGCAAATAGGAAACTTTACAAAAGCAGCTAGTCTTATTTTGCGTTACGATTATTTGGTATCCGAAGAAATTTTAAAATCTGACGAGGATTTTTCTAGAATACTGGATAGAGAGCTAAATAATCTACTGCTATTTCAAGGTAAAGAATTGGTTTCTTCAGATTCTCAAAAGGAATACGTCTTAGAAGATGCTTTTTTAGGTACTAGGTTGGTTTTCGAATGGGCGGACAGTGAAGCGGAATTTATACTACAGTTTGTAAACCCTGAGAAGCGTTTTTTTTCTTTGGAACATTCCTTGGAAAGTACCCCGGAGATAGTTAAAAGGCAAAAAATTATGGGGTATAGTACCGAAGAACATTTAATTGATGATGCCTTAAAGGGAATTTGGCAGGTAAATATGACGTATTTAGGGAATAAAAAGTTAACGCCAACATATCTAAAAGTTACTATTTATTATAGCTATGGGACGGATTCGCAGTTTAAGGAGGATAAGTTTTTTAAGTTGGGAGTTAAGGGGGTTAATCAAAACCTCTTTAGTCTTAGAAGTGGAAACTAAACACATGATTTACTGGTTTAAAGCATAAAGAAATATCTGATTAATAGGTCTTTTTTTTTAGTAAAACGGTGGTTTAATCGAAGGCCTATGTTATTAGTTTCTAGGGTATCAATGAAAATTGAGGTAGTTCTTTTGCGCTAAGCCAAATTGCACAAACAAATACATTAAATTTTCGTTAAACACGAGGAATTATATCGTTTTGTATCGTAATTTATAACAAACATTAAACATTTTGCTATGAAAAAAGTTCTATCGCTCTGTTGCTTTCTAATGTCACTTGGAATTCTAGCCCAAACCAAAATTATAAAAGGAAAGGTATTTCTAGATACTACTCCCTTAAAAGAAGTATCTATTAGTATTTTAGATACCCAAAAGACGGTATTATCTGCCACGGATGGGAGTTATCAAATAGCGGCAGACGAGGGAGACATTATTCAGTATAGATTTATGGGACTTCAAACGGTTCAAATTTTTGTGGAAGATGTGACAAATATTTTAAACCTAAACATGTATCCGGATATAAATGAGCTGGAGGAGGTTACCGTTACGGATAGAAACAAAAAAGTGGAGATACTTACCCAGAAAGATTACAATGAAAACAAAACCTATATGCAGACCACTTTTGGCATGGTAGATTTATCAAAATCTGCAGGTCTTGTACGTTTTTTACAGGGAGATAAAATGAATAAAGGGGCTTCCTGCATATTAGATGTACTTAGAGGTGGTGTTATGCCCGGTGTTAAGGTATTTGGAAATTGTGCAAGGGGTGGTGGTGTGTTAATTCGAGGATTCACTTCAATAACCCGAGCTACGCCCGCTATTTATGATGTAGACGGAATCATTTTTACAGATGTTCCATTATGGATTATCCCTACAGAGATAACAAGGATTGCAGTTATGTCCGGTATTGCAACTACTGGTAAGTATGGTGCGCTGGGTTCCTCCGGAGTTATAGTAATTAATACTAGAACCAATGTTTTCTTAGAAGACAGCAGTGTTGATCCAAGTTCAGATACGGCTAGGCTTACCAATAATGTGTATGCCAACGATGCGGTTGCCTCAGCATCTGCAAGTGGTTATGGTTCCAAGTATTTGGTTCCTCTGTTTACGGCAGCTACGGCTAATGAAGCTAAATCTGCTTATGAAACCAATAGTATGGCCATCTCAGGATCTTACTTTTTTGTACTAGACGCTTTCAACCATTTTTTAAACGAACTGCAGGACAAGGACTTTGCTCAAAAAATATTGGAGGACAACGCTAGTGTACTCCAGAATAATCCTGTTGCTTTGAAATCACTAGCCTATCTATATGATGCCGCAGGACTCTTTGGGGATGCCAACGCCGTGTATAAGGAGGTTTTTATGTTGCGCCCACAATATGCGCAATCGTATCTAGATTTGGCTAGCAGCTATACGGCTATGGGAGAGTATCAAAAAGGAGCGACTATGTTGGTGCGCTATGATTATTTGGTGGAACAAGGGTTTTTGAAAACCGATGAGCATTTCTCGAAAGTAACGGATAGGGAACTGAACAATCTGTTGGAATTGAGAGGTAAAAGCCTTATTACAGGTAAGTCCAAACAAAAATATGTTTTAGAAGATGGTTTTGAGGGCACTAGATTAGTGCTCGAATGGGCAGATAGCGAAGCAGAATTTGATCTGCAGTTTGTGAATCCGGAAAACAGGTATGCTAAATGGGAACATACACTAAATAAAAATCAAGAACGGATACAGCAGGAAAAGCGAATTGGCTACAATGTGGAGGAATACCTTATTGATGATGCTTTAAAGGGTACATGGAAAATCAATATAACTTATAAAGGCAATAAAAAATTGACTCCGACCTATCTAAAAACTACCGTGTATTATAAGTACGGAAGTAAATTGCAGTCTAAAGAAATCAAAGTATTTAAGCTACAATCAAAAGGACTCAATCAAAATTTACTACGCATCCAAAATGGTAGTTTGGTGGTATCTAAGTAAATACTGAGTTCACAACCTGACATTTTCGCAGTACAAAACCCAATAAATTAAGTTGGGTTTTGTGGCATCTGTTTTCTGAAAATTTGTCAAAATAAGGGTTGCATTAAAAATATTTATGTTATGCATAAGTTATTGTTATTCAATTACTTATATTTGTTAAAAAGTATATTTTTCTTTTTTCACACCGATTTGTGAAGTATATTTAAGATAACCTTAAATATAAAATTATGAGGAAGATAATGTACTTGTTGGTTAGCCTAATATCGATTGGAGCCATGGCTCAATCCAAAATTATAAAAGGAAAGGTATTTCTAGATACCATTTCCTTAAAGGATGTTGCTATTCGGGTTTTGGATTCACCAAAGGTGGTAGCATCGGCTGCGGATGGAAGTTATCAAATTGAGGTACATGAAGGGGATGTTATTCAATATAGTTTTATAGGACTTAAAACAGTTCAAATTTTTGTTGAGGATGTCACGAATCATTTAAACATTACCATGTATCCAGATATAAACGAACTGGATGAAGTAACGGTTATCGATAGGACCAAAAAGGTGGAGATACTTACCCAACAAGATTACGATGTAAACAAGAGCTACTTACAGACTAGTTTTGGGATGACTGATTTATCTAAATCGAATGGTACTGTTCATTTTTTGCAAGGTGACAAAATAAATAAGGGAGCAACATGTATACTAGAAGCACTTAGGGGTGTACTTCCAGGAGTTTTAGTTACTGGCCGTGGCGTAGGTTGTGAAGGCAAAATCCAGATTAGGGGTTTTACGTCTATTGTAAGGGAAACTTGGGCTATTTTTGATGTGGACGGTGTAGTTTTTACAGAGACACCTACGTGGATCATAGCTAGTCAAATAGCAAGAATCGCAGTTTTGTCCGGTCTTGCTGCTACAGTAAAATATGGCGCACTTGGTTCCGGTGGTGTAGTAGTAGTAAATACCAAAAATAACGGAAGGTTCTTAGAGGGAGCAAGTGTTGCTCCAAGTTTAGATACCGCTAGACTTACTAATAATTTGTATACAAACGATATAGTTACCTCAGAATCTAGAGGGGGCTATGGCGCTATTTATTTGGAGGCCTTAAAACAAGCCAAAGGTTTAGCCGAGGCAAAAGCAGCCTATACCGCTAATAGCAAAGTAATTTCAGGTTCTTACTTTTTTGTATTGGATGCGTTTGACCATTTTATGAATGAACGTAGGGATATGGAGTATGCCAAAAAAATACTGGAGGATAATTCCAGTGTACTTCAGAACAACCCTGTTGCGCTCAAGTCCTTAGCCTATCTCTATGGTGGCGCTGGCCTTTATGATGAGGCTAATAACGTTTACAAAGAGGTTTTTATGTTGCGCCCACAATATGCACAATCATACTTGGACTTGGCAATGAGTTACAGAGCTATGGGACAATACCAAAAAGCGGCTACTATGTTAGTACGCTATGATTATTTGGTGGAAGAAGGCTTTCTGAGAACGGACCCGAATTTTTCAATAATTTTGGATCGAGAGTTAAACAATCTGTTGCAGATAAAAGGCAAAACCCTCATATCAGGCAAGTCTAAAAGGAAATATGTTCTAGAAGATGGTTTTAAAGGTATAAGATTAGTTCTCGAATGGGCAGATAGCGAGGCGGAATTCCACCTTCAGTTTGTAAATCCGGAAAACAGGTATGCCACATGGGAACATACCCTCAACAAGAATCAAGAACGGATACAGCAGGAAAAGCGAATTGGCTACAATGTTGAAGAATATTTAATAGACGAAGCTTTAAAGGGTACATGGAAAGTCAATATAAATTATAAAGGCAATAAAAAATTGACCCCAACCTATCTAAAGACTACGGTATATTATAAGTATGGAAGTAAATTACAGTCTAAGGAAATCAAAGTATTTAAATTACAATCCAAAGGACTCAATCAAAATTTACTACGTATCCAAAATGGTAGTTTGGTGGTGTCTAAGTAAATACTGAGTTAACAGCCTGACTTTTTAGCCAGAAAAAATGTAACAGCTTAAGGTTTATCTTATTGCATCTTCTTTCTTAAAAGTAGATGAAATTGGGTTGCATTAAAAATATTTATAATATATATAAGTTATTGTTATTCAATAGGTTATACGTGTTAAAGAAAGCCTTTTTTTCTTTTTTACTAACGGTTTGTGAAGTATATTTAAGAGAACTTTAAATTTAAAATTATGAGGAAGATAATGTACTTGTTCGTTAGCCTATTATCGATTGGCGCCATGGCCCAGTCAAAAACAGTAAAAGGAATTGTATCCCAAGATGAAATGCCGTTAGCTGGTGTTACCGTAGCGGTTTCCAATTCTGAAACATCATTGAAAACTTCTAAAGAAGGTGTTTATAAAGTAAAGGCAAACGTAGGGGACGTTATCTCGTACTCCTATCCGGGTATGAAATCATTTGAGATTATTGTAGAAGATATAACAGCTATTTTAAATGTTGGGATGGCCTTGGATGTAACCCAGTTAGATGAGGTGGTGCTACGTGAGAAAAACTTACAAGACAAAGTGTTTAGTTCTCGAGATTATGATGAGAACAAAACCTTCTTGCAGACAACTTTTGGAACAGTAGATCTGGCAAAGTGGCCAACAGTAGTCCGTTTTTTGGATGGAGACAATATAACCCCTGGGAACTTGTGTATTTTGGATGTCTTTCGTCTATATTTTCCAACGCTCAACGTAACGGGAAGTTGTTTTGGCAATCCTGGAGTTGTGTTATTCGAAGATGCGGTTACTAGAACCGATATGCGGAACCAAGGAGTTATTTACGATATAGATGGTGTTATTTTTACAGAAACACCACTATGGTTAAACCCTAGGACTATAAAACGTATGGCGATTTTGTCTGGTGGCGGTGGTGCTGCACGCTACGGGGCTCTAGGAGGTGCCATAGTCATTAACACAGAAAATTCATATTACGGGGAGGATAAAGTACTGAATCCTAATTATGACAGAGCTAAGCTTACTAATAATATATATAGTAACGATGCTGTCGGTTTTGTTGACTCTACAGATAAAAATTCTACGTATCTGAATCAATTAAAGACTGCAAAAAATTTGGTAGAAGCTAAAAGTATTTATAAATCCAATTCAAAATTAGTAGCCAATTCCTATCATTTTGTTTTGGATGCCATGCAATATTTTATGGAAGAACATAATGATTTTGACTACGCACAAACCATTTTAGCTGCCAATTACACTGTTTTTGAAACAAACCCAGTTGCATTAAAGTCATTGGCATACTTATATGACGTGGCTAACTTACCTAAAGCGGCTAACGGAGTGTATAAAGATGTTTTTATGTTACGGCCTTCTTATGGGCAGTCTTATATAGATCTGGCAGACAGCTATAGGGATTTGGGCGCATATAGAAAGGCTGCCGCCATGTTTTCCAGGGTAGATTATCTAATAGCGCAAGATTTTTTGAAGACAAGTGAGACTTTTACGAGTATTGCCGATAGGGAATTTAATAATCTTATTGCGTTGAAGGGAACCAAGGTGCTATTGGAAAACGATCCTGAATCTCATATAATCGAAGATGATTTTAAGGGTACCCGTTTGGTTTTCGAATGGGCCGATAGTGAAGCGGAATTTGATCTTCAGTTTGTAAATCCTGAGGACAGATATGAAATTTGGAATCATACTCTTAACAAAAATCAGGAACGGGTTACCGATGAGAAAACGGTAGGCTACACTATGCAAGAATATATTATAGACGACGCGATAAAAGGGACATGGCAAGTGAATTTGAAGTATTTTGGAAATAAAACGCTAACACCTACATATCTTAAGGCTACTGTATACTACAATTATGGTAGTGCTTCCCAACGTAAGGAGAGTAAATTGTTTAAATTACAGGAGAAAAATATGAACTTAAATTTGTTACGTATTGAGAATAGCTCCTTTGTTGTTGCGAGATAAGATTAGTATAAAAATTTTGGCTTTGTGGCTCCTTATATATTCATACGGAGTTCAAAGCCAGGATTATTTCACGGGCACTTTGGTAGATGCCTTTACTAGTGAGCCGCTACCATACGTTAACATTGGTATTCTAGACAAAGGTATAGGTACCGTTAGCAATGAGGATGGTAAATTTATCCTTAAGATTTCCAAAGAAAAACAATGGACTGAAACCATACAGTTTTCTAGTATTGGCTATGAAACTATGAGAATGGTCGTAAAAGACTTGATTTTTAATGTTGACGATTTTCCTGAGATGGAAATGAAGCAAAAAATTGAGGTTCTGGAAGGGTTAGTCCTATCTAGCAAAGGTGAGTTAAAACCCTATCCAGAAATTGTAGGGTACCAAACAGAATCTAAAGGAAGCTATGGTTACTGGAACAAGGACATTGCGCTTGGTGGAGAACTTGCCACGAAAATTCCGGTTAGAAAGGGGCCTCGAAAACTACGGAGGTTATCATTTACTGTAGCCGATAAAGCAGCTGATAGCGTATTGGTGCGTGTTAATATTTATGATGAAGTGGGGAAATTACCTCAAAAAAATCTTGTGAATAATAATATATTAGTAACCTTAAATTCGATTGGTGTTAACAATGTGGATTTACGTCCATACGATATAGAAGTATCTGATGATTTTATTCTTAGTTTGGAATTACTAAAAGTATATGGAGATAAGATAGATTTGGTTTTGCTTGCCTCTAATACTTTTGGTCGTTATGGAGACTCCTATAAAAGGTATGCAAGTCAGGATAAATGGGAAGCTATAGAGGGCTTTGCTATGGCTTATGTTTTAGATACCGATTACTATACCCTACCTAAAGGAAGATACAAGAAGAAAGAGGGACGTAAAAATAGAGTGATTTCCGGTTATATTTTTAAACGAGGCCGTGGGGTATCAAATATTCGCGTATTTAACGAGACCACCAAGGAAAGTGTATTGACTGATTCAAAAGGTAAGTACACGATTGAAGCGGAGACTAATGATATTCTGCGCTTCATTGTTTCCAAAAAGAGTAAACAACGTAAAAGAGTAGGAAAGGAGCCAACTATGAACCTATCAATTTAAATTTACTATTAGATTTCTACCTTTTTTAAACCTTTGGTTATTACACCTGTAACACGCCCATATTAAAAGGTTTTTCAATAGGCGCATGGTTTGCCGCCTCTATGCCCATCGATATCCATTTCCGGGTGTCCAGTGGATCTATAACGGCATCGGTCCATAACCTGGCCGCTGAATAGTAAGGAGATACCTGATTGTCGTAGCGTTGCTTTATGCTATCAAAGAGTTCCTTCTCCTTTTCTTCCGTAATGGTTTCGCCTCGTTTTTTCAAGGAAGCGGTCTCTATCTGTAGCAATACTTTAGCAGCAGAATTCCCACTCATCACCGCAAGCTCTGCACTTGGCCATGCTATTATAAATCTTGGGTCATAGGCCTTTCCACACATGGCATAGTTGCCGGCACCGTAGCTGTTACCGATAACGATTGTAAATTTAGGTACAACAGAGTTGCTCACAGCATTCACCATCTTGGCGCCATCTTTTATAATGCCACCGTGTTCACTTTTACTACCTACCATGAATCCAGTAACATCCTGTAGAAACACCAAGGGTATTTTTTTCTGATTACAATTCGCAATGAAACGCGTTGCTTTGTCCGCAGAATCAGAATAAATGACACCTCCAAACTGCATTTCTCCTTTTTTTGTTTTTACAACTTTTCTTTGGTTAGCTACAATACCAACGGCCCAGCCATCTATACGAGCATATCCCGTAAGAATACTTTGTCCATAACCGTCCTTGTACGCCTCAAATTTTGAATCGTCCACGAGTCGATTAATAATATCCATCATATCATACTGTTCTGCTCTCGAGGCAGGAAGGATACCATAGATATCCTCAGGATTTTCTTTTGGTTTATTAGATGCTACACGATTGAAACCTGCTTTGGTATAGTCACCTATTTTGTCCATTATATTTTTAATGGTATCTAATGCGGCAGCATCGTCTTTTGCTTTATAATCCGTTACGCCGCTTATCTCACAATGTGTAGTGGCACCGCCAAGGGTTTCATTGTCTATGCTTTCTCCAATAGCCGCTTTCACCAAATAACTTCCCGCTAAAAATATGCTTCCGGTCTTGTTTACAATCAGTGCCTCATCGCTCATTATAGGTAAATAGGCCCCTCCGGCAACGCAACTACCCATGACTGCAGAAATTTGCGTAATTCCCATGCTACTCATGATAGCATTATTTCTAAAAATGCGCCCAAAATGCTCCTTGTCTGGGAATATTTCGTCCTGCATGGGCAGGTAGACCCCTGCGCTATCCACTAAATAGATAATTGGAAGTCGGTTCTCCATGGCTATTTCCTGCGCCCTTAAATTCTTTTTGGCAGTTATAGGAAACCAAGCTCCAGCTTTTACTGTTGCATCATTAGCAACTACTAAGCATTGTTTTCCAGAAACGTAACCCATTTTTATAACCACACCACCAGCGGGGCAACCACCATGTTCCTCATACATTCCTTCCCCAACAAAAGCTCCGATTTCAATACTTTTGGATTTTGGGTCCAAGAGGTAATCGATACGTTCCCTTGCGGTCATTTTCCCTTGTGCGTGCTGCTTTTCAATTTTTACTTTTCCACCCCCAAGGGCAACCTTAACAAGCCTTTTCTTTAGCTCCGAAAGCATCAATTTATTAACATCCTCGTTTTTGTTGAACTTGATATCCATTACGTTTCTTTCGATTTACCCTATAAAGATAAGGAGTAAAATTGAGTACATTTGAATAAACCTAAATAGAAATAAGAATATGATTCGGTGGGGAATAGTTGGTGCTGGTAATATAGCGCATTCCTTTGCAAAGGACCTTGAATTAGTAGCTGGCAACAGTTTATGTGCAGTAGCTTCAAGGAATTTGGATAAAGCAAAGGGATTTGCAAAAACGTATAAGGCGAAACATGCCTATGGTAGTTACGAGGAATTGTTTAAAAGTGATGTTGTGGATGTTGTTTATATAGCTACGCCACACACGTCCCACGCAGATTTGAGTATTCGTGCTATGGATTGTAAAAAGCATGTGCTTTGCGAAAAACCAATGGGCGTTAATAGCCATGAGGTGCAACGAATGTTGGTAAAAGCTAAGGAGAACCAAGTGTTTTTGATGGAAGCGCTATGGAGTAGGTTTAACCCAACAATCAAAAAAGTGAAGCAGCTCATTGATGATGGCGAGATCGGTGCTATTTCTTACCTTAAGGCTGATTTTGCTTTTTATGGATTGGATAAGGATGAGAACGGGCGCGTGTTGAATCCTAACTTGGCGGGCGGTTCCGTCTTGGATATTGGTATTTATCCTATTTTCCTTTCTTATCTTATTTTGGGTATGCCCAAAAAAATTACGGCTCAGGCACAATTCTATAAGACCGGGGTAGAGGTGCAAACCGCAATGATTTTTGAATATGATAATGCCCAAGCACTTCTTTTTAGTGGTCTCGCATCCAATTCTGAAATCAAAGCTGAAATAGCGGGTAGTTCTGGAAGTCTTTTTATAAATTCGAGATGGCATGAAGCTACTGGATATCAATTACGTAAAGGAGCTGATATTGAAGATGTGGAAATTGCTAAAATAGGTAAAGGATATACGTACGAAATAGATGAGGTTGCCAAGTGTATTGCGGCAGGACAATTAGAGAGTAAACTTTGGAGTCATCAAAATACTATCGACTTGTGTTCACTTTTAGATTCAGTACGGAAGAAGGCAGGGATTAGATTTCCTTTTGAGTCATAAATCCTATGAAATTATAGCGGTGAATTTTTATAAATTCACGATATTTGAAGTTACCACAAACCAAAACGTAAGAATATGGGAATGAATAAGAACACAGTGTTGGCTTGGGCCACATTTATAATGATATTGGTAGGATTGGCACTCATTGCCCTTGGGGCTTTTAGGTATGACGATGTAGCGGGCTGGGGCTTTGCTTCCGTCGGTATTGGTTTTTTTGCGATCGCATGGGTCTTTAATGCCTTAAAGGGAAGAGTCTAATATAAAGTTCAGATCTCTTGTTCTAGATTGTATGTTAGCAAACTCGAAACAACGGCTCCCTCTATTTCTTTTACCTACGCTTCAAATTATTTAAAATTTTCAATAAACAAGTTAATTATGTCCGACGATAAAAAAGTCATTTTCTCCATGTCAGGAGTGACTAAGACATTCAAGACCGCGAATACTCCGGTCCTTAAAAATATATACCTAAGTTTCTTTTACGGTGCAAAAATTGGCATTTTAGGACTTAACGGTTCAGGTAAATCCACCTTATTAAAAATAATTGCTGGAGTGGACAAAAATTTCCAAGGGGATGTTGTTTTCTCGCCAGGATACAATGTTGGGTATTTGGAACAGGAACCCCAATTGGATGCCGATAAGACCGTATTGGAAATTGTAAAGGAAGGTGTAGCGGAGACGGTTGCTATCTTGGACGAATATAATAAAATCAATGATATGTTTGGTCTTCCAGAAGTATATGAGGATGCGGACAAGATGCAAAAGTTGATGGACAAGCAGGCTGTTTTACAGGATAAAATTGATGCTTCAAACGCTTGGGAGTTAGATACAAAATTAGAAATTGCTATGGACGCTTTACGTACTCCAGATTCCGACAAGAAAATAGGAGTGCTGTCCGGCGGGGAAAAAAGAAGAGTAGCATTGTGTAGATTATTACTCCAAGAACCAGAAATTTTATTACTAGATGAACCTACCAATCACTTGGATGCAGAATCAGTGCATTGGTTGGAGCACCATTTAGCACAATACAAAGGAACAGTCATTGCCGTTACCCACGATAGGTATTTCTTGGATAATGTTGCAGGATGGATTCTGGAACTGGATAGGGGAGAGGGAATTCCTTGGAAAGGAAATTACTCCTCTTGGTTAGACCAAAAATCTAAGCGGATGGCCCAAGAGAGTAAAACAGCCTCAAAACGTCAAAAAACATTGGAACGCGAACTAGAATGGGTGCGTCAAGGTGCTAAAGGAAGACAAACAAAACAAAAGGCCCGTCTTAATAACTACGACAAATTAATGAGTCAAGATCAAAAACAACTTGACGAAAAATTGGAAATTTATATTCCCAATGGACCGCGTTTGGGCACAAATGTCATTGAAGCGAAAGGTGTTAGCAAAGCATACGGCGATAAATTGCTTTATGAAGATCTAAACTTTACGTTGCCACAAGCGGGAATTGTTGGTGTCATTGGTCCTAATGGTGCAGGTAAAACAACTATTTTTAGGATGATTATGGGCGAGGAGACGCCGGATAAAGGAGAATTTATAGTCGGCGACACTGCTAAAATTGCGTACGTAGATCAAAGTCATTCTAATATTGATTTAGAGAAAACGATATGGCAAAATTTTAGCGATGAGCAAGAAATGGTAATGATGGGAGGTCGTCAAGTAAATTCCAGAGCCTATTTAAGTAGATTTAATTTCTCTGGTAGCGAACAGAATAAAAAGATAAACATGCTTTCTGGTGGAGAACGTAATAGGCTACATTTGGCAATGACCTTAAAAGAAGAAGGTAATGTATTGCTATTGGATGAGCCAACGAATGATTTAGATGTAAATACCTTAAGGGCTCTTGAGGAAGGTCTAGAAAATTTTGCCGGTTGTGGTGTGGTTATTTCTCACGACAGATGGTTCTTAGATAGAGTCTGTACTCATATCTTGGCATTTGAGGGTGACTCCCAAGTCTATTTCTTTGAAGGTTCTTTTTCAGATTATGAAGAAAATAGGAAAAAACGTCTTGGAGCTGATATTATGCCAAAACGAATTAAATACAAGAAGTTGATTCGGTAATATTGGTAGTTTAAAAGTTAGAAAGCCCTCTAGAGATAGAGGGCTTTTTTTTTGATGCAAAACTTAGGAAGAGTATCAAACAAATTAAAAATCATCATTTGGATACCAATCCAACTGCACCACCTCTATATTGGAATTTCCTTCATTAACCAGTTTTTTAAACTTGGCTACATCGCTTACATCCGGTTTCCCTCTATAATGGTAGGGATAGATTTTTTTGGGAGCGAATTCTAATACTGCTGAAGCTGCACTTTCCTCGGTCATGGTATACGGTAGGTTCATGCAAATAAAAGCAGCATCAATATTTTGTAAAGCTCTCATTTCAGGAATATCCTCTGTGTCTCCAGAGAAATAAAGACGTTCTCCCCCTATGGTAAGTATGTATCCGTTTCCACGTCCTTTCTCATGAAATTTAAGGGCTTCTTCTCGTAAATTGTACATGGGAATCGCTTCTACGGTAAGGCCATAACGTTCTTTTGAATCGCCATTACCCAGCACATCTAGTTGAGGTGTAAAGTTTTCCGGTATTTTATCTGCTACAGCCTGCGGCACTATTATTTTGGCTTTGGAGGTATTTAGCTCCTCAAGGGTTTCTAAGCTAAAATGATCTCCGTGTATATCAGTTATCAATATGAGGTCCGGTGCATTCTGACCTTCGAAAGCAGAAGCGCCACCAACTGGGTCAATATAAATAACAACATCATTCCATTCCAAGATAGTAGTAGCGTGTTCTACGGGTATGATTTTAATATCTTCTGTAGCAGCTTTAGGCGGAGCTACTTCGGCTACAATTTTAATCTCGGAGTCTATTAAAGGCTTTTTATTCTGTTGTTCTTTGCATCCGGTTAGCAGAGCAAATCCTATTAGTAGTAAGCTTATTCTCTTCATAACAGTTTATTTAAATAGCATTTAATTTTTAGTTGATAAAAATACCTTATTTAGCAGACGAGTCTGTGGTATTAAAAGTGTATCATATTACAATTTCATCACTTTAATAGCAACTCCATCTTCACATCGCTTCGGGCATAAGGTAAGTTTTTTTCGAGCGCTACATCTTTAAACCCAAATTTGCGATAGATATGCAAGGCCGTTGGAAGTTTTTTGCTTGAATATAGAATAACCGCATTCCAATTATTTTTTTTCGCAAAATCTATAGCGAAAGATAAAAGTTGTTGGCCAATCCTCAATCCCTGAAAGTTAGGGCCTACAGCCATTTTACCCAGTTCAAATTGATGTTTTTTATAAGGTATTAATGAAAAACAGCCTACAATAGCATCCTTATATTCCGCCATAAATATATATCCACCAGTGTCTAGAATGGAGCTCTCACAATTACTTAAGAGAACGTCGTCTTTGGGTTCTACATAGAAGTATTTCTCTAGCCATGCTACGTTTAAACTTTTAAAATCAGCTGCATGTTTAGATTCAAATGGAATTATTCTTAATGACATTTTTATCAATAGTGGTAATTTAACGATAAAGTTAGCCCTTTCAACGGATTATGGTTTATTTGGCCATTAAATTTTAACACAAAAAATCTAAAAATTGATTCGGTGCGTATATAAGCTGATAGAAAATATTACTTTTATCTAAACCAAAAAAATATTAATTTAATAGTGCATTATGACTGAAACAAAAAATAACAATGGCTTAAAGGTATTAGCTGCATTACTAGGAGTAGTGCTTTTGGGTACCATTATTTACACCGTTAGTCTTTATCAAGACAAGAAAAAGACCGAAACTGACCTTACTACTGAAAAAGAATTGGTGGTTGAGGATTTAAATAGTTTAAAATCTGAATACGATAAGGCGATTCTTGAAAGTAACGCAACGAATGAGGAATTGGTTTCTGCAAGAGATAATATCGCAAGATATATAGACTCTGTTAAAACGATGAAAGCTGATATTTCATCATTGGGTAGATACAGAAGACAAGTTGGCGTTTTAAAAGCGGAAAGAGAACAATTGTTAAAACAAGTAGATTCTTTGACCAGATCTAACAGCATGATTGCTATGGAAAGAGACAGCACCTATGTAGAACTTGAAAAGCAAACTGTATTTAACGATTCGTTAGTTGTACAGAATACAAGTCTTGCACAGGCAGTGGAAAGAGGGTCAGCATTAAATCTTTCTGTAATAAATGTAGATGCAGTTAAGGAACGTAATAGTGGTAAAATGGTATCTACTTCAAGGGCGAAATCCACAGATAAATTTAAAATTTGCTTTACAGTAGCAGATAATGTTATTGCAGAAGCAGGCGACCGTGAATTTTATTTGGAAGCTTTAGATCCACAAGGTAATGTGGTTGGAGAAAGTATGTCTAAGACTAATGATAATGGCGCTTCTATAACGTATAGTAAGGCTACTAGCTTTTATTTTGAAAATAAATCGTTAGATATTTGTGATTATTTGAACAAACCTTCAGGAGATTTCCAAAAAGGGCAGTACATGGTAAATGTATATGATGATAAATTAACACTATTGGGAACTTCACAGTTCACTTTAAAATAGAAAACACTATCATTAATTATATAAAAGGGACGTTCCATTGGAACGTCCCTTTTTCTTTTACAGTACTTTAATAATAAGAATAACTACTTAAGACTTCCAACCATTTCTTCCGGCTTTACCCATGCATCATATTCTTCGGCGCTTACATATCCTAAGTTAATTGCTTCCTCTTTAAGCGTAGTGCCATTTTCATGAGCTGTATTGGCAATCTCTGCAGCCTTGTAGTAGCCAATTTTGGTGTTCAAAGCCGTTACCAGCATCAAAGAATTATTTAATAGTTGTTTTATTACTTGGTGATTTGGTTCAATCCCTGCTGCGCAGTTAATATCAAAACTTGCACAGGCATCTCCCAATAGCTCCGCAGACTGTAAAATATTAGCTGCCATCATCGGTTTAAAAACATTGAGTTCATAGTGGCCTTGGGTACCTCCAACGGTTACCGCAACATCGTTGCCCATAACCTGTGCACATACCATAGTTAATGCCTCACATTGCGTGGGGTTTACTTTACCAGGCATTATAGAACTTCCTGGTTCGTTTGCTGGGATTATGATTTCTCCAATACCGGAACGCGGGCCGGAAGCCATCATACGGATATCGTTCGCGATTTTATTCAAGGAAACTGCCAATTGTTTTAGCGCACCATGACTCTCAACAATGGCATCGTGAGCAGCCAGGGCTTCAAACTTGTTTTCTGCGGTTAGAAAAGGGAGTCCGGAAAAATCAGCAATGTATTTAGCAACGAGTACATCATATCCCTTTGGGGTATTGAGTCCTGTACCTACTGCTGTACCTCCTAAAGCGAGTTCCGATAAATGTGCTAATGTGTTGTTCAAGGCTTTTAAACCATGGTTAAGTTGGGAAACATAACCCGAAAACTCTTGACCCAGGGTTAGGGGAGTGGCATCCATTAAGTGGGTCCTTCCAATTTTAACAACGGAGTTGAATGCTTTTACTTTTTTATTTAAAGTATCACGCAATTGAGTTATCCCAGGAATAGTAACATCAACAATTTTCTTATATGCCGCTATATGCATTCCCGTAGGAAACGTATCGTTGGAAGATTGTGATTTGTTCACATCATCGTTGGGTTGTATCGTTTTCTCACCCTTTCCAATTTTATGTCCTGCAAGTTCATGGGCGCGGTTTGCAATTACTTCGTTAACGTTCATATTACTTTGCGTCCCCGAACCTGTTTGCCATATCACCAAAGGAAACTGGTCATCTAACTTACCATCCAAGATTTCATCACAAACTTGGGCAATCAAATCCCTTTTTGCTTCGTCCAGAACTCCAAGTTCACAATTGGTATATGCCGCAGCTTTTTTTAAGTAAGCAAAACCGTAAACAATATCCAAGGGCATAGATCCTGACGGGCCTATTTTAAAATTATTTCGAGAGCGCTCCGTTTGCGCACCCCAATATTTATCACTGGGCACTTTTACATCACCCATTGTATCTTTTTCTATTCTATATTCCATAAATATTAATTTATTTGACTGTTCAACAAAGTGAGAAAAATAAAACTACATACAATGATTTAATGTATCCAATTGGTTTTTATCTCTTACGCAATTATGAAAACAAATTTAAGACATAGCATCTTAGTTAAAAATAAAGGCTACAATTAAATTAGAAGAAAACATATTGTTAAAATCGAAAATTAAATTTTAATATCTGTTGCAAAAAATAATACGATTATGGTATCTTTGTAATTATAAGATTTAGATATGTTTGAATTTGACCAATATTTAGGGTTTTTAGCTTTCTTGACCATTTTGACCATAGGTTTTTGGTTAATGATGTTTTTACTGTTGTTCGTTGTCCCTTACTGGTTGGGTGGCAATATCATAGAGCTTTTAAAGGAAAAGCGTGAAGCTAAAAAAGCTAAACGAGAAGCATAAAAAAAGAAGCCTAATTGGCTTCTTTTTCATTTTACAGTGCGTTTGCTATGTACTATCCTTCAATCTCATAATTTTCGTCTCCAACGTGTCCCTTTCTATTCTCTCTTTCCTTTGATTGCTAATTAAAGCACGAAAACAAGGAAAAGGTAGGTAGTTTCCTTTGCCGCCACATGAATTTATAAGTTTCCACGAACCAGAACAGTTCAGTTTTCTAAAACTTCATTAAACTTATTTGGGTTTCTTGCGCTTTGTAAAACTAAAGTTGCATATTCCAATGGTTGTCCGGTTTCTTTATCCAACTACTTAACCTGTATATGGATATGGTGCCGAATTTTTATCCCTGATTGGTTCCAGTTCTCTAGTTTTGCAGCGTAATTGTTATTAATGAAAGGAATACCGGGAAAACACTGTTCATTTATTTAGTTTTTATCTTTCTTTTGTTTTTTCTTCTTTTTCTTTAATGTTTTAGTAATCCCATCCTTCTGAAGGTCTAAAAACGCATCATATTTTTCTGGCGGAAGTCCTGCTTGCAGTTCTTCGGTTTGTCTTTCATCTATTTTTAGAAATGCTTCCCTCATATCGTCAGGGGTCAATTTCAAAATTTGAAGTTCTATTCTTTCTTGTAGGTACTTCTTCAAAATGGAACTCATGACCGCAGTTTGAAAACCGTTTAGTTCTAATGCCTTTGTTATCGAAGGCATTTGCTCATCAACAATTTCAGTAGCAGTTTTTGGGTCTTCTTTTTCTTGAGGTTCCTGCGTTCTAGGAATCGCACTCTGGCGCCCAAAGGCATTTTGGTTATTTCCTCTCTGAAACTGTCCGTAAAAATCTGAACTTATAAATAAGACAAGAAGGGTAAAAATGAATTTCAAACTACCGGTTTTAACTGTACTTTTCATATTATTGGATTGTAAAATTAAATTTAGGTTTATGTTGTTGTGGTTAATTCTATGTTAATGCGTTTATTAAAAAAAAATAGAAATTTTAGAAAATAAAATCTTCTATTTTGGAAAGCGGCCTGCCGATAACGGCTTTTCCATTGTTGATTACTATTGGCCTCTCTATTAGTTTAGGATACAAAATCATCGCATCCAATAGTTCGTCATCTGATAATAATTTATTTCTAAATTTTTCCTTCCAAATAGCTTCATTTTTTCGGACAAGATTTTCTGGTGAAATTCCAAGGCAATTTATGACCTCCTGGAGTTCTTCTTTAGAGGGAACCTTATCTAAATACCTAATTATCTCAAATTCCTTGCCAGACTTTTCTATGGCTTCAAGTCCTTCCCTAGATTTTTTGCATCTGGGATTATGATATATTTTAATCATGTTTTAAAGTTTTATATATCTTCCATATAGGTTTAAAATATTCTAGCAGTAAACTAAACGTTTATCAATCTTCATCTTTTTGTCCCATCATCATAAGATAGGCTTTTAAAAATCGATCTAAATCACCATCCATAACAGCATCTATGTTCCCAGTTTCCTCTCCTGTTCTAACATCCTTTGCCAGCTTATAGGGATGCATGACATAGTTACGTATTTGAGAACCCCATTCAATTTTCATTTTAGAGGATTCTATTTCTTGTCTGGCGTCCATCTTTTTACGAAGTTCTATCTCGTACAATTGCGATTTTAGCATTTTCATTGCTGTAGCTCTATTTTCGTGCTGACTACGGGAATCAGAACATGAAATTTGGATTCCGGTGGGATGGTGTACTAGCTGTACTTTGGTCTCTACCTTATTCACATTTTGTCCGCCTGCACCACTAGAACGCGCTGTTGTAATAGTAATGTCGGCTGGGTTCACATCTATCTCTATGCTATCGTCAACTAAAGGATACACATAGACAGAAACAAAGGAGGTGTGTCTCTTTGCATTACTGTCAAACGGTGAAATTCGTACCAATCTATGTACTCCGTTTTCCCCTTTTAGCCAACCAAAAGCAAATTCCCCGTCTATTTCCAGGGTTACCGTTTTAATCCCTGCAACATCGCCCGCCTGGTAGTTGAGTTCCTTGACTTTGTAACTGTTCTTTTCTGCCCACATCATATACATGCGCATGAGCATAGCGGCCCAGTCACAACTCTCAGTTCCACCAGCACCTGCAGTAATCTGGAGTACAGCTGGAAGTTCATCCCCCTCTTCTGACAGCATGTTTTTGAACTCCATTTTTTCCAGTACGTCCAATGTTTTGTCATACTGTGCTTGCACTTCAGCCTCGGAGACATCTCCCTCTTGAAGAAATTCTATAAGAACTTCAAGATCATTCACTAAGGCACTTGCGGCATTGTAATCATCTACCCATTGTTTTTTGGATTGGATGAATTTCATATGCACTTGAGCTTCTTGAGGTTTGTCCCAATAGTCTGGAGCAAGAGTCTTCTCTTGTTCGTTCTCTATTTCTATAAGTTTTGCATCAATGTCAAAGATACCTCCTTAACGCACCAAGGCGATCTAGAAGACCTTTATAATGGTCTGTAGTAATTATCATTCCGTTAACTTTTTGGTAAAAATAATATTCTTTTTTGCAATTGTAATCGCTGTTCGTAGGTTTTATTATCTAATCGTATTTTATCAAAGCATATTTCCTTTATTTTATATATTTTTAGGCACTAAACCACTCAAAAATGAAAAATTGTATCCTGATCATATTGGTGTTTTTCACCGCTCAGTTATCTACTGCACAATTTTCCGAAAATAAGTCGGAATATAACAAGTATGAAGGACTTTTTAATTTTTATTACGATGATAAGAACGACAAGATTTTCTTGGAAATCGATAAGTTGAACCAAGAATTTTTATATGTGTACTCTTTAAGTAGTGGTATTGGGAGTAATGATATAGGATTGGATAGGGGGCAGTTAGGGAATGAGCAGGTGGTCTATTTTAAAAAAGCGGGGAATAAATTGCTTTTAGTGCAGCCAAATCTGAAATTCAGGGCTTTGACTGATAATGCCTTGGAGAAAAAATCTATCGAACAGGCGTTCGCAAAGTCAATTTTGGGAGGTTTTAAGATCGAAGAAGAGAAAAACGGAGTATACGTAATTGATATTACCGATTTTTTAATGCAGGATGCTCATGGAGTCATTAAAAGATTGAAGCGCGCAAAACAAGGTTCCTTCAGTATGGACCGTTCCAAAAGTGCTTTTGCTTTGGAACGCACAAAAGCTTTTCCTAAAAATGTAGAATTTGATATGACCATGACATTCAAGGGTGATGCTACCGGTGGTTATATACGCTCCGTAACCCCTAATCCAGATTTGATAACTGTGGCGCAGCATACCTCGTTTATAGAATTACCGGATGATGGTTATAAAAAAAGAATCTTTGATCCAAGAAGTGGGTCCTATCCCTTCTCATATTATGATTATTCAACACCAGTGGAGGAGCCAATTATAAAGCGATTTATAACACGACACCGCTTGGAGAAGAAGAATCCATCCGCTGAAGTAAGTGAAGCTGTAGAACCAATTGTTTATTATTTGGATAATGGTACCCCAGAGCCAGTTAGATCTGCTCTTTTGGACGGTGGTATATGGTGGGACCAAGCTTTCCAAGCGATAGGCTATAAGAATGCGTTCCAATTAAAGATGCTTCCAGATGATGCAGATCCTATGGATGTTCGTTACAATGTAATTCAATGGGTACATAGATCTACTCGTGGTTGGAGCTACGGAAGCAGTATCACAGACCCCAGAACAGGAGAAATCATTAAAGGTCATGTAAGTTTAGGAAGCCTTCGAATCCGTCAGGATTTTATGATTGCCCAAGCCTTGATGGATAGACCTTTTGCTGAGGGTGATGATAATTACCAGCCAATGTTAGATTTGGCTATTGCGCGTATCAGGCAGCTTTCCGCGCACGAAATTGGTCACACCATTGGGTTCGCACATAATTACGCGGCAAGTACGAATAACAGGGCATCGGTAATGGACTATCCACATCCCCAGTTTTCGGTTTCGAGAGGAGCCATAGATTTTTCAAAGGCTTATGCCACGGGAATAGGAGATTGGGATAAGGTAACGGTAGCGTATTCCTATACCAATTTTAAAGAAGGTAGTGATGAAAGAGAAGAGCTGAATAAGATCTTAAAAACGGCACAGAACCAAGGATTAAGATATATAACTGATCAAGATGCACGTCCGCAGGGAAGCGCACATGTTTTGGCGCATTTATGGGATAATGGTAAAGATGTAAGTGAAGAACTTAATGCTATGTTAGCAGTTCGTGAAACGGCTATTAATAATTTTTCCATTGATAATATCAGGACTAATGAACCCAATTCTGTGTTAGAGGATGTTTTTGTTCCACTTTATTTTTTCCATAGATATCAAACTGAGGCTGTCGCCAAGATTATAGGAGGATTAGAGTATAACTATGCCGTAAAAGGAGATGGACAAAATGTAGTGACTACGGTCGATAAAAAAATGCAGGAGAAGGCTTTGGAGGTTATTTTGAAAACTCTAGATGCTGATGAAATTGCCATTCCTAAAGAGAAATTGAGTCTTTTCCCTCCCAGGGCATTCGGTTACGGTAGAACCCGGGAATCTATAAAGGGAAAGACTGGTGTTTCTTTTGATGCCTTATCGGCTGCGGAAACGGCTGCGGATATGACGTTAGGATTTCTGTTGCATCCGGAGCGTGCCTCTAGATTGATACAACAAAAATATCTGGATGCTGATAATTTGGGCTTAGAGAATCTTTTAAGTGAGGTCGTTACCCATACCATAAGCAAAGGGCATAAGGATAGTTACCTAAATGGGGTACAACAAAACATTAATTTTAGGGTATTGTTCCATATTATGAATCTTGCTGCTAGCAATGCGGTACATCCACAGGTTAATGCAATCGCCAATGAACAATTAAGGAAACTAGCCGTAGCTATTAACTTAGATGCTTCAAAAGATCCTATAAAATCCGAAATGGGTAGGCGTATCAAAATGTTTTATGAGCATCCTGATAAATTTAAAGTAACCCCCACACCAGTTTTACCAGATGGTTCTCCTATAGGAATGGACTGTTTCCACTAAGGCTTTTGAAACTACCTGCGGCAGGTAGATTTGAACTTAAATTTTGAACTTGAATTTTTCCAATGAAAATAAATCTTATTAGTGATACAGTAACAAGGCCAACCCCAGGTATGTTGGACGCTATGATGAATGCGAAAGTAGGAGACGATGTTTTTAAGGAAGACCCTTCTGTAAATGCATTGGAAGAAAAAATTGCGTTGATGTTTGGGATGGAATCCGCCTTGTTTTTCCCCAGTGGTACTATGACCAATCAAGCCGCCATTAAACTACATACACAACCGGGAGAACAGTTGATATGTGATAAATACGCGCATGTTTTCAACTATGAGGGTGGTGGTGTCAGCTTTAATAGTGGCGTTTCGTGTAGGTTGGTAGACGGGAGCAGGGGAATGATGACCGCTGAACAAGTTTCCTCGGCCATAAATCCGCCAGATTTTTATCACAGTCCTTTGTCAACCTTAGTATGTATAGAAAATACCACGAATAAGGGCGGAGGTGCCTGTTGGGATTTTGAGGAACTAAAAAAAATTAAAACCGTTTGTGAGGAGCATAATTTGGGCTACCATTTAGACGGTGCCCGTTTGTGGAATGCTTTGGTTACTAAGAATCAGGACGCTTTGCAATATGGGAAGCTTTTTGATACCATAAGTGTTTGTCTTAGTAAAGGCTTGGGTTGCCCTGTTGGTTCAGTACTAATAGGTTCCAAAGAGATGATAGGACGAGCTTTACGTGTTCGGAAAATGTTGGGTGGTGGTATGCGACAGGCCGGGTTTTTGGCAGCAGCAGGTAGTTATGCGTTGGAGAATAATCTAGCGCGTTTAGCAGAAGATCATGGACGGGCTAAGCAAATAGGTGTAGTGCTTTCTAATCTAAAATATATCAAGCGTGTAGAACCAATCGAGACTAATATCATCATTTTTGAAATCGATGAAAACTACCACACTAGCGAGGAATTTACAAATAAGTTATTGGAAAAGAACGTCCATATTATTAGTATGGGACAAGGTAAGCTGCGCATGGTAACCCATTTGGATTATACCAATGTCATGCATGACCGTTTGCTAGAAGTATTAACACAGCTATAAAAAAACTCTTTTTATAATCGGTTTGTTTTGAAGGCGATTGTTCAAATTTTTAATTCCATTTTCCATGCCAGCTTCCGAACGATACAATCCGCTACTTCCTATGGTTTTTCCCTGTTTATTTTTTAGTTCAAATAAAAACTGACCATTATTATTCGTTTTGCGCTCAAAACTTTTAATAGGGGAAACTGTACCGGATAAAATGCCTACTGTTTCAGTTGCCAAATGCTCATCTGAAAAAGGAATACTAGTTAAAAGCACATTTCCTGTTTCTGATTTAACCAAGAACTCAAAACTTTCAGAATTAATCTTCTTTATTTCAATCATAGTGCCATTTTTTCTTAAAGATACAGATTCTACAGATTGCTGTACATACCACAATCGTAAATTAGATAGCTGTGTATTATCTGTCCATCAATCTGAAAACATAAAGTACTTCGACAAAAAAAACAGCTTTTAAAATTCCTTATTTTCTATTTGTATTTATTAAGAAGTTGTAGATGCCACTTTATATCACCGTTCATGGCATAACCGGAGTACTCATCCAGTGATTTTCCGCTAGCATTCAAAACCTTAAGTAATGGAAACACGCCTTTTCGGTTGTGTTTTGCAACCACTTCTTTATTGTGTTTCATTTGCGTCAAAGACAATAAAGCTTGGTTTCTGGGCATATCCACATAAACAAGAATGTAATTTTCAGATGCTTGTTTAAATTCCGCTGTATCGAACAAATCTATCTTAAGCATTTTACAAGGGGGACACCAATCGCTTCCCGTAAAATAAATCAGTATGTTTTTATCTTGGTTTTCAGCAAGTTTTATTGCTGTCTCAAGATTGTACTGCCAATTGTTTTTAGCACTAGATTCTATTGTTGCTTGAGCAGATACGAGCAAGGGAAATATAAATATAAAAAGCAGTTTTTTCATTTTTAAATAGAATGAATTCGCTTATTTGAATAAAGAGTCCATTCCCGGAATATTGGGCATCCCTTCTTTCGCAACCGCTGCGAGTTCCGTTTCATTAACAGCCGTAGCGTTATTTATAGCTTTGTTTATAGTTAGAATCAAGTAATCCTCTAGCTGCTCTTTGTCTTGCAGTAAATTATTGGAAATAGCTATTTTTTTAATTTCTCGGTTAGCCGTAATAGTTACCTCCAAAAGGCCGTCTTTGGATTTTTCATCTAATAAAACTGTGTCCATTCTTTTTTTTGTTGCAGCTACTTTTTGTTGTGTCTCTTTAAGTTTACCCATCATATCTCCAAACATAATCTTCTATTTTTAAATGTTTATGAAGTAAAAGTAATAAATCCATTGACTTAGAACGTACTATTAAATTAAGATTAGTGCCAAGACTGCAACTGAATTTGCACTATTTTTGTACCCGTTATCAAAATTCCAAAACAGAGAAAAATGACCCAAATAGTCGCGCCACTTGCGAAAAAAAGAACTTCAAAACTTAGTACGCACGCAGACATACGTTTAGATGATTATTATTGGTTGAATGATAGGGAAAACCCGGAAGTAATCGAGTATCTAAATCAGGAGAATGCTTATTACGAGGAACTTACCGCGCACACGAAAACATTTCAAGAGGAACTCTTTAAGGAAATGAAAGGAAGGATTAAGGAAGATGACTCTTCTGTACCTTATAAATCTAACGGTTATTGGTATAAGACGCGGTACGAATTGGGTAAGGAATATCCATTGTACTCTAGGTGTAAGGAATCTTTGGAGGCAGAAGAGATAACTATTTTTGATGGTAATCAAATGGCCCTAGGACACGATTTTTTCAAAATTGGCGGTATAGCTATAAGCCCGAACAATACATTGGCAGCCTATGGGGTAGATACAGTTTCTAGAAGGCAATATACCTTGCGAATTAAGAATCTAGAATCTGGAGAGTTATATGCCGATGAAATAGAAAACACAACCGGAGGAGGGGTATGGGCAAATGACAATAAAACCCTGTTTTATACTAAAAAAGACCCGGTTACCTTGCGGTCGGATAAAATTTATAAACATGTTTTAGGAACTGCAACAGAGCATGACGTTTTGGTTTTTGAAGAGAAAGATGACACGTTTAGTACGTTTGTCTACCGTACCAAATCAAAAAAATATTTAGTAATTGGTTCCTTTAGTACCCTATCCTCAGAATTTCAGATTTTATCTACGGACAATCCGAATGGGAAATTTAAAATATTTTCTCCCAGAGAGCGAGGTCTGGAATATACTATTTTCCACTACCAGAATGACTTCTATATTTTAACCAATAAGGATGGCGCCACTAATTTTAAATTAATGAAAGTAGGAGAGGAGGATACCTTGTCCGAAAATTGGCAGGAGTTTATCCCCCATCGGGATACTGTTCTACTGGAAGATATTGATATTTTCAAAGACTATTATGTACTATCTGAAAGGGAAAATGGCCTCAACAAAATAAAAGTAGTTAAGTGGGATGGTTCAGTATCTTATTTTCTGCCTTTTGAAAGTGAGACCTATACCGCTTATGTAGATGCAAATCCTGATTTTGATACGAAAATCCTCAGATATGGTTATAATTCGCTTACCACCCCAAGTTCTGTCTTAGATTTTAATATGCGTACCAAAGAGCAGGAAGTTAAAAAGGAACAAGAGGTTTTGGGTGGAGATTTTACGAAGTCGAATTATAAGGAGGAGCGTCTCTGGGCCACAGCAAGGGACGGAGTCAAGGTCCCCATCTCATTGGTTTATCATAAGGATACCCTCATACATCCCGAAACTCCTTTGCTGCAATATGCTTATGGTTCTTACGGGGCTACTATAGATCCGTATTTTTCTACTGTTCGCCTTAGTTTGCTGGATAGGGGTTTTGTTTATGCCATAGCCCATGTTCGCGGTGGAGAATACCTTGGTAGACCTTGGTATGAGGATGGCAAACTTCTAAAAAAGAAAAATACATTTACCGATTTCATAGATTGTTCCAATTTTTTAATCGAAATGAAGATGACCAGTGCAGCGCATTTATATGCAAGTGGTGGCTCGGCTGGAGGTTTATTGATAGGGGCCGTCGTAAATATGGTGCCGAAATTATATAATGGTGTTATCGCCGCTGTGCCTTTTGTAGACGTAGTGACTACGATGTTAGACGATTCGATTCCCCTGACAACTGGAGAGTATGACGAATGGGGAAACCCCAATGAATTGCCCTATTATGAGTATATGAAGTCTTATTCTCCTTACGATAATGTAGCTGCTCAAGAGTATCCCAATATGTTGGTTACTACGGGTTTACATGATTCTCAAGTTCAATATTTTGAACCTGCCAAATGGATTTCTAAATTACGGGACATGAAAACCAATGACAAATTACTTTTGTTTGATATAAACATGGAAGCCGGCCATGGTGGAGCTTCCGGAAGGTTTGCAGCCCTAAAGGAGATTGCAAAGGAGTATGCATTTCTGCTAGATTTAGAAGGTAAAATTCTATAGTTGAAAAAAAATAGTAATTTTGTACTGGATTTTTAACATGCAAGTAGTTTTGTTAGAACCATTAAATACAAGGATTTCCCTTATGAAAAATGAGATAAAGGCTTACAACAATATCTTAGAACTGGTAGGAAACACACCTCTAGTTAAATTAAGCAAGGTAACCGCAGGCTTCACTGGCAACTTTTATGCTAAGGTAGAGGCGTTTAACCCAGGACATTCGGCTAAAGATCGTATCGCGATTTATATCATTGAAGAAGCCGAACGCAAGGGAGTTTTAACCAAAGGCAGTACCATTATAGAAACAACTTCAGGAAATACAGGCTTTAGTATTGCTATGGCTAGTATCATTAAGGGGTATGATTGTATTTTGGCGGTAAGCTCAAAATCATCTAAGGATAAAATTGATATGCTTCGCTCTATGGGCGCAAAAGTATATGTTTGTCCCGCCCATGTAAGTGCAGATGATCCACGGTCCTATTACGAAGTGGCCAAACGATTGCACCAAGAAACAAAAGACTCTATTTATATAAATCAATATTTTAATGAGTTGAATATAGAGGCCCACTACCAATCTACCGGACCGGAGATTTGGGAGCAAACAGGAGGTCAAATCACACATTTGGTAGCTTGTAGCGGAACAGGAGGAACAATTTCTGGTACAGGGCGTTTTCTAAAGGAGCAAAATCCTAATATTAAGGTAATAGGTGTAGATGCTTATGGCTCTGTATTAAAAAAGTACCATGAAACAAGAAATTTTGATGAAAAGGAAATTTATCCTTATCGGATAGAAGGTTTGGGTAAAAATTTGATTCCTGCTGCGACAGATTTTGATATCATAGATGAGTATATTAAAGTAACCGATGCTGAAAGTGCACATACTGCAAGGGAAATTTCTAGGACCGAAGGAATGTTTGTGGGGTATACCAGTGGTGCCGCAATGCAAGCTTTAAAGCAGTTAAACGAAAGAAAAGAATTTGATAAAAACAGTATTGTAGTAACTATTTTTCCTGATCATGGCTCAAGATATATGAGTAAAATATACAGCGACCAGTGGATGGAAGATCAAGGCTTTATGAATACCAATACTGTTGAAGAAACACAAGAAATACAGTTTGTGAAGTAATTTTTTATCATTTGAGTCTTAAAAGTGGGTCTTGTGTCCACTTTTTTTTATCATAAGATTAAGTTATGAATGCTTCTTAAAAATTTTTACTTTTGCAGATAGAACTAAAGACAGGCTATGAGAGATTTATTTGATAGAATTTTAGAGAATAAGGGGCCATTAGGAAAATGGGCGTCACAAGCAGAGGGTTATTTTGTATTCCCAAAGCTGGAAGGTCCTATTTCAAATAGGATGAAGTTTCAAGGAAAGGAAGTAATCACATGGAGTATAAATGACTATTTAGGACTTGCTAATCTACCGGAAATAAAGAAGGTAGATGGAGATACTGCAGCTGAGTACGGTTCTGCCTACCCTATGGGCGCTCGAATGATGAGTGGCCATACAGAGTTTCATGAGCAGTTGGAGGAAGAGTGCGCGGAGTTCGTAAGTAAAGAATCAGCCTATTTGTTGAATTTCGGTTATCAAGGTATTATGTCTACCATAGATGCTTTGGTTTCCAAGGATGATATTATTGTGTACGATGTGGATTGCCACGCGTGCATTATAGATGGTGTTCGTTTACATATGGGCAAGCGTTTTACCTTTAAACATAATGATATTGACAGTTTGAAAGTGAATCTCGAGCGTGCTACTAAAATGGCCGAACAGACTGGAGGTGGAATTCTCGTGATTTCTGAAGGTGTTTTTGGAATGCGTGGCCAGCAAGGAAAGCTAAAAGAAATAGTAGCTCTTAAAGAAAAGTATAAATTCAGATTTTTGGTCGATGATGCCCATGGTTTTGGAACCTTAGGAGAAACAGGAGCTGGAGCAGGACAGGAACAAGGAATACAGGACGAAATTGACGTCTATTTTGCAACATTTGCAAAATCTATGGCTAGTATTGGCGCGTTTGTAGCAGCGGATAAGGGAATCATTGATTACCTAAAATATAATCTACGTTCCCAAATGTTCGCTAAGTCCTTACCTATGGTCTACGTAAAAGGAGCTTTAAAACGTTTGGATATGTTGCGTACACAACCGGAGCTTAAGGCAAAGCTTTGGGAAAACGTAAATGCCTTACAAAACGGACTTAAAGAAAAAGGATTTGATATAGGAACTACCACAAGTTGTGTTACACCCGTGTATTTGAACGGTAGTATACCTGAGGCAATGGCATTAGTTAAGGACTTGCGCGAGAATTACAGTATTTTCTGTTCTATTGTAGTATATCCGGTAATACCTAAAGGACTAATTTTATTACGTTTGATTCCTACAGCAACACATACCATGGAGGATATTATAGAAACTTTGGCTGCTTTTTCTGCAATCAGGGAGCGTTTAGAAAACGGAACTTATAAAAGACTTTCCGCTGCCGTAGCTGCAGCCATGGGAGAGTAGTGTAAATAGTACTCATAAAAAAGGGCCTGAACAATTTAAATTGTTCAGGCCCTTTTTGTGAATAAGAATCTTGGTTTATTTAAAATCAAACAGTCTCATAGACACCTTACTGTCTTGTTGATAGTAGTGGTGACCTTATTTAAAATAGCAACTACATAGCCTTTCCACTTTACCTATTTTTAGGAGTGATACGCTCGCCGCGACAACCGAAATTTGATTTTATGAAATCTTAAACAAGATGCATTTGTTATATGCTACTCAGCTTTAAATATTTTTTTTATAGGTCCGTCGTCTTTTGTAGACTACAGGGTCAAAGTGTTTCCAAATTTGTTGAATAGCTGTATTGTCTGCAAGTTCTGGGGTACGGTAACACATTTCAATTTTCTTTTCTCGGAATGTCTTATGGTACTCGTTAAAAATGATAGCGGTAACGCCTTTATTTTGGTAACTAGGTTCGATACCGATTAGATAAAAAATAACATCCTTACTATGTTTTCTAGCTCTTAATAAATGAAAAATACCAAATGGGAATAATTTTCCTTTCGCCTTTTGTAGTGCTTCCGAAAAAGAAGGCATAACGATGGCAAACGCAACCAGGGTATTTTCTTTATCCACAACAAACTTTATATACTCAGGGTTTATAAAACTGATGTATTTCTTTTTAAAATACGCCTTTTGTATGTCGGTAATAGGCACAAAGGAGGACAAGCTCGCATAACTGTCATTAAAAAGGTCGAACATTTTATCTGCCCACGGCATCACATCTTTGGTTTTGGTAAAGTTAAGGGGCCGAAGTTCATACCGTTTTTTTATAATCTCCTGAATACGTGAAAAATACTTTGGGTCCGCATTTTTTTCAGGGAATTTTTGCTCTAAATATTCCTTTTCTTTTTTAAAACCTAAGCGTTCTAGATGGTCTTTATAGTAGGGATGGTTGTACCAAGTAATCATAGTGCCGATATGCTCAAAACCTTCTACAAGCACGCCTACCTTGTCCAAATTAGAAAACCCCACAGGACCCTCTATAAATTCCAATTTGTTTCTTGTTCCAATTTCTGAAACCTTTTGCAGTAAAGCTTCAGATACCTTTTCATCATCTATAAAATCGAACCAACCAAAGCGCATTTTTTTAACCTGTTGTTGGTTTACTTCCAGTCGGTTTATCATTGCCGCAACTCTTCCTACAATTTTATCATTATTATAGGCTAGGAAAAACCATGCATCGGCATCTTTGAAAACGGGATTCTTGGTCCTGTCAAAGCTGTCTAACTCATCATTGATTATGGGAGGTACCCAATAAGGGTTGTCCTTGTACAAGGAAAAGGGAAAGGTTACGAATTTTTTTAAGTCTTTTTTAGAGGTAACCTCTTTTACTCTGATCATCGATTAGCTTTACAGCTATCAATATTAGGGATATTAATCAGAACTTGAAAGTATTAAAAATGGAATACCACCAGTGTGGTTATGCTAAAAGTGGTCAGGTTGGTTCAGTCAAGCTGGACGCGAATGAGAATTAGTCTCAATTCTTACCCCGTGTGCTTGTATTGAGGTTTTTTGGCTTTGTAAGCGAGGGTAATTTTAAAATTCAATTTCTCCGGTATCTTTCTTTTTCTTTTTTTGCGCTTTTTTAAGTTTGCGTAGTTGTTTTTTGGAGGGCCCAAGATCTATATCCTCTGCGCCGCTTCCTTTTATACCCTTCTTTCCTTTTTCCTTGTTGTCCTTTGTCATGGCGTCTTTCTCAATAGCTCCTCCATTTTCGTCTGCCGCTTGGTCTGCTATTGGCACTAGTTTATCCTTATGAAAATCAAATCTATAGGAACCGCCAATGCTAACAAAAACACGGGAAGGTGTGTTTTTAAAACTAGCTCCTAAATTCATATCCACTTGTAGCCGTTCGTTCATTAAATATGCTATACCGCTACGTATCAGCAGGTCTGAATACCTATCGCTTTGAATGCCTTGGTGTTCTGCGAAAACACTCCATTTGGGATTTTTAAAGGCATGTGAAATGGAGATGAGATAACTTAATTCTGGAAATTCAGTGCCTATTCGATCATATGCGGTATTAGTGATTAAAACCATTCTAGGGGTCAATTTACTCTGTGTAGCAATCATGGCACGGGGAGAAATAGAGGCTTCACCCCGGTAAAAAGGATTGTCACCTAAAACAAAATTTGCTCCTGCATAAATGGACACTGCTGGTAAAAGATTTTTAAATTGAAATTTATTGTTTGCGCGCCAGCTGTAAAGGTTAGGCTTATTTCGTTCTGGATTTTTGAAAGGATCATAGACTAAAAATTTGAGTCCAAGTCTGTTGCGTTGAAAATCGGTACGGGTTTCGCTAAGATCAAAATTATTGAATAGGATGTCTTGATTTTGGAAGGTACCTTCGTAATTCAATTCCAAGGTTTCAAAAAGTAGCCCGTACCGTAAGGAAATATCACTTCCCCAAATATCAGATTGTGTATTTAGAGGTCCGTGATCTTGTTGTTCGTAAAAAACCCCCATTTCCATTTGCACAACGTTTTTACCTACAGCATAGGCACTTACAGAAAGCCCAGGTCGGTTGGAATTGATGACATCTGTATATTGTCCGGTGAGCGACACTGATGCCATAAAAAGAAGTAAAGAAAGCCTTCCTATAGTTATTTTAATGCAAGCGGGAATTCCCATGAATACGACTTTATAATTATTTTAATACTTTAGAATCTAGTAATACAACGTGATAATTGTATTTTTGATATATAAGTATTTAATTAAATGGCTTTTTTAAAAACAATTTTATTCATCCTTTTAGGATACTATCTGCTGAAAGTATTGGCAAAACTGTTTGCGCCCAAAATCATTAATTACGCAGCAAAGAAAACGGAATCGCATTTTAAACAGGCTTTTGAAGGTTTTGAGCAACAACAAAGACCGAAAGAGGAGCAGGCTGGCGATGTCTTTATGAATAAAAAATCTACGAAACGCAAGATGGATAGTGAAAAAGTAGGCGAGTATATAGACTTTGAAGAAATAGACTAGTTATCTTTACGTAACCAACGACCACCTGGCAAATGAAGAAAGGTTTACGATTCTTTTTTACGCATTTTTTTGTAACCGTATTTTTTATCATAGCCGCATTGGCTTATTTCCACCCCGTACTGCAGGGGAAGGTGATTTACCAGCATGATATTGCCCAATACACGGGCATGGCTAAGGAGCAAAATGATTTTCGTAAACAGAACGATGCTGAACCTTACTGGACCAATAGTGCTTTTGGTGGAATGCCCACGTATCAACTAGGTGCCAATTACCCACATAACTACATAAAACAATTGGATAGATTGATACGGTCACTACCTAGGCCTGCTGATTATTTATTCCTTTATTTCATTGGTTTTTATATTCTTCTGTGCTGCTTAAAAGTAGATTATCGTCTCGCTATCGTAGGCGCTCTTGCTTTTGGTTTCTCTACTTATTTGATTATTATTATCGGAGCAGGTCATAATTCTAAAGCACATGCAATGGGATATCTACCCATTTTACTAGCAGGAATAGTGCTGGTTTTTAGAAAAAAATACTTGTGGGGATTCTTACTCACTGCCTTGGCCATGGCATTGGAAATTGTTGCCAACCATTATCAAATGACCTATTACTTTATGCTTCTGGTTTTGGTACTAGGTGTCGTATACCTTGTTGATGCCATAAAAAAGAAGGAATTAAAACACTATTTCGCTTCCGTAGGATTACTTTTATTGGCAGTAGGTCTGGGTATCGCAGCTAATGCAACAGGATTGTTGGCGACAAAGGAATATGCGGATTGGAGTACTAGGGGCAAAAGTGAACTGACTATAAACCCTGACGGGACTATAAAGGAAAATACAGGCGGATTAAGTAAGGAGTATATAACCCAATGGAGCTATGGTATTTCGGAATCCTTGAATTTGTTTGTACCACGATTGTTTGGAGGAGCCTCTGAAGAAAACTTAGGGGAAGATTCCAAATCTTTTAATTATTTGGTAGATAAAGGCTTGCCCAGATCTAGCGCTTTGGATTTTGTTTCCGGTGTCCCACTTTATTGGGGACAACAGCCTATAACCTCCGGGCCCGCGTATATTGGGGCGGTGGTAATCTTTTTGTTTATCCTAGGCCTGTTTTTGGTGCGCGGAAAGCATAAATGGTGGTTGCTATTTGGCTCATTGCTGTCCTTGGTATTGTCTTGGGGAAAAAATTTCAGCGTACTGACGGATTTTATGATTGACTACTTTCCGCTTTACGATAAATTTAGGGCCGTTTCATCCATACAGATCATATTGGAACTTTGTGTACCTATATTAGCTATTCTAGCCCTTAAGAAAATCATATCCTCTAAGGTAGATGTTAAGGACAAATTAGGTGCTTTAAAGATGGCAGCTGGAGTCGTTTTTGGATTGGGTGCACTTTTGTTTCTCTTTAAGGGCATGTTCGATTTTGTTGGTCCTAGCGATGAGCGTCTGCGAATGACCGGCTTGGAGGAATTACCGGAAATGTTACGATTAGACAGAAAGGCGGTATATACTAGTGATTTGCTACGTTCTTTAGGCTATGTGCTCTTTGCTACCGTACTACTTTGGTTTTTTGTAAAACAAAAATTAAAGACCAATTTGGTTATTATTACTATTGGTGCCCTAATTGTTTTTGATTTAGTAGGGGTGAACCTGAGGTATGTGAATAGCGATAGTTTTGTTTCCAAACGAAAAATGCTACAACCTTTTCAAGCTACAGCAGCGGATAAGCAAATATTAAAAGATGACGGTGTATTCCGGGTTTTTGATCAGACCGATGGTTTTGATTCAGCTAAAACCGCGTACTTTCATAATAGCATTACGGGCTATCACGCCGCTAAACCGGCAGGAATGCAAGATTTGTTCGAGTACCATGTTTACAACGGTAACCTATCCGTATTCAACATGCTAAATGTAAAGTATCTGGTACGTCAAGATGAGGAAGGGAATGCCTTCCCCATTGAAAATCCCAATGCAAACGGGAACGCTTGGTTTATTAAAGAGCTCCGGCAGGTTAATTCTGCAGATGAAGAAATAAGGGCTTTGGATAGTTTAGATACAAGTACTATAGCAGTTGTAAATTCAAGTAAATTTAAAAATATCAATAGGTTCGATTACCAGTTGGATTCAACTGCAACTATAACGCTTTCAGATTATAAACCGAATCATCTGACCTATGAATCTCAAAACCCCAATGCGGGTGTTGCCGTGTTTTCGGAAATGTATTATCCGGATGGTTGGAACGCGTATATAGATGGGAAGTCTCTAGATCATTTTAAGGTAAACTATGTATTACGCGGTTTGAAAATCCCTGAAGGAAAGCATACTATCGAATTTAAGTTTGAACCTAAAGTGGTTCAATTAGGAAGTCAGATTACGTTGGTAAGTACTATTTTGTTGGGGCTTGTGCTACTGGGTGGTATAGGATTTTCTTTTTGGAAAGCTAGAAAGCGGGACGCGTCCTAATGAAACCAAAATCCTTAAAACACACATTGGAAGGATTATTTTAAGTATCAAAGGTTACATGTGACCGATGAATAACAATAAAAGAAACACATGAAAAAGGTATTGGTTATTACGTACTACTGGCCACCCGCAGGCGGTCCTGGGGTACAACGGTGGTTGAAATTTGTAAAATATCTTGGTGATTTTGACATTGAACCAGTGATGTATGTACCCGAAAATCCGCAATATCCTTTGCTAGATTCTTCTTTGCTAAGTGGGGTGCCTCAGGATGTTACCATATATAAACAGCCTATTTTTGAGCCCTATAGCTTCGCTAGCTTTCTTTCCAGTAAAAAGACCAAACGTATTAGTTCGGGCATCATTCAGACAAAAAATCAGTCACTAACAGAAAAATTTCTATTATGGATTCGTGGTAACTTCTTCATTCCTGATGCTCGTAAATATTGGGTACGACCGTCCGTGGAATATCTTCATGGTATTATACAAAAAGAAGGAATCGATACCATTATTACCACTGGGCCGCCGCACAGCGTGCATCTTATTGGTCATTACCTTAAGGAGTTTAATAACGTACAATGGATAGCAGATTTTAGAGATCCATGGACGTCTATTGGCTACCATAAAAAATTAAAATTGACGTCATTTGCAAAGAGTAGGCACAAAGAATTAGAACGTTTGGTGTTGACGAGCGCTGATAAACTAATAGTGACAAGCCAAACTACAAAGCAAGAATTCAGGAAGATATCTAACAAGCCTATAAAAGTCATTACCAACGGCTACGATTTGGAAAAGCCACGTGATGTTGTTTTGAACGAGTTGTTTACTATTTCCCATATTGGATCTATGCTTACCGGAAGAAACCCGGAAAACCTTTGGCACGTGCTTTCGGAACTGATACAAGAAAATGAAGCTTTTAAAAGCAAGTTGCGTTTGCAGTTTATAGGCGTAATCAGTAAGGATATTTTGCAGCGATTAAAGGCATTTGGTTTGGAGCCTTTTATTGTTATGCTAGGCTACGTGAAACATGACGCTGCTATTGCGTTTCAACAAAAATCTCAAGTATTACTTTTGGCAGAAATCGATACCGAGGAAACCAAGGGAATTATTCCGGGGAAACTGTTCGAGTATATGGCTTCGGGCCGACCTATTTTGGGTATAGGACCCAAAAGTTGGGAAGTTGCGAGTATCGTAGCACACACGAAAACTGGTGCTATTTTTGAATACAGCTCTCATACTGAACTTAAAAATGTACTTTTAAACTGGTTCCATCAATATGAAAAGCAAGATTTGAATGTATCTTCCATGCATGTTGAAAATTATAGCAGGCGTGAACTTACACGACAACTAGCAGCATATATCTAATGGGTATAGTACTTAAACAGTCTTTAAATAATACTATTGTCACCTATATAGGTTTCGCCATAGGGGCCGTTAACACCCTGTTCTTGTATACAAATTTTATGCAAGCTGATCATTATGGTCTGGTGCAAGTAGTGTTATCGGTAGCAGCGGTATTGATGCCGGTATTAGCCTTTGGCGTACCCAATGCCATGGTCAAATTCTATAGTAGTTTTAATTCAGAAAAAGAGCAGGAAGGTTTTCTAACTATGATGCTTTTACTTCCATTAGTATTCATCCTCCCAGTAGCGATTTTGAGCTATGTTTCCAATGAGGCTATTGGCGTCTTATTGTCTAATAAGAATCCTATAGTCCGTGACTATGTTTGGCATATATTTTTAACAGGTATGGCCATGGCTTATTTTGAAGTCTTTTATGCATGGGCACGTATCCGAATGAAATCCGTTTTCGGTAATTTTTTGAAGGAAATCTTTTGTAGGTTAGGGCAGTCCGTTTTATTGGTCCTATTATATTTTGATTATATAGAAATCGAGTTTTTTATTAATGCCTTAGTTGGGTTTTATTTGTTGCGTATGCTCTTAATGAAGCTATATGCCTTTACACTTAGAATGCCCAAGCTGAAAATTTCTTTACCATCCAATTGGTGGAATATTGTAAAATATAGTGGCCTGATTATTTTAGGTGGATCTACGGCAGTTGTATTGATGGAGGTGGATAAGGTAATGCTGAATAATTTTTTAGCATTGGAAAATGTAGCTTATTATGCTGTAGCAGGATTTATTGCCTCTACTATAGCGGTTCCTTCTAGGGCAATGCACCAGATTACCTACCCGCTTACAGCAGAGTATTTGAACAGGAAGGATAGTGTATCTCTTAAACGATTATACCGAAAAAGCTCATTGACACTCTTCATTATTGCAGGCTTGCTCTTTCTTTTGATTATTCTTAATCTCGATGATTTGTATCAAATGCTTCCAGAGGGCTATACCGATGGATTTCTGATTGTGTTCTGGATTGGACTAGTTAAAGTGTATGATGCACTGTTGGGTAATAATAATTCGATACTTTATAATTCGGATTATTATCGTTCCATCCTCTTTTTTGGGGTGTTATTGGCGGTAATGGCTATTGGGTTTAATTTATTGTTAATTCCTGCCTATGGTATTAAAGGTGCTGCTATCGCAAGTTTCATGGCATTTTTCATTTATAATACACTTAAATTATACTACGTTAAATCCAAGTTTCATATTTCACCCTTTACAATAGAAACTGTGAAAGTATTTGCCTTGTTACTTATTGTCGGGGTTCTTTTTTATGCTTTTCAGTTTTCATTTCACCCCATCGTCAATATTATTTTGAAAAGCTCTTTAATTTCAGTAATGTATGTAGGTATACTTTATCGATTCAAAATTTCTGAGGATGTATATGGCGTGCTTTCTAAGTTTTTAAAGAAGTAGGTATGTGTTGTATTGCAAGCCATGTTGCTGAGGAACAAGAGATTCCAGTTCGTTTGCAAGAATATGGTGTGGGTATCTTTGATATCCTTTCCACAAAATCAGCCTTAAAAAAAGCACTTAAAAAAAAATTAATATGGGTGGACGGGAAAATAGGGACCACGGCTACCCTAATCTTGGGAGGAGAGCGTATCGAATTAAAACAATCAGTAGAGAGAAACAATACAAGACAAATAAAGCTCGACTTAAAAGTGCTGTATGAAGATGACTATTTGGCCATTGTTTTAAAACCTGCGGGAATAGCTGTTAGCGGTAATCAGTTTTTGACCGTTGCCAATGCCTTGGTACAGAATTTACAAAAAAGCGATGCTTTTGATGCTGTTCTTCCTCAACCGGTGCATCGTTTGGATTATCCTACTACTGGGGTGCTTTTGGTAGGAAAGAGCAGTTCTGCTATTATTCAATTGAACAGATTGTTCGAAAAAAAACAAATACAAAAAACTTATTACGCTGTTAGTATTGGGCAAATGAAGCAAAAGGATAAGATTACAGTTCCGGTTGATGGTAAAGAAGCTATTTCTAGTTATGAGGTAGAACAAAGTTTAGTCTCCGAACGTTTCGGTTATTTGAACTTGGTAAAACTGCAACCAAAAACCGGGAGAAGACATCAGTTGAGAAAACATTTATCCGCCATAGGAAATCCTATTTTGGGAGATGCGGACTATGGAAGGGAAGGCTTAGTCCTAAAAGGAAAGGGATTGTACCTACATGCTTATTCGCTAGAATTTGTTCATCCTATTACCAAAGAAAAATTTGAAGTTAAAAACGAACTGCCAAAAAAGTTTAAGAAATTATTTGTGGTAGCATGAGGAGTATACTTTTACCAGTAAAATAGTAGTATGTAAAAACCTATACCTTTTAAGGGAGACTTACAGGTAGGGCCATAAAAAAAGCCCCGCAACGGATAAATCCGCTACGGGGCTAAACAACTAACCAACCTAAAAACTGCCTTTGTTACCCTGAATTTATTTCAGGTTTTTTTACTGTCTTCTGCTGTTTCTTGTTGCAGCAGATTTTGAAGTACTTCTAGCAGGAGCTTTACTTACCGATCTTGAGCTGGTACTTTTACGTACCGTACTTTTTGATCTAGATGGAGCTTTACTCACAGTTCTAGTAGTAGCACTTCTTTGTGTTCTAGCTTGACTGCTTCGTGCAGTGGTGCTTCGTGTCGCAGGTTTTTTATACGTAGTACTGGTTCTTGAAACAGTCTTACTTCTAGGAGTTCTAGTAACTTCTCTCTTGGTTACCGTTCTCCCTTTATTACCTCTTACCGCACTACTATTTCCACGTTTTACAGTAGAACTATTAGTACTACGCTTTACAGTGGAAGTTCTATTTTCCAAACCACTATTTCTGTTAGACCGGCTAGTACTGTTAGACGCTATAGTTCTATTGGTACGTAATCCGTTATCTCTTTTAGCAACAGTACTACCTCTTTTCGTAGTACTTCTATTGCTTCTATTGGAATTATCTCTTACCGCTACCCTTTTATCATTTCTATAAATGGTAGCTCTTTCTCGTCTAACGTTATTATATCTATGTTCCCTGCCAATCTGAGCATAAGCTCTTCTTTGATTGTATCTATATGGTCTGTGCCATGTATAACGAACAGGAGCATAGAATCTTCTATAAGGTGTTGTCCAAACATTACAAAAACCTATTGCTGGTCTAGCAAACCATCTATGGAAGGGACGGTATACATAACGTCTGTTGTACACATTTACAAAGCCATTGTAGTGGCTAAAAACACCGCGGTTGTAAAAGATATTCATCCCACCAATTCTATTAACAAAACCGTTGTTAAAGTTGATGTTAACCACACCTATCCTATTTACACGACCATAATAGTCATAAAATACAGGTACATTTTCTACTTGTATAATCGCTCCATAATCGTCGTATTGTACAAAAGGGTTATAGTTAAATCCTGAATTAAAGGTGATGCCTACATTTCCAATTTGGGTGCCAGCACCAATATTCAATCTGTTATCTACATAAAAATCAAATTCACCATCTGGAAATACAGAAAAGGTCACGCCATTTTCAACAAAAATGAATGAATTTCCAGCATTAAAGTTGACGGTAGCAACCTTATCTTCAGCTATTGCGGCATTGGCCATTGCTGTTCCAAAAAGTACCGCTGTAATAATAAGTACGAACTTTTTCATAATATAAGGTTTTAGTCCTGCCTAGTGGCAGGTGGTTTTGAATGTAACTATTCACATTCCCTTATCTAATTACAAACAGCGTGCCAAAAATATATATATAAACGTATATAACTGAAAATCAGTTAATTAAATTTATATTATTATTTAATTTTAGCAAAAGAAGAAGTTATTGTTTTTGATAATTAGCTAATTTAAACTTATGTAATGGGATATTTCTCTCCATTTCCCCATTCTGTCCAAGACCCGTCATATAAGAAAACCTGATTGCTTAAAACCAAGCTAACGGCAAAAAGAGGAATACATGCTGTTATGCCCGAGCCACAGGAAAATAGGAGTGGTAGGTTACCTATGGGTAAAGCTTTAAAAGTTTTACTTAGTTCTTTTGTAGGTAATAGTTTTCCATCCTTTAAAACCTTAGTATAGGGCAGGTTTATTGATTTTGGAATATGTCCTCTTTTCAAATATGTTCTTGGTTCTGAAACCATACCTAGGAAGCGTTCTTCACTTCGGGCATCAATAATTAGATAATTGTGAGTGTTGATATTAGCTACGATATCTTCAGCTTTTTTTAACCTTGTTGGATTAAACTCTGATTTGAAATTACCTGGCGGATAGTTTCTCGCATATGCTGCAGTACAACTTCCCCTTTGTTTTATCCATTCCGGAAGTCCGCCGTCCAAGACTGCTACCATATCGTGTCCCATGGTTTTAAACATAAACCATACCCTAGGACTAGAATAAATTCCTTTGGCATCGTATATAATAATTATGGAATTCGTATGTATTCCTAAATTTATGCAGCCCTTTTCAAATTGTTGTGGAGTAGGCATTGTGTTGGGTAAGCTGGCATCAGAATCGGAAAATATATTTTTTATATCAAAAAAGCGTGCGCCTAGAATATTTATAGGGGTGAAATCAGCACAATTTTCTGATACTGTAGGAATGGTAGCATCAAGAATTACCAAATTTGGGTTGTTGATATTTTCCCTTAACCATGAAACCGATACTAACTGCTTTTCCATCGCATGAGGTTATAATTTCTGCTTCAAATACTTCGCCGTAAAAGACTTTTTACTCTTCGCTACTTCTTCTGGAGTACCTTCTGCCAATAGTTCTCCTCCGTTTTCCCCACCACCGGGACCAAGGTCAATTATATAATCGGCACATTTTATCAATTCCACATTGTGCTCAATGACGACTATGGAATGTCCTTTTTTGATTAGCGCGTTGAAGGATTTTAATAGTTTTTGGATATCATGGAAATGAAGCCCCGTAGTAGGTTCATCAAAAATGAATAAAGCTTTGTCCTTGGTAGTACCTTTTACCAAAAAGGAAGCTAGTTTAATACGCTGTGCTTCTCCGCCGGATAGGGTAGAGGAAGATTGCCCTAAGGTTACATACCCTAAACCTACGTCTTGTAGGGGTTTGAGTTTGTTTATAATTTTTGTTTGTTCTCCTGCCTTGAAAAATGCAATGGCATCATCTAGCGTCATCCTAAGGAGGTCATCTATATTGGCATTGTTGAAGGTGACTTCTAATACATCTTTTTTGAATCGCTTACCGCCGCAGGTATCGCATTCCAAATGCACATCGGCCATGAATTGCATCTCTACCGTAATTTCACCTTCGCCCTTACACTTTTCGCATCGGCCACCATCCACGTTAAATGAAAAATGTTTGGCTTGGTAGTTTCGAATCTTGCTTAGTTTCTGATTGGCGAATAGATTTCGGATATCATCATACGCTTTAATATAGGTTACTGGATTTGACCGGGAAGAACGTCCAATGGGATTTTGATCTACGAATTCTACGTGTTTAATATGCTGGTATTTCCCAGATACCGAACTAAATTGTCCTGCTTTTTCGCCATAGCCACCTACTTCCTTTAGTATTATAGGATATAATAATTTTTTGACCAACGTACTCTTTCCACTTCCAGAAACTCCTGTTACCACAGTAAGCATATCTAAAGGAAAGGTTACATTGATATTTCTCAGATTATTTTCCCTACATCCTATTATTTGAATATGGTTCTTGGAGGTTCGTCTTTCTTTAGGTACTTCTATTTCCATAGTACCATTCAAATAACTAGCAGTTAATGAAGTTGATTTAAGTACCTCACTTAGGGTTCCTTGCGCGACTACCTTTCCGCCATGCGTACCAGCTTCCGGGCCAATATCTATAACTTCGTCTGCAGCTTTCATTATATCTTCGTCATGCTCAACTACTATTACCGTATTGCCTAAGTTGCGCAGGGATAGTAATACTTCTATCAAATTTTCAGTATCCTTTGGATGTAAGCCTATACTAGGTTCGTCTAAAATATACATGGAACCTACCAAACTACTTCCCAAAGAGGTAGCGAGATTAATACGCTGACTTTCACCCCCAGATAGGGTGTTAGATTTTCTATTTAGGGTAAGATAGTTGAGACCTACATTATTTAAAAAGCCAAGTCTTGTTTTTATCTCTTTTAATAAACGGTCTGCAATATGGGCGTCATTTGCGTTCAACTCCATCTGCTCAAAAAAGAGTATTAGTTTTTCTATGGATATACCTACCAGTTCGGAGATAGATGTTCCTCCGACTTTTACATAGTCCGTCTCTGGCCTCAATCGCTTTCCGTTACAGGTATTGCATTTAGTTTTTCCACGATATCTGGAGAGCATTACCCTATTTTGGATTTTATAACTCTTTTCCTCTAAGGAAGTAAAGAATTTATGAAGTCCTATAAAATGTTCATTCCCGTCCCAAACAAGTTTTTGTTGCGCTTCGGTAAGCTCAAACCACGGTTTGTGTATTGGGAAATCAAATGTATAAGCAGAATTAACCAATTGGTCTCTGTACCAACCCATACTATCACCCCGCCATGGAAAAACAGCATTTTCAAAAACAGAAAGCGCAGTATTGGGAATTACCAAATCTTCGTCTATACCTATGACATCCCCATACCCTTCACATTTGGGGCAAGCGCCATAAGGGTTGTTAAAACTGAACAGATGCACATTGGGTTCCAAGAACAGCATACCGTCCAGTTCAAAGGTATTGCTGAATAATGTTTGTTCCTTATCGACTAAGGTTTCAATAATACATTTTCCTTTTCCTTCAAAAAAAGCAGTGTCTACTGCATTAGCTAGTCGGTTGTAAAAATCTTCGTCGTCCTTTGTAATAATACGGTCTATGACCAAATAAAATTCCTTTCCAATAGTTTCTGGTACTTGATCTATCCTAATGACCTCATTGTTATATTTGATACGGGCATATCCCTGCTTAGAAAATAACTGTAAGGATTTTTGGGTGTCCCTATCTTCCCTTATTTGTATAGGTGCAAGAAGAAGTAGTTTGGTGTTTTCTGTATAGGTTTTAACATGGGATATAACATTAGTCACTGTATCTTTTTTAACCTGATTACCAGAAATAGGCGAAAAAGTTTTCCCTATTCTGGCGTACAATAGTTTAATGTAGTCATAAATTTCTGTGGTGGTCCCAACCGTAGACCTAGGATTAGTGGAGTTTACTTTCTGCTCAATGGCAATTGCGGGGGCTATACCTTTAATATAATCCACTTTGGGCTTATCTAGTTTTCCCAAAAATTGTCTGGCGTAAGAAGATAGACTTTCTACATAACGTCGCTGGCCCTCTGCATAGAGTGTGTCAAACGCCAAACTAGACTTACCAGAACCAGAAAGACCCGTAATTACTACAAGCTTGTTTCTTGGGATAACAACATCGATATCCTTAAGATTATGTAGTTTGGCACCTTTAATTATAATATTTTCCTTGGGGTTAACTTCTGAGATATTGGGCATATTTTCGGATAAGGTTGCAAAGATACAATTTGCTGTTTTTAATTTGAACTCATTATATATTGATGTTGCATTTCATCGAATAATTTCACATAATTTTTAGGCTATCTATTTTTTTATATCTTTGAAGCTCACTTAAAATTCGATTCGCCTATAGCGCACCTTTACTTTGTAACGTTTAGAATAACACTTAAAGCAAACCTTTTTCAAATGAACTAGGTGATGCTTTAACCCACAAAAGTAAAGCTATGGAAGTACAGATCGAAGATTCCCAACTTGTTAGTCATTATATAAAAGGAGATGAAAGAGCTATAGGAGTTCTTATTAATCGTCATAACTCCCGTCTTACTGGATTTATTTATTCCAAGGTAGGGGACAGGGAATTAACAGAAGATATCTTTCAGGATACCTTTATGAAAGTTATACGCACACTTAAACGGGGTGCATATAATGAAGAAGGGAAATTTCTTCCTTGGGTAATGCGAATAGCCCACAACCTTGTTATAGACCATTTTAGAAAGAATAATAGAATGCCCATGTTCAACGCTACGGATAGCTATAACATATTTGCTATGATGGGTGATGATAAGTTAAATGCTGAAAAACAATTGATCAAAGATCAGATAGATAATGATTTACGTCATTTGATAGCCGAACTTCCCGAAGATCAACAAGAAGTTTTGGAAATGCGTTTATACAAAGACATGAGCTTTAAGGAAATATCTGACAATACGAATGTAAGTATTAACACAGCACTAGGTAGGATGCGTTATGCACTTATCAACTTAAGAAAGCTTGTAGAGGCTAATAACATAGTTTTAACGAATTAATGTGCCACAGGTCGAGTGGATCTACTATTTTTATTTTCGAACCGTTCTACTATTGAACCAAAATGAAAAACAATATGGAGAAAGTTTACGCTAAGAAAAAAGATAAATGCAAGTTAGCAACAGCAAAGCCGGAAACAGTTGAGTTTTTATTGGCATTTTCTAAATCGCTAAAAATAACGGAGGCCAAAGGCATAACCTTTGAAAGTAATTTAAATTAATTGCCTCATCAATAATATAGGGCCTCAAGGATATCTTCCTTGGGGCTTTTCTTTTTTATAAGCATAAGATTACTAGATAATCCTATGATTACTTCCATTGTGATATGTTTCCCACACAACTACTCGTATACCTATTTATTGTATAAAAAATAAGTATTCGTTGTTTCACATCATAAAAGAGGGGTTTTACAACATACTTTTTTGTGCAGGGTGGCTTTTCTCTAGTTTTATATCAGAAATAAATAACTAACGAATATTTACTAACAGATTCCCAAATCGTTAACCCTAAAAGAAAGTAACTCGCATGGAACTAAAAATTGATGATTCAGAACTAGTAAGAGATTATATCAGTGGAGACGAAAAAGCGCTTTCAGTGCTTATTAACCGACACAACCAAAGAATTACCAGTTTTATCTATTCCAAGGTATTGGATAGGGATATTACAGAAGATATTTTTCAGGATACTTTTATTAAGGTTATAAAAACACTGAAAAAAGGTAGGTATAGTGAGGAAGGTAAATTTTTACCTTGGGTAATGCGTATTTCTCATAACCTTATTATAGATCACTTTAGGAAGAACAAGAGAATGCCTATGTTTGAAGGCAGCGATGATTTTAATATTTTCTCTGTAATTGGTGATGATAAACTAAATGCAGAAAAACAATTAATCAAGGATCAGATAGATAATGATCTAAGGCATTTAATAGAGGAGCTTCCAGATGACCAGAAAGAAGTACTGTTAATGCGTATTTATAAGGATATGAGTTTTAAGGAAATATCTGAAAATACTGGGGTTAGTATTAATACCGCTTTGGGTAGAATGCGTTATGCATTGATTAACATGAGAAAAATAATTGAAAAAAACAATATTGTTCTGACAAACTAATTCTCCCAAAAATCGGCTAAAACAATATTTCCATATTTGTTCCGTTATTTCAGTGTAACAACAATGGAAATATGGAAAAAATTTACTCTAATTATCAAGAACAAACCGGTTTTAACAAGGTATGTCCGAAAACAATCAACTTTTTGTTGAGTTTTTCTCAGGCACTTTATGAAATCGAGTATAAAGATTTAAAGTTCGAGACTTTCTTAAATTAACAAAAAGACCCGCAATTAGCGGGTCTTTTTGTTTTTATAATAATCGCTTAAAACCGTTTTTCTACCAATAGTACTGGTGATAACGTCTTTTTGAAGGTCCCAAGCCCTAGCTGGCGAGTATTCCCTTCCATACCAGATGATTTGTAAGTGAAGTTCGTTCCATAAATCTTTTGGAAAAAGCCGTTTAGCGTCTTTTTCGGTCTGTACTACGTTTTTGCCATTAGTGAATCCCCATCTGTACATGAGCCTGTGAATATGTGTATCTACAGGAAAAGCAGGAATACCAAAAGCTTGTGAAACCACTACACTTGCCGTTTTATGTCCAACGGCAGGGAACTCTTCTAGTAATTCAATTTCTTTTGGTACGATACCATCATAACGCTCCACTAGTATTTTTGAAAGTCCATAAATTCCCTTCGATTTCATAGGGGAGAGGCCAACGGGTCTTATTATTTCCCTTATTTGTTCTACGGATAATGTTATCATGTCATACGGGTTGTCTGCTTTAGCAAATAATAAAGGTGTAATCTTATTCACACGCACGTCTGTACTTTGTGCAGATAAAAGGACTGCAATGAGTAGGGTATAGGGGTCTTTATGGTCCAAGGGAACTGGAATCTCTGGATAAAGCTCCTGTAGTTTGGAAATAGTAAAGGCAACTTTTTCTGCTTTCGTCATTTATTGTTTAATTTTACTATAGAACAGTTGAACATTATTAATTACAAAAAGACTATGAATACATTAAAAGTAGGGGAAATGGTTCCTGCATTTTCAGCTCAAGATCAAGAAGGCAATACTATTAATTTATCTGATTATTCTGGGAAGAATTTGATTGTTTTTTTCTATCCCAGAGCAAATACACCTGGTTGTACTGCTGAAGCTTGCAATTTAAGAGATAATTATAAGGCTTTGCAGGACTCGGGTTACGAACTATTAGGGGTTAGTGAGGATTCACAGAAAAAACAGGCTAATTTTAAAAACAAATATGAATTTCCGTTTCCTTTATTGGCAGATGAGGACCATACGGTTATTAATGCCTTTGGGGTTTGGGGTCTTAAAAAGTTTATGGGTAAGGAGTACGATGGCATCCATAGAAAAACATTTATTGTAAATGGGGAAGGCAAAGTTTCTCGTGTGATCGATAAGGTGAAGACCAAAGATCATGCAGCACAATTGTTGGAAGCTTAGCAAACAAAAAGCCCTCTTTTTTAAAGGGGGCTTTTTAAAACGATTACTATCGAATACCTATTTTTCTAAAAGTTCTTTTTTGGTAAAGAGCTTTTTCTCTTTTATGATTTCGGCGATTCCTTCCGGTAGCATTTTTTCCCATCCATCTTCATTGTTCATAAGTTTTTTGAGGACATCCCTTGAGAAAATATGCATAATCTCCGGGTCATAATCAATGATATCCATTACTTTGCCGTTGTACTTAAAGAACTTGTAGAGTTCCTTCATTCTTGGGTGTACCTTTACATTGTTACTGGTCATTACTTGCCCGGTATCAGGGTTTTTCATTGGGTAAAGATATACCTGAAGGTCTTTGAAAAATAATTTACCGAAAGCTTCCAAAATTCCACCGCTTAGATGACGATAATATTTCTCGTCAAAAATATCGACCAAATTGTTCACGCCCATGGTTAAGCCTATTCTATTCTTGGTATAGTTGTTAAAGTACTCTACCAATTTGTAATATTCCTGGAATTTAGAAATCAATACTGAATGCCCCAAGGAACAAAGCAATTCTGCTCTGTCCATAAAATCTTGTTCATCTATTTCACCTGATGCTCTTAGATTAGACAGCGTTATTTCAAAAATAACAATGGTGTTGTCCTCTTCTACCCCTGGATCTCTAATAAAAATATCGTGTGATTTCTGAAACATATCCAGATTTACCTTGGTCACGGGTCTAAAGCTTCCGCGTAATGCTAAAATATTCTTTTTGTAGAGGACCGAGGCTGGTAATAAATTATTACCATCAGGACCAAACATGACAGCATCCGTCATGTCGTTTCTGATCAGCTGTAGGCTCATCATTCTGTTATCTACGTCTTTAAAATTTGGTCCTGAAAAATTGATCATATCAATCTCCAACGTATCCATATCTATATGATCGTATAGGTATTTCAACATTTTCCTAGGCTTATGATACTTATAAAAAGCACCATAAATAAGATTTACACCCAGTATTCCCAAAGTTTCTTGCTGCAATCTAGCTTCGTTCTGCTTGAAACGAATATGGAGTATTATTTCGTCAAATTCTTTCTGGTTAGGATCTAGTTGATATCGTATACCAATCCAACCATGACCTTTGTACCTTTTAGAAAAATCAATAGTAGCAACTGTGTTTGAATAGGAGAAAAATAACCTATCTGGATGTCGCTCTCTACTTATGCGTTCTTCCATAAGATTCATCTCATAAGAAAGCATTGTTTTTAGCCGCGCTTGGCTTACATAGCGTCCATCTTTCTCAGTACCATAAATGGCATCACTAAAATCCTTATCGTAGGCGCTCATAGCCTTTGCAATTGTTCCCGATGCCCCACCGGAACGGAAAAAATGACGAGCTGTTTCTTGGCCTGCACCTATTTCAGCAAAAGTGCCGTAGATATCAGGATTTAGGTTGATTCTTAAAGTTTTCGCCTTAATCGAAGGAATATTTTCAAAGGCTGATTCTCTTTTAAAAACTGAAGACATGTTGTTTATTTTGCTTTATCAAAGTTATAAAGATTGTACTATCTAACGGTTAAACCATCCAAAAATTTGAAATTACTTTTAGCTAGCGATATTTAGTAATTGTTATAACAGCTTATTTTTATAAATGTAAGTAAATCGTTACGCTTAATCATAGGAACGTTGTGTAAATAAGTCTTAAATTTGAACTGAGAATATGAGCTTTAAAATTACTTTTCTTGGAACCGGAACCTCTCAAGGTGTACCTGTAATAGGGAGCAAACATCCGGTTTGTCTTAGTAAAGACCCTAGAGATAAGAGATTAAGGGTGTCTGTGCTTTTATCTTGGGACGAGAGCAATTACGTAATTGATTGTGGCCCAGATTTTAGGCAGCAGATGCTTACCAATAAAATTTCTAGATTGGACGGTATTTTGTTTACGCATGAACATTCCGATCATACTGCCGGAATAGATGACATACGACCGTTTTTCTTCAAACAAGGGGATATTCCAATTTATGCGCATAAAAGGGTCGTGAAAGCACTAAAAAAGAGGTTCGACTATATTTTTGATGAAAAGGACAGGTACCCTGGGGCACCCGCTGTTGAAATTAACTATTTAAAAAAGGATGTAACTTTTAATGTTGGCGGCAAAGCGGTTATACCTGTTCAAGCTTTACATAATAGGCTGAAAGTATTTGGTTTCCGCATAGATGACTTTACGTATCTGACTGATGTGAAGTCGATGGAATCTATGGAGCTTGAGAAAATAAAAGGCACGAAGATTTTGGTTATAAATGCGTTGCGTAAAGAGTCACATCACTCTCATTTTAACTTGGAACAAGCTTTGGATTTTGTAGCCCAAGTAAAACCTGAAAAGGCTTATTTTACTCATATTAGCCATCTTATGGGTTTTCATGCCGAAGTAGAAAAAAGCCTTCCAAAAAATGTTCACTTGGCATACGATAACCTTAGCATTGAAATTTGATAGATTAAAATGAATGTCACTACTGTTTTAAAAGAACCAAAGTGTCTTACATCAAATTAAAACTGAAATAAAAATTATTGAATTATATACCTAATGAAAAATAAGATATTTCTTTACCTGTTTCTTTTTACTGCGTTAATCTGTATGTATCTTTTTGTAAGTAGTGGTAATATGGCCAATGCGAATATGGCATCTATTGTGAAATTGAAGGAACAGGTTAGCGTTTTAGAGAATTCTTTACAGGAATCTGAGTTGAAGGTGTTAGAGATGCAATATTTTTCTTTGGAAAATAACGACGAAGCTTTGGCCTATTACGATCATCTAAATTTGGAAAACCCTACAGGGTATATATCTGACAAGCTGTTAGAGACCAATGAATCTAAAGGTGATAATCCATTGGTTCCCTATGCAGGTATGGAAAACGATTTTAAGATTAACAAAATCAAGGTTTTGAACCATAAATGGATACTAACCGATTTTTCCGATGGTAAGTACTGGGGCGAACTCCTTATTAAGTACGAAGTTAAAGATGATTTGGGCGTAGATTTTGCGTTAATAGACCACTTGCTTTATACAAGGAGTAATTAGATTTTATCTTCCAACCATTTCCTAAACGAGTAGAAATTTCGCGGATCTACACCGTGTCCAACAGGGAATTCTTCGAAAACATGTTTAATTTTCATCTTTTCAAGTAGTTCTGGTGCTTTTTGTGCCCACTCTAAGGGAATTACTTGATCTACTTGTCCGTGAGAGGCGTAGATATTTAAATTGGAGTAGTCAAGTGAGGAAAATTCAGCGGCCAGTATACCTTCGTTTATATAACCACTTAAGGCAATAACATTTTTAATTTTATTAGGGTACGAGAGGGCTACTGCATAACTAAGAATGGTTCCTTGACTAAATCCCAATAGGGTTACACTTTTATCATCCAAATGGTAGCTACTGCATGCTTCTGTAATAAAATGCACTATTTTTTCCCTAGACGCTATGGCCTGTTCGTCATCGCTCCATTTTCCCTTTTCGTTATCAAAGTTTATAGCATACCAGGCATAACCAAAAGGTTCTAAAGTGTAGGGCGCCCTAACGGATATAATGCAAAGTTCTTTAGGTAGTTCTTGAGCAAAGGAAAAAAGGTCGTCCTCATTGCTTCCATAACCATGTAGCATAAAAAGTACCGGGGCTTTTTTATCTGTTAAGGAAGAAGGTCTAATGATATGTTCTAAAGATAGGGGAGCTGTAGTCATGTATTTAAGAAATAAAAGTGAACCATTTTTGAAAGTAAGAGCCTACTAAGGGTACAATCTGTTTTTGATTATTAATAGCCGACACAAAACCATATACCCAAAGTACAATATAACAAAGGTAAAGACCGTATAGTGCATACTCATTATACCATACACTGGAGAATAAAGCAAAAGCATGAAACATAAGATGTAGTCCAAAAGCCTGCCGTATATGAAAACGGGCAAACTCATGTTTGGGTTCGTTGTTCATAGTAATAGCAATTAAGGCTCCAATAATTGTTATGTAGGCGACGATGGCTATAGTTTTTCCATCTGTTTTTATTTTATTTTTCATAAATATCCAATTTATATAACCTATTGATTTAAAAATAGTTACACTTATTAATGTGTATTATCTATTAAGATTAGGTAAGGCATGGAATTTCCTATTTTAAAAATTCAGAATTATTTTATTACGTGCAAGGCTTCCTAATACTTTCCCCTTAATTCGTGTACCTAGAAATAAACTATTTTTGGACGAACTAAAGATGTTATCGGTGCAGAACTCATAGTCCGTTTCAGGCTCAAAAAGGGTTAAAGAGGCTTCCTTTCCTTCTTTAAATGCGGGGGTTTTTAGACCATAGGTTTCCCTTCCCTTGGTCAGAAGGGCAATAGTATCTTCTAGTTCAAAAACAGTATTCAAAGCACCGAAGGCACTTTCAAGTCCAATAGTGCCATAGGAGGCATAATCAAACTCTACCTGTTTTAGTTCTATGTTCAGTGGTGTATGGTCGCTGGTTACAAAATCAATGACACCATTTTTTAGACCTTTGATAAGTGCTCTGCAGTCTTCCTTAGATTTTAATGGAGGAAGGGTTTTATAATTGGTGTCAAAATCTTCTAGGGTTTCATCCGTAAATATTAGGTTATGTATGGCCACGCTGCATGTAACCTGTAAACCTTTCTTTTTAGCGGCTGCAATCAGTTTTACAGAATTCTCACAGCTTATGGTTGGGATATGCAATTTACCTCCTGTATATTCTAAAATAAATAAATCTCTTGCAACTTGAAGCTCTTCTGCCAAGGATGGAATTCCCTTTAAGCCTAATCTAGTGCTTTGTATACCTTCGTTTACCACGCCTTTTCCTGCAATTTTTTTATCAAACGGAAATGAATAAATGACGCCATCAAAGTTCTGGGCATACTGCAGGGCAATTTTTAACAAATTGGCATTGGAAATGGGATGTTTGTAATCATAGAATCCTACCGCTCCGGTATTTTTCATATCGTACAGTTCCGCTAGTGATTCGCCCTCCGCTTTAACAGTTAGGGTTCCCAGTGGATGTAATCCAGTAAGCTGGTCCTTGGCAGAATTTTTTAAAAAGACAATATCAGAGCCGCTGTCAGGAACAGGATAGCTACTAGGATTTAGTACTACATCTGTAAATCCACTTTTGGCAGCACAAAAAAGACCGTTTGCAATTGTTTCTCTTTCTTCAAATCCTGGCTCGCCTAGAGCAATACCCGTATCAATCCATCCTATCGAAACATGCAGGTTTTTATGTGATACAACCTTAGCTTTTGAAGGAGTTTCAATGTTTACAGCAATTTTTTCTATGATACCGCTTACGATTAGGATATCCCTCTTTTTTAAATGAAGGTCCTTGTTGCTCGCATCTATAATCTTGGCTGATTTTAAGAGTATTTTCATTGTGCCTGGTGTTAACTAACTAGTTTATTTCAATAGCCTTTGAAAGACCGTTTCCAAAAGAACAAATAGCAATGCTAAAATAGCGAACCATTTCCAAAATTCGTTTATATGGTTTGTTCTTTGGCTTTTCTCAAAAAAATCGGGAACAGAACTATGCAAGCGCCCTTCTGGTATGCGCTGTAAACTGATGTAGGAAAGTTCACTTTCCCTTCTATTATGGTTAAAACTTATATTTCTAATTGTATTGCCATTGTTTTGTATTTGAAAAGTGCCGTCGATCGTTGGGTTCTCCTTAAAGTAGAGTTGAACTTTTTTTGGCAGTAATTTTTGCTGGGGAATAAACTCTTCTCTTCCCTGAACAAGTTTAAGAATATTGTCTTTAGCCAAGGATACGGGAATTTCAACCATTATGTTATCGCCGAGCGTACTGTATAATTTTGGGAGTTTTAGACTGCTAATTCCCATGTTGTAGAAACTAGGAACAATTAGAGGTGAATTTTTAAAGTTCGAGTTTAACTCGGAGAACGATGCCGAGAAAAAATAAGCATTACCCCTACCAAATAAGAATGGTGCATTGTTTTGCAGCGCTAATGCTGAGGAAGACGAGGTGTTTACCGTAAAATATGTATTCACCTTTGGAGACTGAAAATTACTTACTTTTTTCTCAAAAACATTTGTGTACAAGGGATGGTCAAATACCACCTTGGTTATTGCAACTTCCTGATTTACTTTGTCAGCGTATCGAGTATTAAAATAGAAGGAAGAAAGTTGGTTGTAGCTTGTAATATCAATAATTGGTGCAGGAATTAATGTTATATGCCCGCCATTTTGCGTAAAAGATTTTAATGCCGTAGTAAGACCGGACGGAATACTTTCCAATTCGTTTAGAACAATAAGATTGTAGTTTTCAATGGTGCCGTAGTTAAGCTGTTTTAAGCTGACGCTCGAAAAATTGAATTCTTCCGGGGTAAATATGCGCGAAAGATAGTCGGAATTAGAACTACCAACAGATAATACTTTTATCTTTTCCGGGGTATCTAGATTAAAATAGAACTGATTGTCATAGGCTAAACCATTGTCGGATAATACTACTTTACCTAACACTGAAGTGTTGGCAGGAATAGAAAATCTAATTTGCGAATTTTTATTTTCATTGAATTTCGCTGCCGTTTTGGCAATCAGTTTATCTCCATTATAGAGGGAAACTGCGCTGGTCTCTATTTTTTGGCTGGAGGAAAGCTCAGCGGTGAGTTCAAGGATATCGTTTTCTAACGCACTCAAGTAAACAGAATCAATAGCAATGTTAGATATAGCTTCTATAGATGGTTTAATATAATGGATGTTAGCATTTGCAATTGTATCCGCAGGTATAGCACCCATTCTTTTTTGAAAGTCGGATAATAACACCGTATTTCTGATCGTACCAGGCACTTTTTTAAAATAGGTATTGGCCGTGAGCAAAACTTCCTCTATGGTTAATTGGTTGCTGCTGATAGGTAATTGTAGGAGTTCGTTTTTAATATCCTCTATCTCAACATCGGTATATACATTATCATTTGTAAAAAGTGTAAAGGTTTCATCTTCCGGTATATTTTTAATGAAATCTTGTATGGTGTTTTGCAGTAGGGTACTGGTCTGTGTTTTGGCCTGCATACTAAAGGAGTTATCTATATAAAAGACATTTTCTTTTTCTTGTAAGGCAATGGCATCTGCTTTAAATGGTTGAGCAAAAGCAAGGACGATAGCGGCAATTAAACCTAATCTGGTGAAGAGTAGCAACCACTTTTTTATAGAACTACTTTTTCTTGATTCCGAAACTACCTTTTTAAGTAATTTCACATTAGTGAAAGGCGTCTTTTTAAACCTCCGAAGCTGAAAAAGATGAATAATAATAGGAATGGCTAGAAGAAGTAGGCCCCAAAGAAGTTCTGGATATTTAAACTGCATTCCTGTTTTTGATTACGCAAAGATACTTATTTTGGGTTTAGTAGGTAGCGCCATACCTGGTTTATATCCCGCATTTTTTAAAATGAAAAAGTGTGACTGCTAGCAGAAAAAAAAGTAATCGACCATAGGCTTTGTTCCTAGTTTGGTAAGATAGTTCCGTATTCCCTGTTGTTCGTTTTCGTTGGCTACCGTTATGATACTTTGAAAATTGGTCGTACGTTCTAATTGTTGAAACGGTTGCATAGTAATCCCATAAATATCCTTGCCTATTTTTTTGGGATTATCACAAATCCACGTAAAACTAACATTTGTATCTTGAAGCATCTTTGCAATTTGTTTCCCTTTTGCACCTGCTCCCCAAACCGTTAGGAGTCTGTTTTGGTCCCAGTGTAGTTTTAAAAAATAATGAAGTTTAATATCTAAAAAATAGTTTTGGGCATAATGCTCGCTTGTGCGCGAGGTTCTGGAAGCGTAGTCTCTCCATAAAAGGAACACCTCGTCGCAGGGAATGATTTTTAATCCTAATGCATAGAATCTAAAAGTAAGGTCATAGTCCTCAGGATAGCGATTGGGTTCAAAGGCCTCAGCGGCATCCAAATCGCTACGGTGTGCCATCCAACAAGGGGAGGGGACTACACATTCTTTGTACAGTTCGGAAAAATTTGTGCCTTTGGCTGTTAAACCATTTAGCCATTCCTCATACCGCTCATACCCATTGCTTATCCCATGCTCAGCAAAATAGCGTACCTGTCCAACTGATAAATATCCGACTCCCTTTTGGGTAAGACCCTTAGCCATTAGTGCAATTCTATTAGGTGTCATAAGATCATCCGAATCCATTCTGGTAATTAGGCTGCCATTACTTTTAGAATAGGCCATCTGTAGTGCTTGGATAATTCCACAGCCAAAGTTGGTGTATGTTTTAATTCTATCGTCTTGTTTTGCGTAGGCACTCACAAGGTTATAGCTGTCATCGGTAGAGTGGTCGTTTATGGCAATAATTTCCCAGGTATCATATGTTTGTGCTATAATGGAATCCAAACATTCCCTTAGGTATACTGCGGTATTTCTATAGGGAATAAGAATGCTTACTAACGGGTGACTCATGGAAAGCGTTAACTATTTGGAAAGCCAAACTACTATGGATTGCATTAGTATCCAATGTTTAGCAGCGTTTAGTTCAAAACTAAATTTAATTAAATTAATCAAAAGGTTGTAATAGGTAGAAAAAGCTTTCTATATTTGCAGCCGCATTCAGGGAATACCTGATGAGACACTTGGAGAAATGGCAGAGTGGTCGAATGCACTAGTCTTGAAAACTAGCGAGGGTCACACCT
>RCND010000018.1_pt1 | contig 76991 bp, 65 predicted proteins | sample 2041351 | NCBI WGS metagenome assembly RCND01 (sample SAMN09708230, study PRJNA481090) | Marine sediment metagenome, whole genome shotgun sequencing project. | biome: marine sediment; feature: ocean; material: sediment; isolation source: Sewage treatment plant 12B marine sediment (STP12B) ... | reverse complement strand
ATGATGTTAGATTTCTAAATTAAATAATAAACATTTGGCTTGGTTCCCGCTTCTGGTGCTAAAACTTTATGTTTTCTTGCTTTTAATAACTGAGAAACCTCACTTGTTGCATCATCTAAATCGCCAAAATACATGCACTTGGTAGGACAAACCGATACACAGGCAGGTAGCTGACCTTTTTCAAGACGATGATAACAAAAAGTACATTTATCAACATAGCCATCCGGATGCTGGTAACGAGCATCGTAAGGGCAAGATTCAATACAAGCCCCGCAGCCTATACATTCATCGGCAGTTACCATAACGACACCACCAGGAACAATATGACTTGCACCAGTTGGACAACATCGCACACAAGGGGCATTATCACAATGATTACATCGCTCTGATTTCAGCTCTAATTCTATTGTTGGATATGTTCCACTTACCGATTCGGTAACCCAATCTCTACAGTAACCTATAGGGACACTATTTTCCGTTTGACAAGCAACAACACAGTCGCTGCATCCAACACATTTCAAGGTGTCTATGACCATTGCATATCTCATGATACTACTTCTTTATGCGGGTTAGTTTTTAAAATTTTTATAAAGTTGCTTCGCATTCCGGTTCCTCCCATCAGCGGATCGATATCCACTCTACTTATCATTTCGGTATCACTAGCCCCTTTACCATAGGCTCTTGATAATTTCTTATTATTATGACCAAATCCATGATACATATAAACAGAATCCCAACGGACTCTTTCTGTAACTCTTAGTTTTATTGGAAATGTTGAAAGAATACCATCTTGATTTTCCAACCAAACTTCTTGCTCATTTCTCAATCCTTCAATTCTAGCAACTTTTGGATTGACCCATAATTTGTTTTCGTCTTTCAAATCGCTTAAATTCGGATTATTGATGGTTCTGCTAAAAGTATGCATAGGAGAACGTCCATAATTTAGTCTATAAAATCCTTGCTGAGGTTGTGGATGCGCTGTATATACAGGCATTGGATCAAAACCTAATTCGTTCAATTTTTCAGAGTAGAACTCTATTTTTCCACTTGGCGTATAAAACTCATAGGGTTGCCCTTCTGATAAATACATTGAACCAGATTTGCGTTTAAAGTTTTTTACACCAATTTTTTCCATTTCTTCTAAAGAAGATCCCATTTGTTCTAATTGCCAGGAGATTACATCTTTAAAATCATCGTAATTAAAATAATCTTGTAACCCTAGTTTTTCTCCTAATTGCTTGGCAATCCACCATGCAGGTTTAGAGTCAAATCTAGGTTCAACAGCTGGCATACGTAAGGCAATTGAAGGTTCTCTATTAGTAGCAGAACGTATTCCATCGTATCTTTCTAAATAAGTACATTCCGGTAGAACAACATCTGCATAGCCCGTAACATCCATTGGCATCGTATCTACTACTACAATGAATTCAACAGCCTCCATGGCTTCTTCAATAATTTTTTTCTGAGGAATCGTATTAACTATATTCGTTCCAGCAATAAACCAAGCTTTGACAGGATGTTTGTCATTTTCTCCAGGTATAGAGGCTTTGATTACTTCATTTGTGATTCCCATTTCCGCTAAAGGATATTTTTCACCTATAGCTTCCCATCCCCATTTTGGTGTTGGATATGGAGGGTGTGGAAATTTAGGGACTGCAATTTTTTCTTTAAAATAGAATCCACCTCTTCGCCCCCAAGACCCTAATAAACCGTTCAGCATTGCAATTGCTCTTTCTCTTTGAGAATCATCACCATACCAAACCACATGTCTTCCAGGATGTACAATTACTGATGGAGCGGCAGCAGCCATTAGTCGCGCAGTTTTACGAATTTCTTCTGGTTTTATGGTAGTCATACCATAAGCCCATTCGGGTGTAAAATTGCGAACATGCTCTTTTAATTGATCAAATCCGATACTGTATCTTTCCACATAATCCTTATCATATAAATCTTCATATATTATTACATGCATCCACGAAAGCAACAAGGCAATATCAGTTGATGGCTTAATAGCCAACCAATGTTGTGATTTACTTGCGGCGGTTGAAAAACGTGGGTCAACCGTAATAATCGTAGCACCATTATCTATGGCATCTGACATTTCCTGAACTTGTGTATTGTGCATATTTTCGCCAATATGCGATCCGATAAGCACTAAACATTTGGTGTCACGAATATCAGTAGGTTCCGGTGAACCAACCCAGGAACCAAATGTCAAACCAAATCCGGTTTCTCTTGGTCCTCGGCATTGTGCATAAGCAGGTTCCGCGATGGTATCACTGCCATAAGCTTTAAATAAATGTTCGAAATGACTTCCGGGTGAACCGTGCTTTAAAAGCGCCATACTTTCAGCACCATACGTATCTTTTATCCCTTTCATTTTTGTAGCAATCAAGGTAAGGGCTTCTTCCCATGATGCTTCTCTAAAGGTCTCTATACCATCTATTTTCGTGCGAATTAAAGGTGTTTTTAAACGATCGTTATCTGAATACATACCAACACCACCGGTACCACGAGGACAAAGTCTGCCATTGCAATGAGGATCATTTTCATTACCAATAATTTTTTGGATGTTGCCATCTTCATCATAATGGGCCCAGGCCGCACATTTCCAAAAACAGACCTCACAGTAAGTAGCTGATCTGCTTAATTTTGAGCCAATCTTATTATTCTTTGCTCCAATGGTAGCAATATCTGAAGGTATGGCACTTAGTGCAGTCGTGGTGAAAGCTATACCACTGGCACCTAATGCCGATATCTTAATAAATGACCTTCTTGAATTATCCATGACTTAAATTTTTATTTCTTTTGATACTGCATTATCAATCCTACAGATCATATTTTTTGGTAAAATTAGAGGGAAATAACAGTTGTTTTGATGATATAAATCATATCGAATTGTGACAAAGGTCACAAAGAGTCGTGCAAAAACTGTCATTCCTCATGGTTTGGAATTTAGTTGTATTATAGCTTTGCTAAAAACTAAGGTATGGAATCACCTGGATCCAATTTTGCGAAAAGGACGTGGCCTCTGGCAATGACTTTGTTGTTGTTATTGCTGTGGCTGGGATTAAAGTCTGAATACTTTTATCAGAGGGAAGGAAAGGATTTGACTAATTATGTTTCCTTAAGTACTTCAAAAGAATCCTGTTTTCAATGTCATGAAAACGTCAAAGGATTTTCACAATTTCATGACCCCAAATCGATTGGTTGTGTGGCATGTCACCTTGGGAATCCTGAAAGTGTTGATAAGGATTCGGCTCATAAAGATATGGTTGTGATTCCTGGTAATTTGAACGATGCTAAAACGACCTGTGGTGTCTGTCATCCGAATGAATTATATAAAATTGAACATTCTTTAATGACTACTAATAGCGGCTTAGTTGCTGTAGATAAATACGTGTTTGGAGAAACAGATTCTCCTGACCACCATTTCGATATTCGCACATTAGGACATAGCCAGGCAGATGACCATCTAAGAGATCTTTGTGCTAATTGTCATTTGGGTGCAGAAAAGAATAGCCTGGGTCCAATTACTCAGGAAAGCAGGGGAGGAGGTTGTAATGCCTGTCATTTGAATTATTCAGATCAAGCAAAAAACCAACTTAGCGATTATTTGACTTCAAATAAGCAAAAGCTCCCACAGATGCATCCATCGACCGATATTTTTATCACTGATGAGCATTGTTTTGGATGCCATAGTCGCTCAAGCCGGATCTCAACAAATTATATGGGCTGGCACGAAACCCTACTAGATGAAACGGAGGTAACAGATACTGTGGCATTCAAAGTATTTGATGATAAAAGAGTATATCAATATAAAGGAGAAGATGTTCATCATACAAAAGGACTTTTATGTATTGATTGTCATAGTTCACATGAGGTGATGGGAGATGGCAAGGATTATTTGCATGAAGAAGATGCGGTAGCCTTAAGTTGTTCAGATTGCCACTATAAAGATGAACCAAGATCGATAACATATGATGAGCTGGATGTGGAATCTAAGTTGGTCTTTATGCATAGAAACTATACACATACCGATAAAAACATACTAATAGTCGAAGAGGATGGGCATCCCTTGGTAAATACTTATGTAGAAGAAGATGGACAGGTATACCTTATAGGCAAAAAAGATGGAGAAAAGCATTTGATAAAGAAGCAGAGTGAAACTTGCAGCAGGGATGAAGCGCATCAATCACTTAGCTGTGCTTCTTGTCATTCACAATGGGCGCCAAGATGTATTGGTTGCCACAATACCTATGATCAAATGGAGCAGGGTTATGACCTTTTGGAAAAAAGAATGACAAAAGGAACCTGGATAGAGCATGTTTTTGAATTTGATGCAGGGCTGCCAGCAATGGGTGTTAGAATTGAGGAAGGAATGAAAAAAATAGAACCAGCTATCCCTGGAATGATTCTTACGATTGATCATAGCAATCACAAAGATTCATTGCTTCAGGATAAAACATTTGAGCGTCTCTATGCCCCCAATGCACCGCATACAACTTCCAGGGAAGTGCGCAATTGTGCTTCGTGCCATACTGATCCCGCAGCTTTGGGATATGGAAAAGGAAGCCTCACGTATATTATTGGATCAACATCAGGGACATGGGTTTTTGAACCTGAATATGACCTTAATCCATTTGATGGTATTCCCGAAGATGCATGGATTCCATTTTTAAAGGAGTTTGATGCCGAAAAAGTATCAACGCGCAGCGATTTCAGGCCATTGAATGTTCAGGAACAGCATCAAATTTTAAGAGTGGGAGCTTGTCTGCAATGTCATAAAGAAGATTCGAAAATAATGAATCAGTCGTTAAAGACTGGTTTAAATCCTTTACTTTTGAAACTTTCTGATAAATGTTTGCTACCCGAATTCTGATGTATGACAGATAATAGTCGCTTGCCAAGGTTTTTTCTTTCAGTTTTTCTTTTGGTTTCACTTATTGATATCATAGCGATTCTGAATGCTGACACATTTTGGCAATCATTAAGTAAGCCTTTGATCATTCCTTCTTTGATGGCTTACTATATAGCCAGTTCAACATCTCGAAAAAAATTGTACATCATTGCTTTATTCTTTTCTTTTGCGGGAGATGTCTTGTTGCTCGACAGAATCAATTTATTTCTTTTGGGGATTGGGGCCTTTTTAGTCACCCAAGTGTTGTATATCTATATGTTTTCAAAAGGACTTAAAAATAGTTCGCAGAGACAAAAACTCCTGGCATTTGCCCCGTTTTTAGTTTTTTTTGTGGCATTGATCAGTATTTTACGAACAGGGCTTCAGGATTTTTTTATTCCTGTAGTCGTTTATGGAATCGCCATCTCAGTATTTGGTTCTGTAAGTTTATTGAAGTATCTGTCAGATAAGGATGCGGCGAGCAGAAATCTTGTAGCTGGAGCCCTTTTATTTATTATATCTGATAGTATGATCGCCCTGCATAAATTTCAAGAACCTCGCTCCTTTTATCCAGTGGCCATAATGCTCACTTATGTCATCGCCCAATACCTCATTGCAGTTTTTATGCTTCGATCAGAAAAGGATACACTAAATCTCCCTGACTCATAAATATTATTTAAACATGTCCATTCCAGGGATATCAGGTAATCCTCCTTTTGCAGCGGCGGCCATTTCTGTTTCATTGATCTGATTTGCTTTTTCAATAGCTTTGTTAAGGGCTAGGATGAGGTAATCTTCTAGGGCCTCCTTATCTGCCAGTAGTTCATTGTCTATGGCAATATTCTTGATTTCTCTATTCCCTGTAACAGTCACCACTACCATTCCATTTCCGGCGTCGCCATCAACCATGACTGTATTCAAACGGGTTTTAGTTTCCTCTATTTTGGCCTGTGCTTCCTTTAATTTGGCCATCATTCCTTCCATATCTCCAAACATAATCTGTTAATTTTATTCGTTAATTGCTTATTTATTAGCTTGACTATCTTTTGTAAAATTAAGATTTTAACTGACACCCTCCTTTTAATGAGAAAATTAAATGTAATTGTCATAATATTATCTCTTACTTTTGTAATTACCTGTGAAAAAGAGAATTCAAAACATACTAAAGATACAAATATGTCTAAAAAGGAGATAAAGCCTCCAATTGCTGAAATAATTCCCAAAGAAATGGAAATTCACGGAGATGTACGATGTGATAATTATTATTGGCTGAATGAAAGAGAGAATCCCAAAGTGATCGATTATTTGAATGCTGAGAATGCCTATTACGATTCCATGACTTCGCATACAAATCAATTTCAAGAAGATCTTTTTGAAGAGATGAAGTCGAGAATTAAAGAAGATGATGAATCAGTGCCTTATAGAAAAAATGGTTATTACTATATCACTAAGTACGAAACAGGCAAGCAGTACCCTGTATATACTAGAAAAAAGGATAACCTTGAAGCTGAGGAAGAAGTTATTGTTGATGTAAATGAATTGGCAAAGGGACATGACTATTATGCGTTAACAGGTCTTAATGTAAACAGAATCAATACTATAGTCTCTTTTGGAGTGGATACTATTAGTAGAAGGCAGTATGATATACGTTTCAAAAATCTTGAAACGCAGGAATTGTTTCCTGAAGTTATTAAAAATACAACTGGCAGTACTGCTTGGGCCAATGATCACAAGACTGTTTTTTATGCCAGAAAAGACCCTGTTACCCTGAGAAGTGATAAAATTTATAAGCATGTTCTGGGAACAGATTTTCAAGATGATGTATTGATTTATGAAGAAAAAGATGAAGCTTTCTGGGCTTTTGTATATAAATCAAAATCAAATAAGTTTATTATCATAGGGTCTTATAGCACCTTGTCAACCGAATACCGCTTTTTAGATGCAGACCATCCTGAAGGAACATTTAGAATAATTCAGCCAAGAGAGAGAGAGTTAGAATACAGTGTAGCTCATTATGATAATGATTTTTATATCCTTACAAATTACAATAACGCGCTTAATTTCAAATTGATGAAAACGCCTATTGGTAAAACTGAAAAGGAAAACTGGATAGATGTTATACCCCATAGAGATGATACTCTGTTAGAGGATATTTCAATATTTAAGGACTATTTGGTTTTGGAGGAAAGACATAACGGTTTGAACAAAATCCGAATAAAAAGATGGGACGGAAGCGATGATTATTATTTACCTTTTGAAGAGGAGACATATTCGGCAGCTGTTTATAATAATCCTGAGTTTGATACTAATGTGATCAGGTATAGTTATAATTCACTTACAACCCCGAATTCGGTTGTTGACTTTAATGTTGATGACCATTCTAAAGAAATCAAAAAAGAACAGGAAGTCTTGGGAGGTACCTTTAAGAAGGAGAATTATAAAAGCGAAAGAATATGGGCCAAGACCAGGGATGGAAAACAAGTGGCCATTTCTTTGGTTTACAATAAATCAACTAAGATTAATGAGGATACGCCTTTGCTGCTGTATGCCTATGGGTCATATGGAAGTATCGTAAGTGACAGGTTTAGTTCAGTACGTCTGAGTTTACTCGACAGAGGATTCGTATATGCAATTGCCCATGTCAGAGGTGGTGAATATTTGGGTCGTATTTGGTATGAAGACGGTAAGATGTTTACCAAAATGAATACCTTTTACGACTTTATTGATGCTGGCAAACATCTTATTACTCAAAAGTATACTTCAGCTGCGCATTTATATGCCGAAGGAGGTTCAGCCGGAGGGCTTTTAGTTGGTGCCGTAATTAATCTAAATCCTGAAATTTTTAACGGTATCATTGCCGCTGTTCCTTTTGTTGATGTGGTGACTACGATGCTTGATGAAAGTATTCCTTTAACAACAGGAGAATTTGATGAATGGGGTAATCCTAAGAATAAGGATTCCTATGAATATATGCTGTCGTATTCACCCTATGACAACGTAAAGCAACATGGATATCCTCATATGCTGGTAACAACTGGATTACATGATTCTCAGGTACAATATTTTGAACCTGCCAAATGGGTAGCAAAATTGAGGGTAAATAAGACAGATCAAAATCAATTGTTGTTGTATACAAATATGGAATCAGGACATGGTGGAGCCTCAGGAAGATTTGACGCTTTAAAAGAAGTGGTAAGAGATTATTGCTTTCTATTTGATTTAGAAGGTATTAACAAATAATATTTTAACTTAATTATTGTAAAGGCAGCCATATGTCAGACAATCTTGTGATGATTATCATGAGGAGTTTAAAAAAAATACTTAAATTCGCCCGGTTTTTATAATCAAAGAATTATATGTTTATGAAAAAACATAACGGTATAACTAATAGTATATTAGATTTAGTTGGAGATACACCTCTTTTAAGGCTAAATAAAATAACAAAAGAGTTAGACGGTCAGTTCCTAGCAAAATATGAAGCCTTTAATCCGGGGCATTCCATGAAAGACAGAATTGCCACGCACATTGTAGAGCAAGCTGAAAAACGCGGGATTCTTAAAAAGGGAAGTAAGGTTATAGAAACTACTTCCGGAAATACTGGATTTAGCATTGCACTGGTTTGTATTGTCAAGGGATACGAGTGTATTCTGGCAGTGAACTCAAAGGCATCAAAAGGAAAAATCAATATGCTAAAGGCCATGGGTGCCAAAGTATATGTATGTCCTGCCAATGTGAGTGCAGACGACCCTAGATCTTATTATCAGGTTGCGAAAAGGTTACATAAAGAGACAGCAGACTCTGTGTATATCAATCAATATTTTAATGATTTGAACTCTGAAGCGCATTATCTTTCTACCGGACCTGAAATATGGCAACAAACTGAAGGTAAGATAACACATGTTGTCGTAGCCAGTGGAACTGGGGGAACAATTTCTGGCGTTGGTAAATATTTAAAAGAACAAAATCCAAATATAAAAGTTCTTGGAGTAGACGCTTTTGGTTCTATCTTAAAGAAATTTCATGAAACTTCAGATTTTGATACAAAGGAGATCTACCCTTACAGAATTGAGGGGCTTGGAAAGAATCTTATTCCATCGGCTACTAATTTTGAAGTGATCGACGTGTTTGAAAAGGTTACAGATGAAGCGGCAGCCCATAAGGCTAGAGAATTAGCTTTGGTAGAAGGTCTTTTTACTGGATACACCAGTGGTGCTGTATTACAGGCTACTACGCAGTATGCGGAGCAGGGTTATTTTGATAAGAATAGTGTTGTAGTGATGATATTACCAGATCATGGCTCAAGATATATGGAGAAGATTTACAGTGATGATTGGATGAGAGAACAAGGTTTCTTTGATTCTAAACAACAAGAAAAAAATCCGCTGGAGATTATAAAATAAAATCAGTTATATGATATTTAGTTAAAAAGGCTGTTTGAATTTCAAACAGCCTTTTTCTTTTTTTGTTAAAAACTATAAACATAGAAATCATTGCATTAGTATTTTTTCTATTTTTGCACATAATTTAAACATGACGGATTTTTATTCGTCAGTTGAAACGGAACAGATACATGAAAGATTTATTTGAAAGAATAATAAAGGATAAGGGACCTCTTGGAAAATGGGCAAAACAGGCTGAAGGCTATTATGTTTTTCCTAAATTGGAAGGGAGTATCTCAAACCGAATGAAGTTTAATGGAAAAGAGGTGATTACCTGGAGTATTAATGATTATCTAGGTTTGGCCAATCATCCTGAGGTGATTAAGGTAGATGCAGCTGCGGCTGCAGAATACGGAATGGCCTATCCTATGGGAGCCAGAATGATGAGTGGACATACTGAGTTTCATGAGCAATTGGAGCATGAGTGTGCTGAATTTGTAGGTAAGGAAGCAGCTTATCTGGTTAATTTTGGATATCAGGGGATGGTATCAGCTATAGACGCCCTAGTTACCAAGAATGACGTGGTTGTATACGATATGGATTCTCATGCCTGTATCATTGATGGAGCGAGATTACATCAGGGTAAACGCTTTACCTTTCGTCATAATGACATGGAAAGCTTTGAAAAGAACCTAATCAGGGCATCAAATAAAGCTGAAGAAACCAATGGAGGTATCCTTGTGATCAGTGAAGGTGTTTTTGGTATGAGGGGAGAACAAGGTAAATTAAAAGAAATTGTTGCCTTAAAGAAAAAATATAACTTCAGATTACTGGTAGATGATGCTCATGGATTTGGTACATTGGGTAAAACAGGGGCTGGTACCGGAGAAGAACAGGGTATTCAGGATGAGATTGATGTGTATTTTGCCACTTTTGCGAAATCAATGGCTGGAATTGGTGCATTTTTTGCGGGTAATAAAGATGTGGTGAAGTATTTACAGTATAATATGAGATCCCAAATGTTCGCCAAATCTTTACCGATGACAATGGTAAAAGGAGCTTTGAAAAGGCTCGATATGATCAGGACCATGCCTGAATTGAGAACAAAATTATGGGAAAATGTAAATGCCCTTCAAAGTGGTTTGATAGAGAAGGGATTTAATATTGGAAAAACTAACAGTTGTGTAACTCCGGTTTTTTTAGAAGGTGATATTCCTGAAGCTATGGCGATGGTACATGACCTTAGAGAGAACTATCGTATATTCTGCTCGATTGTGGTTTATCCGGTGATTCCTAAAGGAATGATTCTTTTGAGATTGATTCCTACATCGGCTCATAATCTTGACGATGTGGAAGAAACGATCTTAGCGTTTTCATCAATGAGAGAAAAATTAAAGAAAGGTTTCTATAAGCGCATCGCTGAGACCTTGATGTCATAGATATTAGCAGGCACTAAAATATTAAAAGGTCCGAAGATTTTGTCTTCGGACCTTTTTTATGATGATTCAGAATTGCATTGTCTCATTGTAGCTCGTATCATTGTCTCATTATCTCATTATCTCATTGTCTCATTGTTTCATTGTCTCATTGCATCATTGTTTCATTGTCTCATTCAATCATTAATGTCTAGCCTTGAAGTCGCTAGGGCGTCTGCTTTTCCAAATTTTTTATTTAAGTATTTGAAATAGCCAACGATTCCAATCATAGCGGCATTGTCTGTGGTATACTCAAACTTAGGGATATAAGTGATCCAACCCATTTCATTTTCCATGCTTTTCAAGGTAGCTCTTATCTCTGAATTTGCTGAAACTCCTCCTGCTATGGCAACATGCTTGATTCCCGTTAGCTGCACTGCCTTCTTCATTCTATTGATCAAGATGTTCACAATGTTGTGTTGTACCGAAGCACATATGTCGTTTAGATTATTCTTGATAAAGTCAGGATTTTTCTTTTGCTCTTTTTGTAAAAAATAGAGAATCGCTGTTTTAAATCCACTAAAACTGAAATCCAGTGGCTTGGGTGTTTTAGGTTCTGAAAAAGTATAGGCTTTTGGATTACCTTCTTTCGCATATTTGTCGATCAGAGGGCCACCAGGATAGGGAAGGCCTAACAGCTTCGCAGTTTTGTCGAAGGCTTCTCCCACTGCATCGTCTATAGTCTCGCCGAGAATTTCAAAATCGTCATAGGCACTAACCTTAAGAATCTGTGTGTGCCCGCCACTAATGGTCATACATAGAAAGGGAAAAGGAGGCTGTTTTTGAGTTTCTTCATCAATAAAATGTGCAAGCACATGGGCTTGCATATGATTCACTGGTATTAAGGGAATGTTTAGTGCTATAGACAATGACTTTGCAAATGACGTTCCTACCAGTAAAGACCCCATTAAACCTGGTCCTTTAGTAAAAGCAATAGCCTGTAATTCATTTTTGTCAATCCCTGCTTTTTTTAAGGCCTGATCCACAACGGGCACGATATGCTGCTGATGGGCCCGGGAGGCCAATTCTGGTACCACCCCACCATAAGCTGCATGAATCTTTTGACCTGCAATAATATTGGAAAGAACCTTGTTGTTTTCAAGTACCGCAGCACCTGTATCATCACAAGATGATTCTATGGATAGTATGTGAATAGCTTTTTTTTTCATTAGAAAAATTTAGGCACAAATATTGTACTTTTAAACATACAAATTTAGAAATAAATAATTATCAAGCGTTTTAAAAGAATAGCAATTCGTATTTTTTTGCTAGGCAGTTTTTTACTGGTTATGTTGAGTGTTATACTCTCATTTTCCAAGGTTCAAACTGGCCTTGCCAAATGGGTCACTAATAGGGTAAATGCGAATTATGGTACTGCCATTGAGATTCAGAAGCTCGATCTTTCTTCCATTAGAAATATTACACTAAAGAATGTTTTAATTAGAGACCATCACTCAGATACACTCATTTCTGTAGAAAGCCTGGAAACTTCAGTTTTAAATTACCGCAATCTGTTCAGTAATGAACTGAATTTTGGCGAGATTTATCTTGACAATGGAGCCTTTATAATGAAAACGTATAAGGGGGAAGAACTAAATAATCTTTCAGTTTTTGTTAATAAGTTCAAGAGTGAAAAAGTCAATGATAGCACTACTTTTAAATTGTTTTCCTCTTCAATTATATTAGAAAATATTGATTTCACCCTCTTTAACAAGAATAATAAGGAAGAAGCTATTGTTTATTACAAACAGATTTATGGTGATTTTGATAATTTTAAAATTGTAGGATCAAATGTAAGTGCCAATATTCGTGATCTAAGAGTCATTGAAAATCATGATTTGACTGTAACCAGCTTTAAATCGAATTTCAGCTATACTGATACTAAAATGGAGTTTTTAGATACTCGGCTCGCTACAAAAGGTTCGGAGTTGAATGCTGACATAGTTTTTAATTATAAGCCGGGAGATTTATCCGATTTTACCAATAAAGTTCAGATCGAAGCCGACTTTAAAAAGAGCGACATTGTTCTTTCTGATCTTAAGAAATTGTATGGGCAATTCGGGCGGCATGATATTATTCATTTCTCGGCCCAAGCCAAAGGAACGATCAATGATTTTGTATTAGGGAATATAGACCTGGAATCAGACCGGCAATCTTCATTGAGGGGGGATGTGCATTTGAAAAATGTGTTGAATCCTAAAAAATTCCAATTGACTGGAAATATTAAAGAGATCAGTTCCAACTATGACCATTTAGTGAATTTACTGCCGGATCTTTTAGGTACCAAGATTCCAAAGGAGTTAGAAAAGATAGGATATTTTTCCAGTAGAGGTAAAGTGGCAATTACTAAATCTTCAATAGATATTCAGTTAAGAACAATAGCCCAGCTGGGATTGTCTGATGTCGATTTGAAATTATTGAATATTGACCAAGGTGATTTGGCATCATATAAAGGTAAAATTGAATTAGTTGATTTTAAACTAGGCGAATTTGTCAAGGATTCTTTGATTGGCGATTTTTCTATGGTGGGAGAAGTTGAAGGACAGGGTTTTTCAATTGATAAGATTGCTATTAAGATTAAAGGGCATATTTCAAAGCATCAGTACAAAGGATACACCTATTCCAACATCGATATTAACGGAATACTCAGAGATAAGGAATTTGATGGCTATTTAAGCGTTAATGATCCTAATATAAAGTTAGAATTCAGAGGACTTGCGGAATTGTCAGAAATCAAAAAATTTAATTTTAATGCCAATATAGACCATGCGGATTTTTTAAAGTTAAACCTGTTTACAAGAGATGAAAAATCAATTTTGAAAGGAAATATTGAGATGAACCTTACTGGAAGTAGTCTCGATAACATAGAAGGTGTGCTTAGCTTTAAAGATGCTTCCTATTCTAATCAAAATGATGATTATTATTTTAAAGATTTTACCATAACCTCCGAAAATAAGGATACGATAAGAGAGATTAAAGTGAATTCGACAGAGATAGTAGATGGTTTTGTACGAGGAAATTTTAAGTTCCGTCAATTGAAAAAACTGGGAAAGAATTCCTTGGGTAGTCTTTTTGTTAATTATGAAAAGGAACTTGTTACTCCAGGTCAGTTTCTCGATTTTCGATTTAATATTCACAACAAGATTGTAGATGTTTTTTTTCCAGATCTTCAATTGGGTCCTAATTCAATTGTCAGAGGAACTGTTGATTCTGATCAGGATATTTTTAAGCTAACCGTCAAGTCACCTAAAATTGAGGCGTTTACCTATACGATCGATCAGATTAATTTACAAGTTGATAACAGAAACCCTTTATTCAATACCTTATTGAGCATAGATGAAATAGATTCAAAATATTATAAGCTTTCTGAGATCAATTTAGTCAATGTTATGCTGAAGGATACTTTGTTTATGAGAGCTGATATGATTGGTGGAAGAGAAAAACAGGAAAAGTATACTTTTAGTTTTTATCATACCTTCAACGAAAAGAATCAATCTGTATTTGGACTGAAACATTCTGAACTAACTTTTAAACAGAATACCTGGCATATTAATCCTGAAAACAACGATCAGAATAAGGTCATTTATGATAAGGATATCAAGGCCTATGCCATTGATAATTTTAACATAATCAGCGGAAATCAGGAGGTTCATTTGGCAGGATTAATCACGTCAGACCAACAAAAAAACATTGATCTCAGGCTGGATAATGTCAATCTCTCTGACGTTACTCCATCTATTGATAGTGTTGCCATTGATGGGAAGGTGAACGGTTCAATTAATCTCAGAACGATCAATAACAAGACCTTGCCAATTGCTGATTTATCTATCAATTATTTTAGTATCAATAATGATTATTACGGCGACTTAAATTTTCAAGCTGCCTCAGATCAAAATATCAGAAATTACACTTTCGATCTGTTGCTTGAGAATGGTGATCTTAAAACTCTTTCAGCCCAGGGAGCGATAGATTTGACCTCAGAAGAACCGAGTATTCTGGCATCTGCCAAACTTGATAGATTCAGAATAAACGCATTTAGCCCTTTAGGAAAGAATGTTTTGTCAAAGATAAGGGGGTTTGCCAGTGGAGAAGTGATGATTACCGGGAATTTGAGCAATCCGGATATTGGAGGTGAAATCACTCTTATTGAATCCGGACTGGAGTTACCTTATTTGAATGTGAATTATGATTTTGAAGGCGAGTCTGTAGTAAAACTATACGAACACACATTTGATTTTCAGCAATTTAAGGTAAGGGACAGAGCAAAACAAACCCAGGGTATTATCGCTGGCACAATCACGCATGACCATTTTAAAAAATGGATGCTTGATCTTTCACTCACCACAGATAATCTTTTGGTACTAAATACCGAAGACAAGGATGGTGTTCTTTATTATGGAACAGGTTTGTTGAAAGGAAGGACCACATTAAAGGGATTTACCGATGATTTAGTGATCAATGTAAATGGCACGACAAATCCGGGTACCGAGTTTATTATTCCTTTAGGGACTGTGAGTACCGTAAATAGCTCTAAATTAATACATTTTGAGAGTGTGGAGGAAGAAGTGAACGAAAATGGAGAGCTAAAGAAAGAGGATGTTGTATTTGAAAAATTGAAGGGGCTTAGGCTTAATTTTAGATTGAAAGTGACCAAAGATGCCGTAGCCCAGATCGTTTTAGATAAGGCTACTGGAAGTACTTTAAGAGGTTCGGGAGATGGTGAACTGACTTTAAATATTGACACCAACGGAAGGTTCGAAATGTTTGGTAACCTCGTTGTTGATAATGGTGAATATCAATTTAAAAATATTATCAATAAAGATTTTGAAGCTCAAAAAGGAGGAACAATTATATGGAACGGAAATCCATATGATGCTCAAGTAGATATCACGGCCATTAACTATACTCGAGCAAACCCTTCAGTGTTACTCGATGAGGTTTCCGGATCTCGAAAGATAGATGTGGAATTATACACCATGATTTCAGGAAATTTGTCGGCCCCCAATCTTGATTTTGATGTTAAAATCCCGAATGCAAGCTCTACTGTTGCCAGCGAGCTCGATTTTAAGCTGAGAAATGAAGATGACAAGTTAACACAGTTCTTTTCCCTTTTGGCTACCGGGGCCTTTGCAAGAACAGAAAACAGTAAAACTAATTTTGATGGAAATGCCGCAATCGCGGGAACTATCGCTCAAAAGGCTTCCCAACTTTTATCAAATATGCTAGAAAGTCAAAATGAGAATTTTGATGTGGGAGTTAGCTATGATATTGGTACGCAAAGCAATGTGCAGGATGTGACTACTGATGATCAGCTTGGTTTGGAAGTCTCAGGAAGAATTGCCAATAAAGTCACGGTTAGCGGTAAGGTTGGCGTTCCTGTTGGATCAAACACCAATTCAAATGTTATTGGTGAGGTTGAAGTGATGATGCCTTTAAACAGGTCAGAAACCTTTCAAGCGAAGGTTTATAACAGGCAAAATGAAATACAATTCACGGCAGCTGAAGGAGACGGGTATACCCAGGGCGTGGGTATTTCTTACCGATTTGATTTCTCTAATGGTAAGGAGTTTCTAGAAAAGCTGGGTTTAAAAAAGACAGCTGAGGAAAAGGAGATGACAAAAGGAGAATTAGATAGTGTCCGTGCTGAGAAAAAACTGATCAAACAGGAATTCAAGGAAGAAAAATCCTCACCAGAGGAGCTCAAATAGAATGCTCATATTCAAATAATTTGTAGCTTACCGTCCCAGAATTTTGTTTTCTAGCTAAAGAATTTTGTTTTTTGTAGAAAAACCAGGCCCGTCATTATAATAAATGCTATTTTTATTTCCGAGTTTCCCCAACGACTGATCAAATAATTAAATTGAATTCGATAAAACCCTGGATATGACTAAACAATCTTCTTTTGTGCCCTTAATGATCATTGCAGCCTTATTTTTTATTTTTGGCTTTGTAACCTGGATCAATGGCGCATTGATTCCCTTTATGAAAACGATTAATGAACTTACGGCTGCTCAGTCCTATTTGGTGGCTTCAGCTTCTTATATATCATTTGTGGTCATGGCATTGCCATCCTCTGCTATTTTATCAAAAATAGGGTATAGAAAAGGGATGTCTATAGGTTTGTTTATAATGGCTATTGGAGCCTTGGTATTTATTCCGGCAGCAAATGCCAGAACCTATTGGTTATTTTTAGTCGGAATTTTTATACAAGGAGCAGGAATGACTTTATTGCAAACTGCTTCTAACCCATATGTGACAATACTAGGACCAATCGAAAGCGCAGCGAAAAGAATCTCGGTGATGGGAATTGCTAATAAAGTTGCTGGTGCATTGGGATCTTTGATCTTTGGCGCTTTGCTGCTTTCAGGAATAGATGAGGTTAATGAGAAGTTAACTACCGTAAGCGGTGAAGAGAAAAACCAATTGCTGGATACCATGGCTGACAGTGTTTTTATGCCTTATTTAGTTATGGCTATTGTTTTAGCGGTACTTGGAGTTTTGATCAGAAAAGCACCTCTACCGCATGTTGAAGCTGCTCCTATCAAGGAAGATGAGGATGGAAAAACAGCAAAAACCAGTATATTTCAGTTTCCTCAACTTATATTGGGTGTAGTTGCCTTGTTTATGTATGTAGGAGTTGAAGTGATCGCTGGTGATTCAATTATAGCCTATGGACTTTCGCTTGGGCTTCCTGTTTCACAGGCAAAATGGTTTACAACATTCACCTTGTTTGCCATGGTGGGTACCTATTCCTTGGGTGTTATACTAATCCCTAAATATCTTAACCAGACAACTGCATTAAAAATAAGCGGCATATTAGGAATTATTCTGAGTTTGATTATCGTTAATACATCTGGATTTACTTCAGTCTTACTGGTAGCCTCTTTGGGAGTTGCAAATGCATTAGTTTGGCCGGCAATTTGGCCTTTAGCCCTCAATGGCCTCGGTAAGTTTACTAAAACAGGAGCTGCATTTTTGATTATGGCTATATCGGGTGGAGCCATTTTAACGCCTTTATACGGTCAGCTCGTTGATTATTTAAAAGAAGTTTATCTCACAGAAGGAATGGAAGAGGTCTTGGCTACTTCGCATTCAGCCAATCAAGGCTATTGGATACTATTGCCCGCCTATATTATCATATTTTTATATGCTTTTAAAGGGCATAAGGTCAAATCCTGGAGTTAAAAAAAGGAATGTTGTCGGGATACTTATTGAAATCTTAATAAGTTTCAATCTATCATTTGAGTTAGAACGGTGCAAATGGAGTAGCCTGAGAAACTACTCTTTGCTGTATTGTATGAAATATTTCCCGTTTTAATTTTTTGTTTAACAAAAGGGAAGCTATTTTTGACGCTTAACAACACGAACAAATTTGAATACGTATCTAATTTTCGGTATTATCGTCATTTACTTTGGCCTGATCATGGCCATTTCTTATTTTACTTCAAGAAACAGAAGTGATGAATCTTTTTTTACGGGTGACCGCGAATCACCATGGTTTCTCGTTGCTTTTGGAATGGTAGGAGCCGCTCTTTCTGGGGTGACATTCGTTTCGGTTCCCGGAATGGTAGGCAATAACAGCTTTTATTTTTTTCAGTTTATTCTAGGAAATATCGTAGGCTATCTTTTTATCACCTTTGTATTGATTCCTTTATACTATCGACTAAAACTGGTTTCTATCTATGGATATTTAAATGATAGGTTCGGGAAAACGACCTATAAAACGGGATCCTTATTTTTTCTGATCTCACAATCCTTCGGAGCTTCGCTGAGGCTGTTATTGGCAGCAAAAATTTTGCAATTTGCTTTTTTTGATAAGTTGCAAATCCCATTCTTTGTTACCGTGGTCATTATCTTGCTTCTGGTCTGGCTATATACCAATAAGTCAGGAATTAAAACCATCGTATGGACCGATGCCATGCAAACATTTTTTTTGATTCTTGCCGCCGTGGTTACGATTTATTCAATTACAACCACCATGGGACTCACTATGGGAGAGTCAGTCAATAAAGTGATTCATCACGAATATTTTAAAGTGTTTAATTGGGATAGTAAGTCAGGTAGTAATTTTTATAAGCAGTTTATCGCGGGGATTCTAATTGCCATAGCAATGATGGGGCTTGATCAAAATATGATGCAAAAAACGCTCACCTGTAAGAATCAGTGGGATGCACAGAAGAATACACTGACGTTTAGTTTAATTCTGGCCATGACTCAATTTTTATTTTTGGGCTTAGGGATCCTTTTGTATGTTTATGCAGATAGTATTCAGGTGTCACTTCCACTAGGAGAACAAGGGCAGTTTCTAGATACAGATACCTTATTTCCCAATTTGGCTATAAATCACTTGGGTCTTATAACTGGTATCAGTTTCTTATTAGGAATCATCGCAGCTTCTTTTTCAAGTGTTGATTCTGCGTTGACAGCGCTTACAACCTCTTTTACCTATGATTTTATGGATATTTCTAAAAGGTCAAGTAAAGAGAAGAAGAAGTTAAAGAATCAGGTGCTATTTGGGTTTTCATTAGTGGTATTTATCATCATTATGCTTTTTTCCGGCAGTAGAGGTGATGTGATTTCCTTAATTTTCTATGTGGCAGGTTATACCTATGGTCCGTTGTTGGGTTTATTTTTATTCGGGATGTTTACTTCTATATCCGTCAAGGATAAGTGGGTTCCATTGATCTGTATCGCAGCCCCAGTTTCTACGTATGCACTTAGTATCTATCTTAAAAATAGTTTTAATTTTGATTTTGGATTTATCAGCATAGCTGTAAACGGTCTGTTTACTATCGTTGGATTATTCATCATTAAACAAAAGAAATAATTATGATATCCGGATCAACAACCGAACAGTCTTCTTCTTATGATAATCTGGAGGACATGAGTGTCAACGACTTACTTGTCAACATGAATAATGAAGATAAGAAAGTAGCCATAGCAGTCGAAAAATCTATTACTCAAATAGAACCCCTGGTAGAAGAAATTGTCAAACGTTTCAAATTGGGAGGTCGACTTTTTTATATTGGAGCAGGAACCAGTGGTAGATTAGGCGTACTTGATGCTTCCGAATGCCCGCCAACATACGGGGTTCCTGATCATTGGGTCATTGGTCTTATTGCAGGGGGTGATGGTGCGCTTCGTAAGGCAGTTGAAAATGCAGAGGATGATTTTCAACAAGCCTGGATTGATTTAAAGGCCTACGATATTAATTCAAAGGATGTACTTATTGGAATTGCTGCCTCGGGAAGGACTCCTTATGTGATTGGGGGACTAAAAGATGCTAATCTAAATGGGGTACTTACCGGTTGTGTTACCTGCAATGAAGGTTCAGGAGTTGCCAAAGAAGCCAAGTTTCCGGTTGAAGTAGTTGTGGGTTCAGAATTTGTGACAGGGAGTACAAGAATGAAGTCAGGAACTGCTCAAAAACTCGTCTTGAATATGATCTCCACGTCAGTTATGGTTAAACTTGGGAGAATCAGGGGGAATAAAATGGTTGATATGCAGCTCACCAATGAAAAACTTGTCAAAAGAGGAACCCAGATGGTGTCAAATGAGCTTCAAATTGATGATGACCTTGCAGAGCGCTTATTGCTGAAGTATGAAAGTGTTCGTTCTGCAATAGATAATTATCGCAAAAATAAGGAATAGAAAAGTACAAATAAAATAACTCTGATGGTTGATCAAGTTTCGACTTTTTGGAGAAATTATAGCAGGTGTCATGTCGAAAATAGAGAAACGATTCGGATTGTTAGGTAAAAATATAAGCTACTCATTCTCGAGAACTTATTTTACTAAGAAGTTTGATTCTTTAGGGCTCAGTCAATACGAATATGTGAATTATGATCTTGATAAGATTGAGTATTTCAACAAAGATGTTTTGAAAGATTTGATCTTTTTGGGAGGATTAAATGTGACCATTCCATATAAACAAAGCATTATGCCGTATCTGGATGAAATTGATGAGGAGGCAAAAAGTATTGGAGCTGTCAATACGATTAAGATACTAGCTAACAATAATTTAAAAGGTTTTAATACTGATGCTTATGGGTTTGAGACTTCCCTAAGATCTTGTTGGAGGGGAAACGAAAAAGGGGCACTTATTCTTGGTACCGGTGGAGCTTCAAAAGCAGTAGCGCATGTGCTGAAGAAATTGGGTGTTTCTTTTCTTTTTGTTTCCAGAAATAAAACTTCTGAGAAAACGATTAGTTATCAACAAATAAATGAGAAAATTCTCAGGGAGCATGAAATGATCATTAACTGCAGCCCTTTGGGCACTTTTCCTGATGTGAATGCCAAGCCCGATCTGCCCTACGAATTCTTAACTGACAGGCATTTACTTTATGACTTGATTTACAATCCTGAAAAAACAACGTTTCTAAAAATGGGAGAAAATTCAGGAGCTATTATTATGAATGGTGAATCAATGCTTAAACATCAAGCTGACAGATCATGGCAAATTTGGAATTCCTAGAATAACGCTTGTATTAGCTATTAAAATTTACACATCTTATTTTTAACATAGTTTTGCGCTTTGCTGGGCTATTAGTATCTTTCAACACTTTTTAAAGTAAATTTGAGGAACCTTAAACATGAAACAATGTTAGACGAAAATAATGATCAGTTATCATCCGAATCTGCCGGAGACGATGTAAGTAAGAAAAATGAAGTAAGCCATGCCAAAGCTGAGGAAAAGGAAGGTGGGACAGACGATAAACAGAAAGAAGATGCCGTAGTGAAGAACACTGATCTGGAAGAGGAGAAAACGGACCTTAAAGAGCCGATTGAGGATGTTGCGGAAGAAGGAAAGTCAAAAAATGAGGAAGCACCTGAGGTCAAGGAAGACCTTTTGGAAGTGTCATCTGTGGATGACTCTCAAGATCAGGTGAAAGATACAGTTACAGTATCAGTGGAAGAAGAAGTGACTTCTGAGGAGACTGAACCAGTTGTGTCTGAGAAAAAGGTTGAAGTTGTGGAGACTGAGCCAGTTGTATCCGAGAAAAAGGTTGAAGTTGTCAAAAATAAGGTACCAGAATTTGATTTATCTGTTTTATCCTTAGAAGGTATAGTGGAGATGACAAAAAAACTTTTGAATGAATTTGAGATTCAGGAAGTAAAGAATCAAATAGAAAGTCTGAAAACAGAATTTCAGAAAAAATTTAAGTCCTTTTTACTAGAGCAAAAGGAAGCCTTTGTGAAAGCTGGGGGAGAAGAGGCGGAGTTCTTTCATTCTGAACCGTTAAAGCATAAATTTGACGAACTGATTAGTGAATATAAACGAAAGCGCCAGCAATTTTATAGAGATATTGAAAGAATTCAAAAGGACAACCTGGAGTTGAAATTAAACCTTATCGATGAATTAAAGGGTTTGATTGATAATGCAGAAGCCTCTACCATGTATAAGAATTTTAGACACCTTGAGGATAGATGGAAGGAGGTAGGTCAGATCCCACATGCCAAATACAATGATGTTTGGCGAACCTATCATCACCATGTGGAAAGGTTCTATGATCTACTTCATTTAAATAATGATTTTAGAGATCTTGATTTCAAACATAATTTAGAGGAAAAATCAAAACTTATAGAAAAGGCCGAAACACTTTCTGCTGAGCAAGATGCGAATCACGCATTTAAGGAATTGCAGATTTTGCATAAAATGTGGAAGGAAGATATAGGCCCTGTAGCTCGTGAACTAAGAGAAGAGGTTTGGCATAGATTTAGTGAAGCAACCAAAAAAATTCATAAAAAAAGACATGAATTTCAGGACAAACTGGATGAAAAATTTAAGGCAAATGTAGATCTTAAACTGGCCGTTATTGCGAAGATCAAAGAGCTTGACGTTACAAAGAATCAAAATCATAAAGACTGGCAGGATAGCATTAGAAAACTGGACGAACTTAGGGATGAGTTTTTTGCTATTGGCAAGGTGCCAAAATCTAAGAATGAGGATATATGGCAGCTTTTTAGAGAAACTACCCGAAGTTTTAATGCAGAAAAAAACAATTTCTATAAAGGAATAAAAAAGGAACAGTCTGAAAATTTAAAGAAAAAACTAGTTTTAGTTGAGCAGGCAGAATCCTTAAAAGAGAGTGAAGACTGGGATATGGCTACTGAAGTCTTTAAAAAGATACAATCAGAATGGAAAAAAATTGGTCATGTGCCCAGAAGAGATTCTGACAAAATATGGAAGCGATTTAAAGATGGCTGTAACCACTATTTTGACAGATTGCACAATAAGCAAAATGACTTAGACAAGGATCAATCTGCTGTTATTGAAAAGAAGAAGGAATTTATGGATTCTCTGAAGGAGGAGATAGAGAAAGGTAAGGAATTGACACTTGAATTTGTTCAAAAGGGGATGCAAGAATGGCGTGCTCTAGGGGTTTTGCCTCACAAAGTGAAGCATTTAGATATAAAATTTAATAAATTGCTTGACAGCGCTTATAAAAAGCTGGATATTGATAAGGATGAAGCCTCTTTCTTAAGATTTAAAAGTTCAGTTGACGGATTGCTTGATCAAAAAAATGCAAGGAAACTTGATAGTGAACAATTATTTATACGAAGAAAGATTGATGAGATCACAAAGGAAATCAAGCAATTGGAAAATAATATAAGTTTTATTTCTAATGCCAGTGAAGATAACCCTCTAATAAAAAATGTTTATAAGAACATCGAGGATTATAAAAAATCTTTGGAAATATGGAAAAGGAAGATTGATTATATGAAGAAAATGGAATATTAAAAAAAAAGGTCCCGCATTATTGCGGGACCTTTTTTTTGGGATCTAAGAGGGTTCATAAACAACCGAACCCCACTAGATTGATTCAAGTGAACTAGAAGGTTAGTATAAACCAAAGCTATTGTTATATTTGTAATCCAAAAAATGAGTTTAAAACAATTCATCCATTAGAATAAATTTAAAAGCAGCAAATTATGTCAGATGATAAAAAAGTGATATTCTCCATGTCGGGAGTAAGTAAATCTTATCAGGGATCAAACAAACAGGTCCTTAAGAATATTTATTTGAGTTTTTTCTACGGTGCCAAGATCGGGATACTGGGGTTGAACGGATCAGGGAAATCCACTTTACTGAAAATCATTGCCGGTTTGGAAAAGAATTATCAAGGTGATGTAGTATTTGTTCCAAATTATACCGTAGGTTATCTTGCACAGGAGCCTATTTTGGATGAAAGTAAAACGGTAATGGATATTGTAAAAGAAGGTGTGGCAGAAACAGTTGCCATATTAGATGAATACAACAAGATCAATGATATGTTTGGTTTGGAAGAGGTGTATTCGGATGCTGATAAAATGGAAAAACTAATGGCTCAGCAGGCTGAACTTCAGGACAAGATAGATGCTCAGAACGCATGGGAGCTTGATACTAAACTTGAGATTGCTATGGATGCATTGAGAACCCCTGATGGTGATGCTCTTATTAAGAATCTCTCCGGTGGGGAACGAAGAAGGGTAGCTCTTTGCAGATTGCTTTTGCAGCAACCAGACGTATTATTGCTGGATGAGCCTACCAACCACCTTGATGCTGAGTCAGTGCACTGGCTGGAGCACCATCTGGCACAATACAAGGGAACTGTTATTGCGGTTACGCATGACCGTTACTTTCTAGATAATGTGGCAGGTTGGATCCTTGAGTTAGATAGAGGGGAAGGAATTCCATGGAAAGGGAACTATTCCTCCTGGCTGGAGCAAAAATCAGAACGTTTGGCGAAAGAAGAGAAAACAGCCTCTAAAAGACAGAAGACTTTGCAGCGTGAGTTAGAATGGGTTAAAATGGCACCAAAAGGAAGACATGCCAAATCTAAAGCGAGATTATCCAACTATGACAAATTGATGAACGAGGATCAGAATAAAAAGGAAGAAAAGCTTGAAATTTATATTCCTAACGGACCTCGATTGGGGAATAATGTAATCGATGCTGTTGGTGTTGCCAAGGCTTTTGGTGATAAATTATTGTATGATGATCTCAATTTTAAGTTACCACCCAACGGTATTGTCGGTATTATTGGTCCTAACGGAGCAGGTAAAACCACTATTTTTAAAATGATCATGGGCGAAGAAAAACCTGATAAAGGTGAATTTAAAGTAGGGGAAACAGCCAAGGTCGCTTATGTGGATCAAAGTCATTCGAATATAGATCCTGAAAAATCGATTTGGCAAAATTTTTCGGATGAACAGGAATTGATGATGATGGGAGGTAAGATGGTTAATTCCAGAGCCTATCTGGGAAGATTTAATTATAGTGGATCGGAACAAAATAAAAAGGTTTCCACACTGTCAGGAGGGGAAAGAAACCGCTTGCATTTGGCGATGACATTGCGGGAAGAGGGTAATGTATTGCTTTTAGATGAGCCAACCAATGATTTAGACATCAATACATTAAGAGCTTTAGAGGAAGGTCTTGAGAATTTTGCAGGTTGTGCTGTGATCATCTCACATGATCGATGGTTTCTTGATAGAGTATGTACGCATATTTTAGCATTTGAAGGCGACTCTCAAGTTTACTATTTTGAGGGAAGCTTTTCTGAGTATGAAGAGAACAAGAAGAAGCGTCTAGGAGGAGACATGATCCCCAAAAGAATTAAGTATAAAAAACTGATTCGTTAATCTGCTGATGAATTCAAAAGTAAAGAATATCAAGACGGTATTGCTATCCGATAACTGGTATACCCTTAATAAGGTCATCTTTGATTATAAAATGCCTAATGGAGAGTGGGTGGAACAAGCAAGAGAGTCTTATGACAGAGGCAATGGAGCAGCAGTATTACTATACAATAAAAGCAAGCAAACCGTAATTCTAATCTCACAGTTCAGAATGCCGACTTATCTCAATGGCAATGATTCTGGAATGATGATTGAGGCCTGTGCCGGTCTTCTTGACGGGGATGATCCAGAGACCTGCGTGATCAAGGAAGCAGAAGAAGAATCAGGCTTCAGGGTGAGTCAAGTGGAGAAGATTTATGAAGCTTATATGTCGCCTGGTGCAGTTACCGAAATAGTTCATTTATACATCGCAGCATATCACGATTCGGATAAGGTGAGTGCCGGAGGAGGTTTGACTGATGAACAAGAAGACATAACTGTTTTGGAGCTTGATTTTAAAAGGGCTACTGTAATGGTCTCCAAAGGTGAGATCAAGGATGCCAAAACTATTATGCTTTTACAGTATTTAATGATAAATGAAATAATGAAATAAAATAGTATAAATAACTTATTACCATTATTTTAAATGTTCACTTTTTTATTTCGCTAAGATTAGTTTTTTGATTTTATTTTCAAGATATTCAAGGTGCATCATATGGCTTTGTAAATCATTCATGATACCTGACTTTGATACATCAAATTTGTCCTTCATCTTCGAGAAAAGTTGCTGATAATAGTCTATACCTTCTTTCATGTTTTCAGTAAAAGACAAAAGATATTTTTCCTGCCTTTTATTAAGTTCACCTTGGGTGTCCTCAATTTTACTTTTGAGATGATCAGCATATAATTTTAGTTCTTTTAAAAACATATGAGGTCGGGTTTTATTTGACAACATATCCATCCTTCCATAAATATGGTCGGTAATTTCCTTTAGGCTCATGATTTTTGAAAAATAGGCCATATTCGGCCCAGGACAGATAGCTACACCTTTTGTGGGTCTTTCTGAACGGATACCATGAATTTGCTCTGTAGCGGCTCCTAGCCCCATACAAAGGCATGATTTTTCTACAATTCTCTCGAAACTGTTTTTGTATGCTTCAGGACTCAAATCCTCCTGATCAAGTTCCTTGATTTTATTTCTTTGATATTGACGTGAAGCAGTACACATTGTTTTGTCAGAGAATTCGTTGTTCAAAGCAAGAAATTCTTTTGGACATGGGCTACCTGGTCTTCCTGATTCAATTTTTTTATCTTTTTCCAAATCTTTTGAGTTTCCTTTGAGGTTGTTAAAGGGAACTCCTAGAGGTGAAATATTACTGAGGTATAAGTCCTTTTCAGTAGCCTGAGCCAATTTGTTCAGTGTTGTATCATCAACTGTTGTAGCCTCAGGAACCAAAAGAAAGGGACTTCCCCAACCTACTGAATCTACACCATAGTGTTCGATTAGAAATTGATGCTCTTCCTCAGTTCCAACGCCTCCCTGTGCTGTGATTTTCAATGCGAGTTGAGCTATGGGTTGAATTTTATTTCTTTCCGCTAATGCAGGGCGTAATATGCTGTGAATTGTTTCAATTAACTCTTTTCTATTGTCCTTAAATTCTTGAAGAATAGGTCCCATTAAATAACCCTCTGTGGCAAAAGCATGACCACCACAATTCAGGCCTGACTCAATTCGGTATTCAGATACCCAAAGTCCTTTTTTAGCAAGAAATTTACCCTGGATCAAGGCAGATCGATAGTCGCTAACCTTGATGACAATTTTCTTTTTGATATTCCCTTTTTCATCTGGATAAAAATCGTCAAAATGTTCCATATAGCTGTAAAGCCTTGGATTCATTCCTGCAGACAGGATCACTGAAGATGCTAGATTACTTTGTGCAAAGCCCCTTAAAGCGGCATGTGCATCATTATATTCATTGGGTAATTGTTCGCCTTCTTTATAATTGACTTTGTCTAATTTCGTCATGATATTCACATCAATACTTCCCATCGTAAGATGCTGTTCTGCCCAGTTTCTGATCTCATTCCATTTGGTATTTTGAGAGGTCAGTTCGGTAAATTTTTGTTTTAAAACAGAAGTATCGGGTAACATGCTGAAATAAGTCTTGATCTCCTGTCCGGTTTCCATTGTGGAATCTTTGATCTGTTTAAACTTGTTCTCGGCAAGTTCTTGCAACAAATTTAGGTAGGAGGTAATCCGTTTCGCTCTGAAATCTTCTATTTTGTCAGTGATGGCTTTATAGGGTAGTTCAAATTTTTCACAATAGGTCTTCCTTAGGTTTTCGATAAGTACGTCATCGACAATAGATATCACGGAGTCCATTCCGTAAGGTGAAACTTTTAAGGGGGTGTCTAAGGTAAATCCGGTGCCCATTACAGGGATATGAAAAGTGTGTTTTGTAGACATTCTTGCTTTTTTAGAGTTGTAATTTAGTATCATTGATGTTCTCGGCTGTTTTGATTACAGCTCAGTTTATCAACAATCTACAAAAGTAGAGATGCGAATGCTCATTTTAGTTGATATAAGTCATGTTTACTATTATAAAGCTAACATTTCAGCACAGGGCATAAATAAAACCTATCGGGCGGATAGGTTTTGATACATTGAAAAAATTAAAGCCAACTATTAAATGGTCTTCACATTTGCTCCGTTTAATCCTTTTTTACCTTCTTTTAGATCGAATTCAACGCAACTCCTTCTTTCACTTTGTAAATTGAACCAGAAATGTGAACGAAATACTCGCTGTTTGAGTCCTCTTCAGTAACGAATCCATAACCTTTAGACTCATTAAAGAATTTTACTGTTCCTTGTAACATTGTAATAGAGTATAGTTAAAATTCAAAGACAATATTATTTTGTAAATTTTCTAAAATATATTTTTAGTTAATTGATTTAGAAACTACTTAGGTACCAAAGGCTAAATAAAACAAGGAAGATAATTCCTAAATAACTGAGCAGACTCAAATATTTTGACGGTCTTGCTTTGACAGGCATATGCTTGCCTTTTACCAAAACGAAATTAGCTATGGCATAAAAAGGGCCCGTTAAAAAAGAAAGAATGGTGGCGATCTTTATAAAAGTGATCATACTTGTTTTAAAATAACTTAGAATCATCATGGTACCAAGGCTAAGAAGCATGATCCAAATGAGGTAGAAATTTTTATTCTTTTTACCAATCAACAATTCACTGCTTTTTGCCATAGCTCTGGGAGAGGCATCCAGGGTTGTAAGCGTTGTACTAAACATTGTCGTAAAAGCGGCAATTCCGATAAAAACAGCCGCTCCTTTCCCCAGGTTGTCTGTGTATAAGCCAATAAGTTGTTGGGCAAAAGCACTGGCACCTGTACTTATTTCTTCAGGAGATTGATACATGACCAGTGCTCCAAGGGTCATAAAACATATTCCAAGAGATACCGTAGTGATATATCCAACATTGAAATCCGTTAAGGCCTTTTTTGTACTGAAGCCATTTTTGGATGCTTTAATTTTCTCCAATGTCCAAAGAGAATGCCAGGTTGAAACGTCTAGTGGAGCAGGCATCCAGCCCAGAAATGCAATAAGGAAAGAGATTTCAACTACTCCTTTAGGAATTTGAGGTAATAGCGAATAGGTCTTATCAGCTTTGAAGAGGGCTATGAATACCGCAATGACAGTGCTGAGGGCCAAAACCGAGATAATTACTTTCATGCCTTGGTCAAGGATTTTATATTTACCCAGAAGTAAGATCAAAAGACAAATCACTGTGATGATTAGACTCCATATACTCAGATTGGGTGTAACTCCAAATAGATTATGCGCTAAGCCTGCTGTTACAATGGTTACGGCAGCTTGTATGGTAAACATTGTTAAAAATGTAAGGAGAAAATAAAGGATCAGTACCCAATTCCCAAGTTTTTTATAGCCATCAATAAGGCTTTCACCAGTGGCGGTGGCATATCTCGGTCCATATTGAAAGAAGGGGTATTTGAAAAGATTGACTAAAAGCAAGGCCCATAGTAATCCAAAGCCAAAGTCAGCTCCGGCTCTTGTTGATTGTACCAAATGAGAAACGCCTATAGCGGCACCGGCAAAAAGTAAACCAGGACCTAGGTTTTTAAAAGCTATAAACACCTTTCGGTTCATGAATCAAGAAATTTATTTACTTGTAATAATCTCTGCGAGTAATTTTTTAGCCCTTAACAATTTAACTTTTATATTGTTCATGGGTTCATTGAGTTGAGCTGCCATTTCCTTATAACTCAATTCCTGAAAATACCTTAGATTGATTACTTCCTGATAGTGGGGTTTAAGTTGAAGAATATAAGCTTTTAATTGGGCAAGATTTTGTTCTTGAATAAGTTTGTCTGAAGGACTTGGATCTTCGTCAATGATTCGATGCAGTTCCATTTGATTCTTATTGATTGAAATGGTCTCTGTTTTTTTCTTCCTCAATTGATCAATATACAGGTTGCTGGCAATGGTGAAAAGCCATGTATTAAATTGAAAATTTCCATCAAAGCTGTCAATTTTATCAAATGCTTTTGCAAACGCCTTAATAGTAATATCTTCTGCTTCATCTTCATTTTGACATTTATTCAATTGAAAATGATATACATCCTTCCAATATAAATTCAAGAGATCATTGAAAGCTTTTTGGTCCCCTTTTTTTGCCTGACCAATTAATAAACTGATATCTTCTGTGTCGCTCATGTATTGATTACCAATATTTAGGGGGAGAAATAATATTTTTAAAAAATATATATAACTGTATAAATATAATTGAAATTTCATACAAAGGTCCAAAAGCGATTAAATCTTTTTCATTTAACCTATTGGCCGTCTTTTTTATAGTGACATACCAAAAAATAAGCCTGATTAAAAACAGTGGTATGATTATTAAATAAAATGTTTTCGTTAGGATGGAAACAAGCAGCAAAGCATAAATGGAAAATTGAGAAATATAGAATACACTCAGCAGGAATTTTGTTTCTGACCTATAATGACTTGCAGTCGTGATATGCCTTCTTTTCTGTTTGATCCATTTATTGAAATGGGTATGAGGTTTGGATAATGTGAAGGAATCTTTATGGTCACAAATAGCCGTATTATTAGGGGTTGCAATCTGTGAAACAAACAGATCATCATCACCTGATTTGATCTGGCTATGGTCTGTGAAACCGCCTGCTTTTATGAACACTTCTTTTTTATAGGCTAAATTCCTACCAACACCCATATAAGGTTTCCCATCAAGGGCATAGGAAAAATATTGAAGAGCGGTCATTAGGGTTTCAAACCTGATCAGTTTGTTTAAAAAGGATTTTTTTATTTTTTCATAGGCGCCATATCCTAATACGATAGCTGTTTTTTGCGAAAAACAAGTCATCATATGAGTAATCCATTGCCTGCTAACTGGTTGGCAATCTGCATCAGTAAGTAAAATATATTGGTTTTGTGCGGCCAGTATACCTTTTGTTAAAGCCGCTTTTTTCCCATTGGCATCAACCGGTAAAATTCGAATAAGTTTGATGGTAAAATTTGATTTGAGATGGGATTTCTCAAAGGAAAGCATTTCATTGTATGTGCTGTCGGTTGAACCGTCATCAATTAAAATGATCTCAAATGCTTTATATTCCTGCCGGGCTAAACTTGGAAGTAACTTTTTTAAATTCTCTGTTTCATTTCTTGCAGATATGACAATGCTGACAGCAGAAGCATGGTTTACATGGGTGGTTTGTTCACCTGAAGTGTATCTCCTGAAAAGGAAAAGGTAAAAATAAGATTGAACTAAAAGTACGACACAGAATGTGATCAGCAGTAACATTGTGTCCTAAGAAATGCTCTTTGCCGTTAAATCCTCTTCATTATTGTCAAGATTCGTATCGCAACTTCCTTCTTTGCCACATCCACAAGTAATTCCTTCGGCTTTTAACCTCACATTACTCCCAGCACAGGTTCCGTCAAATTCTCCGTCTTTCTTAGCCCATATCTTTATGGCAATACCGGCAAACCCAAGACCTAATAAAATAATACTTAACAATAGCAGTTTCATATCCAAATAATTATGCTGCAAAAATAATCATTTATTACAGGAATGAAAAACAAAACGAGACTTTTGTATAATGTGCTTAAAAGTTCAGGATGTCTTTTTTTACAATCTTTGAAGAAAAAGATCCGTGTCTTGTTTGAATTCATCGGTGATAAACTCCTGATCAGTTTTACACTTGTTTTTCAGGATTTTAATGTCACTATCCCATTGGTTCCCATCAAAATATGAAAGACCTTTAAAATCTCTTACCTTGTATAGTGATTTTTCACCATAACAGGTGCCCAGATACACATAGGCCATTTGTTGTTCAGACGCCCATTTGATCACGCTGAACATCATCCATTTACCCAGTGCATAGGTTTGATACTCCAGATCAAAAAAAGCAAACCAGTAGTGCAGCGTACCATTTTCAATGATACTGATCACATATCCGGCCGTTTTATCGGCTATTTTAAAATGAAAAATATGGCTGATGCTTTTTGCACTCAAGATATAGTCAAGACGATCTGAACTGATGGGCTCGCTAAACCTTTTGTTCGCAAAATTTAGGCAGTAAGATTTGAACTCGGAATCGTCAAAATTGAAGTTCTCAACTGGAATGACCTCTAGAGAAGGGAGTAAAGTTTCCATTTTTCTGACAACTCTTCTGTTTTCTGAAGACTCCTTAAAGAGAGACAGGTCGATCCTTAAACTTCTGGCCAAATAGTAAGTTTCCTCGTGGAGGTTAATATTATTTGAATAGGGTAAAAAACCTTGTGCATAGATCTCAGGAAGTTCACTTTGATCTTCCTTAATGCAATAGGTTGCGTAATTAAAAGTATATGTCTTATAATCAACGAAACTTTCTGATCTGAATATCTTCATAGGTTGCTTTGGTCAATAAAAGAAACCCATCAAAAATAGCTTTTTGATGGGTAAAAATAGCATTTATTATCTAAGATTCCTGAACCAGTTCACTTTGTACATTAGATGGTACAGGTTCAAATGAAGCAAACTTCGTTTTAAAAGTTGCCCGTCCCTGGGTTTGAGATCTAAGACTGGTAGAGTATTTATACATTTCTGCCTCTGGAACTTTGGCTTTTATGATTTGATGTTTACCGTCACTGTCCATTCCCATAATTATGGATCTTCTTGATTGTAAATCCGTCATGACATTACCCAATAATTCTTCGGGAACTTTTACTTCAAGGTCAAGAATAGGTTCGAGAAGTTTGGGCTTGGCATCAAGAAAAGCGGCTTTAAAGGCGTGCGCCCCTGCAATCTTAAAGGAGATATCATTAGAATCTACAGAGTGCATTTTTCCATCAAAAACCATCACCCTGATGTCTCGTGCATAGGAGCCAGTCAAAGGACCTTCTTCCATCACTTCTAGAATTCCTTTCATTATGGCAGGCAAATAACGCGTATCAATTACACCACCGGTAATACAATTATAAAAAACCAGTTTACCTCCCCATTTCAGATCGATTTCTTCTTTTCCTCTTAGGTTGAATCCTTCAGGTTCTTCCATACCTTCATGCCATGGCTCTATTTTTAAATGGACTTCTCCAAATTGTCCCGAACCACCAGATTGTTTTTTGTGTTTATAGCTTTGGGTAGCTGCCCGTTGTATAGTTTCCCGGTAGGCAACCCGAGGCTGGTTAAAAACGGTTTTTATTCCATAAATACTTCGAAGGGTCCAATCAATAGTGGCCAGATGCAATTCCCCTTGGCAAGACAAAATCTGTTGTCTTAATTCATTACTGAATTTCATCACAACTGTAGGATCCTGGCTATGGATTTTTTTCAAAACCTCATTTAATTTTTCCTCATCTTTTTTATTCTCAGCTTCCACAGCTTTTCTGATTCTTGCCTGAGGGAAAATAATTGGTTTAATAGTGATCTCACTATTTAGAGAACTCAATGTATCGTTGGTTTCAGTATTTTTAAGCTTTAGAGTGGCCCCTATGTCTCCCGCAGTTAGTTTTTCAACAGGATGTCTTTTTTTACCATCCATTATATATAATTGGTTCAAACTTTCTATTTCTCCATTTCTGGAGTTTTTTAGTCTGTCATTCTGTTTTATTTCACCAGATTTAACTTTAAAAAAGGTCACCTGGCCCAAATTGGGTTCATGGAAGGTTTTAAATATAAAAAGAGCAGTAGGTTCATCTGCTCTACAAAACACTTCATTTCCCTCAAGACTTTGCTCCGGTTTAAGATCGGCCGCAGCGGGAGCCACATTATCAATGAATCCCATTAAACGCCCAGTACCCATGTCGTTTAAAGCTGAAACGCAAAATACAGGGAAGAGTTCATGGTGTAACATACCCTTTTGTATACCTTTTCTCATTTCATCTTCATTCAATGAACCTTTATCAAAATATAGTTCCATTAACTCTTCATCATTCTCAGCTGCTTTTTCCACTAACTCATTATGGAGAAAGTTGGCCATTTCTTTTTCGGTTTCAGGGATTTCTAGTTTTTCTGGCTTACCACCTTCCGGTTTGAATTTATATAGTTTCATTTTTAAGACATCAATAATACATTGAGCCCCATCCATCAATATTGGATATTGAATTTTAACCGCGTTGTTTCCAACAAGATCCACTATGCTTTGGTAGCTACTGTCAAAATTGGCCTGAGGATGATCTATCTGATTAATGACGAATAAGGTAGGCCGGCTGAATTTATTGATATACTGCCAAATGATTTCTGTTCCGATTTCGACCCCTTGCTGGGCATTGATAACGGTCACCAAAGAATCGGCAACTCTCATTGTTGATGCAATTTCTCCTATAAAATCATCCAAGCCAGGAGTATCGATAATATTGATTTTGTAATTCCTCCATTCTGTATGCAGAGGAGTGGCGAATATTGAGGTTTCTCTTTCATGTTCAATCTCATGGTAATCGGCAATGGTATTTTTGTCCTCCACGGTGCCGCGTCGATTGATCAATCCGGCCTCAAATAACATAGTTTCGGCAAGCGTGGTCTTGCCGCTGTTATGGGCTCCAACAAATGCAACATTTTTGATGTGTTTTTCGTCATATATTTTCATGGAATTTGTCTTTAGAAGTTCTTTCGTATAAAGTTAAGAAAATATCCGACAAGTATTTTATGACTTATGTTAGGTCTTTAGAGGAATTTGCTAATAATTTGTAAAAAACCCTCTGTTTGAGAGTCTCATGTTGAAGTACTGCAAAAATATAACAAGATCTTAGATAATATTTACCTCCATTTCAAGCTCAATTTGAAATTCTTTGAAGACTGTTTTCTGAATAGTTTTTGCCAAGGTCAATATATCTTTACCTTGTGCATTTTTATAATTTACCAGTACGAGTGCCTGTTGCTTATGTACACCTGCATCACCGATTCGCTTCCCTTTAAACCCACATTTTTCCACGAGCCATCCTGCAGGAACTTTGATTTGTTCTTCAGATAATGTATAATGTGGTATCTCGGGATATTCGGTCTGTAGTTTAAGGAAATGAGCTGCTGATATCACAGGATTTTTGAAAAAACTACCACTATTACCAATTTTTTTTGGGTCGGGTAATTTAGATTGTCGAATGGTAATGACAGCTTTAGAAATATCATGGATGCCAGGCTCAACTATTTTGGCTATTTTCAGTTGCTCCCTAATGGCTCCGTATTGATCATTGATTTTATGATCTTTGGATGTAAGTTTAAAAGTGACATTAAGAATGATAAACTGACCTTTTAGCGTGTTTTTAAATACGGATTCCCGGTAGCCGAAAGCACAGTCTTCTGCATTAAAGGTGTGTATTTTTCCACTGCTGATCTCCAAGGCTTCAAGCGATACAAAACAATCTTTTATTTCAACGCCATAGGCTCCAATATTTTGCATTGGAGAGGTTCCGACATTTCCCGGAATAAGCGAGAGATTCTCCAGACCTCCGAAGTTCTTTTCAAGACACCAGCAAACAAATTCATGCCAGTTTTCTCCAGCCTGAGCTCTTATCCAAACTGATTCCGGATTTTCATTGACCAGTTCGATTCCTTTTGTATTGAGGTGCAGCACTGGTTTATCGACATCCTTAGTAAGCAAAATATTACTTCCCCCACTCAAGATAAATAGGTCTTTGTGTTTTGATACGATTTCTTTTAAGACCTCCAAAGACCTGACTTCCGAGAACTGTTTAGCAGTTGCGTCAATACCGAAGGTATTTAGGGAACGGAGGGAAATGTTTTTCTGAAACATTAATTTGGGTATTGGTCCAATGCCAGTTTAAGTAATTCAACCGAACGAATCAAACTCTCTTTGTTCAGGACATAAGCAATACGGATTTGACTCTTTCCCGAACCTGGTGTACTATAGAAACCGCTTGCCGGAGCGACCATAATCGTCTCCCCTTGATCATTGAATTCTTCAAGCATCCATTGGGCGAAATGATCGGCATCTTTAACCGGTAATTCTGCGATACAATAGAAAGCTCCTTTAGGTCTTGACACTTTTAAACCTTTGATTTCACTTAAAGCGTTAATCAATACCATCCTTCTTTCATCGTATTCCTCAATCACTTTTTGAAAATATGAAGGAGGTGTTTCAAGTGCCGCTTCGCTTGCTAGCAGGGCATAGGTTGGAGAGCTAAGTCTCGCCTGAGCGTATTTTAGCGCTGTCTGAATAAGTCTCTTGTTTTTTGAAACGATGCATCCAATTCGAGCTCCGCACATACTGTAGCGTTTAGAGACAGAATCGATAATAATGGCATGTTCTTCCAGGCCATCTAGGCTCATGATTGAATGATGTTCAATCCCATCATAAACAAATTCACGATACACCTCGTCAGCAATTAAAAAAAGGTCATGTTTCAGTGCAAGGTCCTTAAGTTTTTCAAGTTCTTCCTTTGAATAGAGGTAACCCGTAGGATTTCCGGGATTACAAATTAGGATAGCCTTGGTTTTTTTACTGATCAATTTTTCAAATTCTTCTATGGCTGGTAAGGCGAAATCATCATCTATGCTCGAAACTATAGGTACAACTTTGATTCCATTGGCTACTGAAAATCCATTGTAATTGGCATAAAAAGGTTCGGGAATAATGATCTCATCTCCAAAATCAGTGATACTTCCCAAAGTAAATAGAAGGGCCTCTGACCCACCTGTTGTAACGATTATATCTTTTTCAGTAACATCAATATTGTTTTTTCTGTAATATTGACTTAATTTTTTCCGATAGGTTTCAGATCCTTCACTGCGGGCATAGGATAAAACTTTTATATCGTTTTCCTTTACCGCTTTAAGGGCAGCCTGAGGAGTCTCAATATCAGGTTGACCTATATTCAAATGATATACCTTGGTGCCTCTTTTTTTAGCCTCTTCAGCAAAGGGCACAAGTTTTCTTATAGGCGACTCGGGCATTTGTTGCCCTTTTAACGATATTTCTGGCATATTTAAAGTGTTGAATGTAGCTGCAAAATTGCGAAATATTATTTACTTTTTCCTCTTTAGAGCCTCTTTTTTCAAGGATATTTAGTATCTTTATATATATAATTAATCTTAAATAACACTATTATGTCAAGCGATTCTAAATTGTTGTTAGGGCTCATCTTAGGTGCAGCAACGGGTGCGGTAGCAGGATTACTGCTTGCTCCGGCTTCCGGTAAGGAAACTCGGGAAAATCTTTCAGAAAAAGCGGGAGAGTTAAAGAGTGACCTGGATAAAAAATTTAATGAACTATCAAAAAAACTTCAAGATTTGGACAAAGAATCATTGAACGATTTCAAGGAAAAGTTCGGTGATGTTAAGGCTTCTGTAAAAGAAAAATATGATAAGGTATCTGCCAAGGTAAAAGACCTTGAAAAGGAACTATCTGAAAAGATCGAATCAATTAGAAAGGAAGCCAATACTGTGGAATCCAATTCTAATTCAATATAAATAAATATTGAATTAGACTAATGATAGATTTGGTTAAAAAGTATGTTGAGAACAGAATTCAACTAGTTAAATTTAATTTTATTGGTGCTATTGCCAATATAGCGGCTGCAATGGTCAGTTCATTTTTACTATTGGTCATAGGTATATTGATTGTGCTTATGTTCAGTATATCCTTGGCCTTTTGGCTTTCTACTTTTTTTGAAAGTGAGATTATTGGTTTTGCATTGGTTGGCCTTATTTATGTTATTTTGCTTGTGGTCTATACGATGTTTGCAAAAGATGGTATTGAGTTAAAAATCAAGGATAAGATTGTGGAGGCAGCTCTTACGGATGATGATGATTTTAACGAATCTATAGAGTATGAAGAGTAGGATAGGAGCTGGAATTACCACGTTTGATGACTTGAATCTGGCGAAACAAAAATTGGCAAATACGATAAAGGTACAAGAGAAGGAGATTCTTAGCAGTCCTGTATTGTCTATTGTTATGGGAATTTTCCAAGGTGATTCGGTAAGAAGTTCATTAAAAAATTCTATGGAATCTGTTTCTATTGAGCATTATAAGAAAGCAGCAATAAATTTGTTAAGTACACTTCTAATGGCCAATAAAAAAACGCGCAAGTTTTTCGTTGGCTTTATCATTGCGAAAGAGATGATTCCGTTTATCCTGGAAAAGGTAAATGAATATGTTAAAAAATAGCGATTGTGGATGGCGATTTTGAAAAGCTAAATTTTTCTTAAAATTATTGCCATCTCTCAATTTTATAGTACTTTCCATACGCTATTTTATATGCCAAGATGTTCAAAAGAGTTATTCTGTTACTAGTATTTTTTAGTTTTACGTTGTTGATTCAATCGCAAGGTAGGTTCAGGATATTAGATACAAGTAAGAAGAGTGAATCTATGACTTTTTCTTTGGTGAACAACTTGATTGTGATCGCCGGTGAAATCAATGGTAAGAAGCTCAATTTTTTATTGGATACAGGGATAAAAAAAACTATTCTATTCAACCTTAAGTTTGAAGATTCAATACAGCTTAGAAATGTTCAAAAGATACAGCTACGCGGTCTTGGCGAAGGTCAGCCAATTAATGCATTGACCTCCAAAGGAAACTACTTCAAATTCAAAGGGATTGTCAACCCCGAACTTTCCCTATTTGCTATTACTGATGAACTGTTTGATCTTTCCGCAAAAATGGGTAAAGACATTCACGGTATTATTGGAGGAGATTTATTTCGTGATTTTGTGGTAAAAATAAACTACGGAACAGAAAAACTAACTTTTTATAATCCTGATTTTTATGATGTTTCTAACTGTCGAGGATGCGAAACTTTCCCTCTTGATTTCTATAATGGAAAACCATTTATTGATGTGCATGTTGAGAATCACTTAGGGAAAGATGTTTCGGTGAAATTACTTATTGATTCAGGAGGAGGTGATTCCCTTTGGTTGTTTCCTCATTCTGATCCCGATATTATAATCGGAGATAATTATTTTGATGACTATCTAGGTAAGGGCCTTAATGGGAATATTCTCGGGAAAAGAAGTAGAATCAAAAAATTAAAGATGGGAAGTTTTGAGTTTGAAAATGCCGCTGTTTCTTATCCTGATTCGACATCTATCCTCAGAGTTCATGCGAATAAAGATAGGAACGGTACTTTAGGGGCAGGAATTCTCAAAAGGTTTCAGGTGATTATGGATTATCCAAACAGTCGCATCACACTTAAGAAAAATAGACGGTTTTATCGTGAACCTTTTCTTTACAATAAAAGTGGCATAGAATTGATATACGGTGGTGATATGCTTGTAAAACAAAGCAAGTATCAAGTTCCTCTTTCCAAGGACAATTCAAGCGTATCCATTACGGATATATTTTACACTTTTGGACTGACCTACAAGCCTAGCTATAAAATATTTATGATCAGAAAAGAATCACCGGCCCATTTTGCCGGATTACTGAAGGATGATATAATTTTAGAGATCAACGGAAAAGAAGCCTATAACTTAAAAATGGAAGAAATTGTATATATGTTCTCGCAAAAGGAAGATAAAAAGATCAAGGTTCTTGTTGATAGAAATGGACAACACTTGAGATACGAGTTTTATTTAAAAAGTATGTTGTAAAAAAAAAGCCCTCGAAGGGCTTTTTTTTAATTTGTTTCAGAGACGATACTTTTCTTTTTTTGAAGTTCCCCTGCTTGTTTTTCAAGAACCCTACCTTTTACCTTTAATACCAAAGTTGGTTCATATGCATTGGACGTTATTGTAACAGTCTTAGAAAAAGGCCCAATTCTGTTGGTTGCATATTTTACCTTAATCTCACCACTTTCACCTGGCATGATAGGCTCTTCAGGTTTCGTTGGAACCGTACAGCCACAACTACCCTTTACATTTGTTATAATCAAAGGAGATTTACCTACATTTTTAAATTTAAAAACTCTGTTACCATCGGAATTTGCCGCAATTTCTCCATAATCAATGACGTCACTTTCAAATTCAAAAACAGGTCCTGTATAATCTTTTTGAATTTCTTCTTTCGTTTGTCCATTCATTGAGAATGACATCACGCCGATAAATAATAAAACCAGTATTTTTTTCATGATAAATATTTTGCGTCAAAATTAATACATTTTTGAATAAATCTAACTTTAATTGGACGAATTTATTGCTTAAAATTGTAATTTTGCACACTATTTGACAAAAATTTAACATATGAACATCCCAGCAAAATACAATGCACATACGGTAGAAGCAAAATGGTATAAGTACTGGATGGAAAATAATTATTTCCATTCGGAACCAGATGAGCGTGAGGCCTATACCATAGTCATTCCTCCTCCAAATGTGACCGGGGTATTGCATATGGGGCATATGTTGAATAATACCATACAAGATGTATTGATTCGACGAAAAAGGATGCAGGGCTATAATGCTTGTTGGGTACCTGGAACCGATCATGCTTCGATTGCTACTGAGGCTAAAGTTGTTGCCAAGTTGAAAGAAGAAGGTATTCAAAAGTCTGACCTTAGCCGGGAAGAATTTATAGCTCATGCCTGGGAATGGACGCATAAGCACGGAGGCCTTATTTTGGAACAGTTGAAAAAACTGGGAGCTTCATGCGATTGGGAAAGAACGAAATTCACAATGGATGAGGATCTCAATAAATCAGTAACCAAGATTTTTAAGGATTTACATAATAAGGATTTGATCTACAAAGGGTATCGAATGGTTAACTGGGATCCTGAGGCTAAAACAACGCTTAGCGATGAGGAGGTAATCTATATTGAGAAACCGGGAAAGTTATACTATGTTAATTATGCCATAGAAGGAAGCGACGAGGTAATTCAAATTGCCACAACAAGACCAGAGACGATTTTGGGAGATACGGCTATTTGCATTCATCCTGATGATAAAAGGTTTTCTCATTTAAAAGGCAAGAAGGCGATTGTGCCAATTGTTGGAAGAGCCATACCTATTATTGAAGACTCTTATGTTGATATTGAATTCGGAACAGGAAGTCTTAAGATCACTCCGGCACATGATCCGAACGACAAAATTATTGGAGAGAAGCATCATCTAGAAGTGATTGATATATTTAACGATGACGCAAGTTTAAATTCAAATGGGTTACACTACGAAGGTAAAGATCGTTTTGTTGTGAGGAAGGAGATTGTTAAAGAATTAGAAGAAAAGGGGTTTCTTGTCAAAACCGAAGATTATATGCATAAAGTGGGAACCTCAGAGAGGACCAAAGCAGTGATCGAGCCTAAAATTTCTGAACAGTGGTTTTTGAAAATGGAAGACCTGGTTAAACCTGCCATTGATGCTGTATTGAACAGTGGTGATGTACAATTGGTTCCACATAAATTTGTCAATACCTACAGGCACTGGATGGAGAATATACGCGACTGGAATATTTCCAGACAATTATACTGGGGCCATCGAATTCCTGCTTATTATTACGGGCCGGGCACTAATGATTATGTAGTTGCTGACAGTTTGGAGGAGGCGTTAAATATGGCCAAAATAGAAACAGGAAATGAATCCTTGACCCTACATGACATGAAGCAGGATGAAGACACATTGGATACCTGGTTTTCTTCCTGGTTATGGCCAATCAGTGTTTTTAATGGTATTAACGAACCGGAGAATGAAGATTTTAAATATTATTATCCCACCAATGATTTGGTGACCGGCCCTGATATCCTTTTTTTCTGGGTTGCACGAATGATTATTGCAGGTTACGAGTTTGTTGATGAAAAGCCTTTTCAAAATGTATATTTGACCGGCCTTGTTAGAGATAAGCAAAGAAGAAAGATGTCTAAGTCATTGGGAAATTCACCTGACCCAATTGATTTGATGAATGACTACGGTGCAGATGGGGTACGAGCGGGAATTTTAATGAGCTCTGCAGCTGGGAATGATTTGTTATTTGATGAAAGCCTGATGTTGCAGGGAAGGAATTTTGCTAATAAGATTTGGAATGGATTCAGGCTTGTAAAAGGTTGGGAAGTTTCAGAAAGTGCTATGCAACCTGAATCGGCAAAAATGGCGATAGCCTGGTATAAAGCTAAGTTTCAAAAAACGCTGGCCTTTATCGATGATCAATTTGATCAATATCGATTATCTGATGCCTTGACGGCAATCTATAAGTTGGTTTGGGAAGATTTCTCTTCCTGGTATTTGGAAATGGTAAAACCTGAGTTCGGGCAGCCAATTGACCCAGAGACTTTAAAAGCTACTATTGATTTCTTTGAAGATAATATCAAGATTCTCCATCCATTTATGCCTTTTATTACCGAAGAAATCTGGCAATACTTTAAGGAAAGAACAGAAAAAGAAGCCCTTATTGTGACTTCATATCCTTTAAAAGAGCCTTTTGATGGAAGCATTTTAGACGAATTTGAAACAATCAAAGAAATTATCTCGGCAGTTCGTAATATTCGCAAACAGAAGAATATCTCATTTAAAGAATCTCTAAACTTATTCCTTCTTAAAAAGGATGAAGTCAATCCGGAATACTATTCACTTATAGGAAAGATGTGCAACGTTTCCAAAGTAGAAGAGACCAAAGAGAAAATTGAAAGCGCCTTGACTTTCAGGGTGGGATCCAATGAGTTCTTTATTCCTTTTGCCCAGCATATTGATGTTGAAGCTGAAACGAAAAAACTCAAGGAGGAGCTTGCCTATCACAAAGGCTTTCTCGCATCGGTGCGAAAAAAGTTGAGTAATGAAAGGTTTGTAAATAATGCCCCAGAGCAAGTCCTTTCAAACGAAAAAAAGAAGGAAGCAGATGCTTTGGCGAAAATTGCCATGGTCGAAAAAAGCCTTGCTTCCTTTTAAGGAAGCTTGCTTTATTTGGTTGTTTTACCCTTGAGACTGTCTGTAAAGATCTGATCAACAGGTTCCCAAAGTTCAATTTTATTTCCGTCAGGATCCATGATGTGGACAAATTTTCCATAATCATAGGTCTCAATTTTGTCACAGATCGTAACACCTTCTTTTCGTAATTCTATTAATAGGGCTTCCAAATCGGCAACCCTATAGTTGATCATAAACTCTTTCTTTGACGGTTCAAAATAATTGGTATCGTCTTTAAAAGGGCTCCATTGTAAATAATTGATCTGATCGGGATTGTTGGCATTTCTAAATTCAAAAGGTGAACCATAGGCATCGACTACAAGGCCTAGATTTTTATGATACCAATCCTTTATTTTAGCTGGATCGGAGGTTTTGAAAAATATGCCACCTATACCGGTTACCTTTTTCATTTTACTTTTGAACGCTTATAATTTTAGCTGAAATAGCTACTTCATCCCAGGTTTTACTCACGCCGTCAGGACCAGTGTGTAAGGCCAAACAAGCCTCGTGTAATGATTCTAACGCATCTTGAGCCTGCCATATGTTGAGATCCATTTTTGTATCAACAAGGATAGTATCCTGACTCATTTCATAGGTAAAAGGAAGATCCTTGGTTAAGCCATTCATGGTAATTGCAAGATTCCCCTTACTTTCATCTTCAACAGAAAAAACACCTTTTAAAGTTAATGTGTTTTCCATAATCGCGAAAAAGAATGTATTTAATTTTCCATCTCTAAGCGTATCCTTGGTAAAAATACTTGAAACTGGAATTTCGAATTCCAACCCTTCCAAAGAGGCAGCCCTTGTGACTCCTTCATTCTTGTTGAGAATATTTATTTCTGTAAAAGTGCCTTTTACGGGAAGCTTGTCAGTAGTTTTATAAGCTGTCCATTGAACCGTTGAATTTTGTCCGTCAACAGTATACGATTCAGTAGTGACTGAACTTTCAACTTCTTTCTTTTCCTTCGCACAGGAAAATAAAAACAGGGTAAAAATAGTGACAAGGCATAAATTTAAAATCTTCTTCATATTATTTTTATTAGTAGTTAATAGTAGTTATTGTTATTGGACTTCTTTGCCGGTATACTTCTCGACAAGTCGGATATATTCTCTTTTGGCATCATCTTCCGTTATGTTGGCCATCTGAAAATAGGCGTTTAATTTAAATGCATTTCTAACCATATCATCACCAGATGGAATAACCACAGAATCCTTTGATGTCGCGTGTTTGTAATAGGAATAAAATTGAAGCATGATATCAGGCGGAAGTTTTTTGGTCATGGCTGAGGCCATCTCAAAAGCTTTGCGAAATCTTCTTTCTAGGTCATCCATTATTTTGAAGCTAATATGGTTTCGCCACCTTTTGTTTTTTGGTTCAGGTTAACATCAATCTTCATATCCAAAGGTACAAAAATATCTATTCGGGAGCCAAATTTGATAAAACCCGCGTCTTCACCCTGAATTACCTTTTGATTAATTTTGGCATAATTAACAATTCTTCTCGCAACCGCTCCAGCAATCTGTCGATATAGAATTTCTCCAGAGCTCTTATTTTCAACAACAATGGTCGTACGCTCATTGTCTTCGGAAGATTTAGGATGCCAAGCCACAAGATATTTACCAGGATGGTATTTACTATATTTTACTATTCCCGAAACAGGATATCTTGTAACATGAACGTTCAAGGGTGACATAAAGATAGAAATCTGCTTCCTTTTGTCATTAAAATATTCTTTTTCGAGCACCTCTTCTATGACAACTACTTTCCCATCTGCAGGGGCTATGATGCACGCATCGTTAAGAACAGTATTTCTTTTTGGGTCTCTAAAGAATTGAAGGATCAAAATAAAACCTATCAGTAATAGTATCATCGAAGATTTCTGTAACCAATAGTTAGCGACAAAATTGTCGATCAATAGTAAGCCACTGACCAAAATAAGCGCTGCGATCAAAATAATCTTAAAACCTTCTTTGTGAAACATTATGTAGTAAGGAATAAATAAATAAATATAAATGGTGTTGCAAAGATAATACTATCCAATCTATCTAAAAAACCTCCATGCCCTGGAAGAAGATTACTACTGTCTTTAATTTGTGCCTGACGCTTAAACATAGATTCAATCAAATCACCCAAAACACCAAATATGCTCACGATGATCGCAATAGTAAACCATTGGATAGGCTGAATACTAGAACAATATCTCGCTACAAAGTATCCAGCTATAAAAGTAAATATGAATCCACCTAAAAAACCTTCTACTGTTTTATTAGGTGAAACCCTTTCGATCAATTTATGCTTTCCGAAGTTCTTGCCAATCAAAAAAGCAAAAACATCATTACTCCAAATTAGAATAAATATGCCAATGATGATCGAGGTATCGAAACTATCCTCAAAATTCAAATAGGGAATTTTGACCAATAACGAAAATGGAATAACGATATACATTAAGGTTAAAAAATTCTTACCGAGGTATTGTCTGCCGATTTTTCTGGAGGATACCAGCGCAAGGACAAAAGAAAAATAGATGGCCGCAAGAAATATTGATAAAATGATCTTTTCTGAAAAATCATCTTTAAATACGACAAGATTGTTATTAGAAATCACGGCGGTAAAAAAACAGGTGGCACCCAAGAGATAGGGGAAAATGCTTTTCAGTTCAATAATTCTTATGAATTCATAAATACAGATCATCATAAAAACAAGGAATAAACTATAAAAGAACAAAGAGCCAAGGAGAGAGGAAGAAATAACAAGGCCTACGTATAATAGGCCAAAAACAATTCGTTTGGTAAAGTTGTTCATGAATTTATAAATCTTCTAACAGGAGCAAATATAGCGTTTTGGAATTAGTGTTTCCATAACTCATGAAATCAGTTTCTGTCTTGTTTATAATAAAATCTTTAATTGAACTGATAATCGTTGGCGAATTTTTTTCCGATCGGTTCCTAATTCCAGAAATTCCGTCTCTTGAATCATTAACAATCTGGCTTGTTTTTGCATAAACAATGAAGTTGCTGGGAAGTTCTTTTAATTTTTTATCTTTTAACTGCTTAGACGAAAACATGATACTGCCATCGCTCGCGATCAGGCATTCACAATGGGTCATAAAAGGCAAAGAAGAAATGATTTTACTTGTTTTTGCGCTTTTAATACTGGTGAGTAACTCCCTAACTTCTTCATTAAAGGTGACTACATTATTCCACTGATTTTCTTGAAGTACCTGAACTAAATTCTTTTCAACTTCTTCGACATCTGCACAATACAAGAATTTACCTCCTTTGTGTATAAATTTCTTTACAAATAGCTCATCAATTGAGAGATCATCCTCTTGTCCGACTTCTTTTTCCCCTTCTTCCTTTTGAGAAGATTTAATGATATTTTTAAAAAATTTATTAAAAAAACTCATAACCAAATTGTATAGTTCAAATGTACAAAAACACTTTGATTATTTTGAGTTTTCCTCAGCAATTTCCTCTTTAGGATCACTGTCATCTGTGTCTTTAGAAGTTTTTTTATTCTCAGTAATTTCCTCTTCGACACTCTCGTTATCTGCATCTTTAGAAGGTTTTTTACTTTTAGCTAGTTCTTTACTTTTAGCTATTTCTTTACTGAATGGTCTTTCTCCAAATATTTTTATAAGGTCAACTTCAAAGATTACTTCCTTTTCTGTCAATATTTCTGCCAGTTCAATCAGTTTGTCTTTATGCTTCCGCAATAGCGTAATAGCTCTTTGGTATTCTTTTTCGATGATTTTAGAAATCTCTTCGTCAATAGTCTGTGCGGTTAATTCACTATAAGGCTTTGTAAAACCGTATTCATTTTGACCACTTGAATCATAATAGGTGATATTGCCTATTTTTTCATTTAGCCCATAAATACTTACAATGGCCCTTGCCTGACGGGTCACTTTTTCAAGGTCGTTCAAGGCACCTGTTGAAATCTTATCAAACATAACTCTTTCGGCTGCTCTACCACCAAGAGTGGCACACATTTCGTCAAGCATTTGATCCGTTTCTACTATTTGTCTTTCTTCCGGAAGGTACCAGGCTGCTCCTAAGGATTTTCCTCGCGGAACAATAGTTACTTTTACCAGAGGTGCTGCATGTTCGAGCATCCAGCTAACCGTGGCATGTCCGGCTTCATGATAAGCAATGGTCTTTTTTTCTTTTGTTGTAATGATCTTGTTCTTTTTTTCTAAACCACCTACGATCCTGTCAACAGCATCTAAGAAGTCTTGATGGTGAACACTTTTTTTGCTTTTTCTTGCGGCAACAAGAGCAGATTCATTACATACGTTTGCAATGTCAGCTCCAGAAAAACCTGGTGTCTGTTTAGATAGAAATTCCAGATCCACATCCTTAGCGAGTTTCAAAGGCTTTACATGAACCTCAAAAATTTGTTTTCTTTCATTTTTATCCGGAAGATCCACATAGATCTGTCGATCAAATCGTCCTGCTCTCATCAATGCTTTATCCAAGACATCAGCTCTGTTGGTAGCCGCTACTACAATAACATTCACATCAGTTCCAAAACCGTCCATTTCAGTAAGTAACTGATTAAGCGTGTTCTCTCTTTCGTCATTTCCTCCTGTGATACTATTCTTTCCACGCGCTCTACCAATCGCATCAATTTCATCAATAAATATGATGGAAGGAGATTTAGCGGCTGCCTGTTTGAAGAGATCTCTCACCCGAGAGGCACCTACTCCAACAAACATTTCGACAAAATCTGATCCGGATAAAGAGAAGAAAGGAACCCCTGCTTCGCCGGCCACTGCCTTAGCCAATAAAGTTTTTCCTGTTCCTGGAGGTCCTACTAACAAGGCTCCTTTTGGAATCTTTCCACCAAGATTTGTATACTTATCAGGGTTCTTAAGAAAGTCTACAATTTCCTGAACTTCTTCTTTTGCACCTTCCAATCCTGCTACATCTTTAAAAGAGGTTCTAACCTTTGTGTTTTCATCAAAAACTTTAGCCTTTGATTTTCCAATATTGAAGATCTGGCCTCCTGCGCCGCCGCCGCCGCCGCCAGACATTCTTCGCATAAAGAAAATCCACAACCCTATAATGAATATAAAAGGTAACCAAACAAGGAAAGAATCAAAAAAGCTGGTTCTTGTTGTATTGTCTTTGTCAAAATCCAAATTAAATTCAGATTTTGACGTTTCAAGATTCTTTTCAAAATTTTGAAGATCTCCAAAATCATAGATATAAACTGGAGTGGTTTGTCCAAAAACAGAAGGGTTTTTATACTTGTTATATTTGTCCTTGGTATTTAAAGCTTCACTTTTGATACTCAGTTGAGCAATGTCTCCATTGACAATAAGGATTTTTTCAATATCATTTTCATTGAGAATCTCATTAAATTCATTCTGAGTCAACTTATTACTTGCCAAATCAGAACTGTTTAACAATTGATATCCTATAAGCAAAGCGAAAATGATCCCATATATCCAATAAAAATTGAATTTGAAATTAAATTGTTTAAAAGGTGAGTTATTTTCTTTTTTTGTATTTTCTTTTTTCATAAAATAAGTTTAACGATTGCTGCTTTTAATAAGCACTTTCAATGTTTGTGATTTTTCCATCGCCCCAAAGCTCTTCTAAGTTATAAAACTCTCGTACATGTTTCTGGAACACGTGAACCACAATGTTCACATAATCAATTAAAATCCACTCTGCGTTACTCTCTCCTTCCACATGCCAAGCCTTGTCTTTAAGGCTTTTGCTTACATTTTTTTGTATGGAGGCTGCAATGGCACTAACTTGTGTATTAGAAGTTCCGTCACACAGGATAAAGTAATCACAAACAGTATTCTCAATATCTCTTAAATCAATTATTGAAATATTTTCACCTTTAACATCTTCAATTCCCTTAATAACTTCAGCGATTAACAGATCTAAATTAACTATTTTTTTTGCCATTAAATTGTTTCAAAATTTCTTGCAAATGTATCACATTTTTATCACTTTAGATGTTCTATTAATTGCAATATTACAATGTATCTATTCAAACTTGATGCCACAGATTCAACAAATTCTTATTTGCGGCAAATGTCAAAAAACAAGGATTTGGGAAAATGGACGGTGGTCACTTCAGATTACCAAACTCAAGGCAGGGGACAGAAGGGTTCGGTATGGCAGTCAGATAAGGGTAAAAATTTGATATGTAGCATATTAGTCAAACTGGATAACTTCAATGCGGAGGACCAATTTATACTGAATTGTGCAATTTCTGTTGGGATTCATCAGTACTTAAAACGCTATAATCTGCCAAAATTAAGAATTAAATGGCCTAACGACATTATGTCAGTATCAAAGAAGTTGGGTGGAATTTTAATTGAAAACACGCTTGTTTCTGACAAGATTAATCACAGTATTATTGGAATAGGAATCAATATCAATCAGGAAAAATTCCCAACTGACCTTCCTTTGGCGGTTTCTATCAAACAATTGACCAATAATTATACATCGCGAGATATTTTTTTGCAGGATCTTTTGAATTCCATTCAGAATAAATTTGAATTGATCATTGAAAAACAATATGATGAATTATGGTCACAATATGAGGCATCACTTTATAGAAAGGATAAGGCACATATGTTTGAAAATACCAAAGGAGAACAATTTATGGGAATCATTCGTGGCGTGACTAAAAAGGGAACACTGCTTATTGAAAAAGAAGACACCACTATTGAGGCCTATAACTTTAAAGAAGTGACTTATTTGTGAACATAAGAAAAATTCTTCTTATTGCTTACCTATATTGCTGATCAGTGTATCAATGAATTTTTGAAGTGGTTTTTTTACCATCATCGCCACCATTGGATTAAATTCTCCGTCAAACACCAATTGCACATTGCTTGAAGACTCCGAATTGTCTTCTATATCAGCCGTAAGGCTAAACGGAAATTTTTCACTGGCCGATCCAAGAACGATCTTTTTAGGAGCCTCAACTTCCTGAAGTTTAAGCTCAATCTCAGGCATACCTTTTAGAGCAAATAAAAAGGATTCTTCACCTGCCTCGAATTTATCAATATTTTCGGGCATAAGATGCTCGAAATTACCAACGTTAGACAAATAGTCAAAAATATCCTGACTTGATTTTTGCACAGTAACTTTAGGGCTTTCTAAATTCATAGTATTATTGAGCGTTCCAATCGCCCGGATCTTCCCTCCAGACTTTAAGGGTTGTAACTTGTTTTGAGCTAATAAAATTTGTATCGAGGGCTTGTTCAATGAGGTTCTCATAGTCGCTTAAGGTGGTCAAATCAAGGTGACGATCCTTAAAGCTCTTTTCAGCCACAGGGAATCCATAATTAAAAATAGCAACCATTCCAATGACTCTTGCTCCAGCTTCTTTTAGTGCATCAACAGCATTTAAGCTACTTTTACCCGTACTGATCAGGTCTTCAACTACGACAACATTCTGACCGCTATCCAAAAAACCTTCGATTTGGTTTTGTCGTCCGTGTTTTTTAGGTTCAGGCCTGACATAAATAAATGGCACCCCTAATTCTTGTGCTACCAATACACCAATTGCTATCGCTCCTGTTGCTACTCCGGCAATCATATCGGGTTGTCCATGCTTGTCTAAAATGATTTTCGCAAGGTTTTCACGAATGTAATTCCTGATCATTACATAGGATAAAGTAACTCGATTGTCGCAATAAATGGGCGATTTCCATCCGGAAGCCCATGTAAATGGTTCATCAGGTCGCAATTTTATTGCTTTTATCTGCAAAAGCAATTCAGCTGTCTTTTTTGCTGTATTTTTGTCAAAAATCATACTGCAAATGTATACAATTTTTAAGAATGATACTTCAATTATTTTAACTGATAAAGGAAATAATCCAGAGTCGGCGTATCATTTTTTATGGAAGGATATGAAAGAAGGGGATACGCTGAATAAGTTGTTTTCATTGAGCTACCCTAAGATATATTTGCAGGATGTAGACCTGGAAGGTATGTGGAAGGAATTCCGCCAGAATTTCAAGATCATAGAAGCTTCCGGAGGAATTGTTAGAAATGGCCTGGGTCAGATTCTTTTTATTTTCAGAAATGGTATTTGGGACCTGCCCAAGGGAAAAATAGAGGTTGGTGAGAGCAGAGAGACGGCAGCCCTGAGAGAAGTAAATGAGGAATGCGGCTTTACAAGGCTATCGCTCGGTAACTTCATCGGAACTACTTATCATATTTACAACGAAATAGAATCTGAGGTATTGAAAGTCTCCTATTGGTATGAAATGTCTTCAGACCAGAAAGAATTGACTCCTCAATTAGAAGAAGGAATAACTGCTTTGAAATGGGTGGGACTAAATGACTTAGACCTTATTATTGACAATACTTATCCAAATATCATCCTGCTTCTTGAGATGTATAAGGCTAGTTTTCAATAAATTGATCCATATCTGCTCCATCCATGGAGAATATGGTATATTTGCCGCTTTTTAAAAGTATAGAGATGACCGAATTTATCAGCAAACGATTACCCAATGTAAAGAATGATGTTTTGTCAGGTATTACTGTGGCCCTGGCCCTGGTGCCGGAGGCAGTAGCTTTTGCTTTTGTTGCTGGAGTAGATCCACTTGTTGGTCTGTATGCGGCCTTTATGGTTGGTTTGATTACTTCTATTTTTGGAGGAAGACCCGGAATGATCTCAGGGGCAACAGGTGCGTTAGCTGTTGTGATGGTGAGTTTAGTGGCACGGGGAAATGAAATGGGTGCCCCGGGAGAAGATCTTGGACTATATTATTTGTTTGCCACCGTTATATTGATGGGATTTATTCAGATCATGGCCGGTGTATTAAAACTGGGAAAATTTGTTAGACTGATTCCACATCCTGTGATGATGGGTTTTGTAAATGGTTTGGCTATTGTGATTTTTTTATCTCAACTGGGCATGTTTAAGAAAAGTATTGGAGGAGAAAAGGTATGGTTACAGGGAATGGAATTATATCTTATGATAGGCCTAGTAGGGCTGACGATGCTCATGATGTTTGTATTACCTAAATTCAAGTTTACCGCAAAATTGCCTGAGGCTTTACTGGCCATTCTGACAATTTCTGCCATTGCGATATTTTTCAACTTTGATGTAGCAACGGTAGGGTCCTTTATCAGAGATGGAGGAGGAGAAGGATTAAAAGGCGGACTTCCCATGTTTCAATGGGATATTTTCTCAAAAGTTCCGTTTAACTGGACTACCATAAAATTTATCTTTCCATATGCACTTATTTTGGCGGCTATAGGATTGATAGAATCTTTAATGACTTTGAATCTTATAGATGAGCTAACTGATACGCGTGGAAACGGCAATAAGGAATGTGTAGCTCAGGGAGGCGCCAATATCATCACCGGATTATTCGGTGGCATGGGAGGTTGTGCCATGATTGGTCAGTCGATTATCAATATTAAATCAGGTGGTAGAGGCCGATTATCAGGTATAGTTGCCGCTTTAACCCTACTGGCTTTTATTTTGTTTGCCTCATCTTATATAGAACAAGTGCCAATTGCGGCATTGGTGGGAGTGATGTTTATGGTTGTTGTAGGCACCTTTGCCTGGAGTAGCTTTAGAATCTTAAACAAAGTACCCAGATCAGATGTCTTTGTCATCATTTTGGTTTCTGCCCTAACAGTTATTTTTGATCTTGCCATTGCAGTATTCGCAGGTGTGATCGTTAGTGCTTTAGTGTTCTCATGGGAAAATGCCAAGAAGATCAGGGCGAGAAAAAGAATGAGAGAAGATGGTACCAAGGTATATGAAATATGGGGGCCATTATTCTTCGGTTCTATTGCTGCATTTAGTGAGAAATTTGACGCTAAAAATGATCCGGATCACGTAGAAATTGATTTTATTGAATCAAGAATAAGTGACCATTCAGCGCTTGAAGCCATTTTGAATTTGGTCAAGAAATATGAAGCTGAAAACAAAACCATTCATTTAAAGCATTTGAGTGAGGAATGTAAGGCCTTATTGTATAAATCTGACCCAAGGTTTCATCAGATCATCATTAATGATATTGATGATCCTAGGTATCATTTGGCAGCCAATCCTGAAGAATTCCCTAAAAGTCTTTCAGAATATCACCTGTAAGGATTCTTTTACTTATTGGCTTACGCTCTTTGGAACGAACATGGATACATCACCTTTATTCCCCAATATATCTCTTACGATACTTGAGCTGATATAAGAAGTATCTGCGCTGGTCAACAAAAAGACGGTTTCGATCTCAGACATTTTCCGATTGGTTTGTGCAATGGCTTTTTCGAATTCAAAATCAGCAGGATTGCGAAGGCCTCTTAAAATGAATTGACTGCCAACTTTGTTACAATAATCTATGGTTAATCCCTGATAGGTGTCTACGGTCACTTTTGGTTCATGCGCATAGGTTTTTTCAATGAAGTTTTTGCGCTCTTCCAAACTAAACATATAGTTCTTGGAAGAATTGGTTCCAATGGCAATAATGATCTCGTCAAAAAGGGGAAGACCTCTGTCAATAATATCAGTATGCCCAAGGGTCAGTGGATCAAAGGATCCAGGGAAAACAGCTGTTTTTTTCATTTTATTTTGTATTAATTGGGCTTCACTTAAACTAATGTACTTTCAAAAAGGGCAGCTAATGAAATACCTGCTTCTATGGCTTGCTTGGGTAAAATGCTCTCAACGGTTAAACCTGGAACCATGTTGAGTTCGATAAAATATGGTTCATCTCCAACAAAGATAAAATCAGACCGGGATAATCCTTTAAGCGCCATGCTCTTGTAGATTTTACTTGCCATTTCAGTAACCTTTTCCTTTTGTATAGTAGAAATTCTAGCCGGGGTGATTTCCCTGGATTCTCCTAAATATTTAGCTTCATAATCGAAAAAATCATTATCCGAATCGATTTCTGTAATAGGTAGCACTAAAATATCTCCCTGCCATTTTATCACTCCAACAGAAACCTCAATACCATCCAAAAACTGCTCAATCAGAATTTCATGATCCTCTTGAAAGGCTTTTTCCAAAGCCTCAGCCAAATCATCTTCTTTATAAACCTTGCTTATTCCATAGCTAGAGCCTGCCCTATTGGGTTTTACAAAACAGGGTAAGCCAACAGTTTCTATTATGGAAGAAAAAGAAATCTCATCTCCCTTATTCATATAAATGGACCTGGCGGTTTTAATCCCATAAGGCTTCAACAGGCTTAAACAATCTCTCTTGTTAAAGGCGACGGCCATTTGGTAAAAAGGAGCTGAAGAATGTGGAATGCCTAAAAGGTCAAAATAAGCCAAGATGGTTCCGTCTTCCCCGGGATGTCCGTGGATGGCGTTAAAAACAACATCAAACTTTATTTTGTAACCATTGACTGTAGTTGTAAAATCTGCCATGTTGATAGGATGCTCCTGCTGATTTTCGTCAATATAAACCCATTTTTTTGGTGAAATAAGAATGCGATACACATCAAACTTATCTTTGTCGAGGTGCTTAAAAACGACATTTCCACTTTTAAGCGAAATACCTGCTTCTGAGGAATAGCCTCCCATAATAATGGCAATGTTTTTTTTCATGAATGTATTTTGAAAGGCCGAGCCAATTGTGCTAACAAACTTACAAAAAAGACTTTAAATGACTGATTTCCCATCTGTGAGTTATCAATTTTTAAAGTATATTTGAAAAATTTAATTTTAGAGATGAATTTATTGCAATACCTTAAGAGTAAAGAGTTTTTAAGAACCATAATTCTGGTCATTGCCATTTCACTGCTACTTGTATTCGCTTTGGTAAAATGGTTATCATATCATACTAAACACGATGAAAAGATTGCAGTTCCAAATCTGGAGAAGTTAAGTTTAGCAGAAACGGAAAAAATACTTGAGGAGTATAAATTGAACTATGTTGTGATAGATTCTGCCAGTTTCAATCCAAAGTTTCCTCCGAAATCTGTGATAGAGCAGAATCCTATACCCGGTGATTATGTAAAGGAAAACAGAAAAATATACCTTACGCTAAATCCTTCTGATTATAGAAAAGTGACTATTCCAAATGTTCTTGATCAAACAAAAAGACAGGTAGTGATTCAGTTAAAGTCGCTTGGATTAAGAATAGGGAAGGAGCGATATATCAAAGATCTTGGAAGAGATGTGGTAAGACGACTTGAGATCAATCAAAGAAGTATAAAACCAGGAGACAGGCTGCCAAAAAATACGGTAATTGATCTGGTTTTAGGCGATGGCCTTATAAACAAAGACACAGTATATTAAGTCGACTCCACTAAATAACAGCTATGACAATGAAAGATAATGATGAGCATATCACGGCGGATGATGAGCTATATGAGCATTTTAAGTTTGTCGCAAGTGAAGGGCAGGAGCCCTTGCGTGTCGATAAATTCCTGATGAATTTTATAGAAAATGCAACTAGAAATAAGATTCAACAGTCTGTTAAAGCGGGTAATGTACTGGTAAATGATGCAGTGGTAAAATCCAATTATAAGGTAAAAGCCCAGGATGTGGTAAGGGTAGTGCTAGCTCACCCACCTCATGAAAATTTACTTGTTCCTGAAAATATCGCATTGGATATTATCCATGAAGACGAGGAAGTCATCGTTGTTAATAAACCTGCAGGAATGGTGGTCCATCCAGGTCATGGGAATTACAGCGGCACCTTGGTGAACGCCCTGATTTATCATTTTCAAAACTTACCAAAAAATAGCAATGAAAGACCCGGTCTGGTTCATAGAATTGATAAAGATACCAGTGGTTTACTCGTAGTGGCCAAAACGGAATATGCCATGGCCAATCTGGCTAGTCAATTTTTTAATCGCAGTACGGAGCGGTTATATCTGGCTTTGGTTTGGGGCAGTGTAACGGAAGATGAAGGAACAATCACGGGTCATATAGGCAGAAGCCTTAAGAATAGACTTCAAATGGATGTTTTTCCTGATGGTGAGTTTGGAAAGCACGCAGTTACTCATTATAGGGTATTAGAGCGTTTTAGCTATGTAACCCTGGTTGAATGTAAACTTGAAACTGGTCGAACACATCAAATAAGAGCACATTTTAAGTATTTAGGCCACCCATTATTTAACGATGAAAGATATGGGGGAGCCAGAATTTTAAAAGGGACAACTTATACCAAATATAAACAGTTTGTAGATAATTGTTTTAAAATATTACCCAGACAGGCCTTACATGCCAAAACTCTTGGGTTTGAACATCCTGCAACGAAGGAGAAATTATTCTTTAATTCTGAAATTCCAGAGGATATGGTATTATGCCTGGAAAAATGGAGAAATTATACTGTAAATCAAAGCGAGATCTGATCTTAACAAAATATTGAATCAAATGAAAATAGTTATTTCACCCGCAAAGTCGTTAAATTTTGAGTCAAAGGCACCAACTCCTAAATTTAGCCAACCTATTTTTTTAAATGAAGCAGATAGATTAAACAAAATATTAAAAAAGAAATCAGCAAGATCACTGTCAAAGTTGATGTCAATTTCTCCTACCCTTGGTCAATTGAATTATGAAAGAAATCAAAACTGGGAACTTCCATTTGATCTGGATAATTCGAAACAAGCTGTCTATGCCTTTACGGGTTCGGTGTATCGTGGGTTGGATGTAAATAGCCTTCCTTTGGAAGATCTGAATTTTTTACAGGAGCATCTTAGGATTTTATCAGGACAGTATGGAATTTTAAAACCTCTCGACCTGATGCAAGCCTATCGTTTAGAAATGGGAAGTAAGCTTAAAGTAGGTGTCAAACCAAATCTCTATAAATTTTGGGGCGATCAAATTACCAAGACATTGAATTCAGAATTAAATGAAGGAGAATTGTTAGTCAATCTGGCAAGTAATGAATATTTTAAGGTATTACAAGTCAAGGATCTAAAAGTTCCTGTAATCACTCCTGTATTCAAGGATTTTAAAAATGGAGCGTATAAAATGATCATGACCTTTGCTAAACTGGCAAGAGGATTAATGGTACGTTATATTGTTGACAACAAAATAACAAGCCTCGATGAGTTAAAGGGGTTTAATTATAATGGTTATGGTTTTGACGAAAATATGTCAAGTGATACAGAACTTGTTTTCACCAGATAATCTTAGAACTGTAGGCTAACAGGACTGCTGAGATCATTATTCTTGCTTACGCCAATAATGATCAAACTATTTCCGGCTTGTATTGTTTTTTTTGGAATTATAAGTTGTGTTTCTCCCGTCAAACCTATAATATTTGAGACTTTATTGATATTGTTAGCTTCACCTTGTTTAAATATATATACAAGAAACTTAACGGCCTGAAAAGAAATTTTTTCCGGTATTACCTCCCATTCAAGTAAGTATTGCTTATTTTTCATTTTAGTCAATCGTGCATTAGAAACTGGCTGCGGAGTATACTTTTCATTTTTATTTACAATTGGTTGTAAAATAGGATTTTGATAAAAATTATTTTCTAGTATCCCTTTGATCTGATAAGGGTTTTGTATCAATGACTTTGCACTAAAAAAAACGCTGCCCTTTATATTTGGAATTTGCTTATTGAGCTCTAACTGTCGCTCGATTTGTGTCGGATTTTGCACATTCCAGGCCTGATCTTCATTCTTTTTCCCAAGTTTGTATAGCCCATGACCGATATAAAGATTTGTGCTATATGAATTCCTGGACCACCACTCAACGACTTCTTTATAGTCTGCCTTTTCATGTCCTATATGCCAATAGGCCTGTGGGAGAATATAATCGACCCATCCATTTTTCATCCAAAGAACAATATCTGCATAAAGGTCGTCGTAGTTGGTTTGACCAGCCTCAGTAGCCGAACCTCGCAGGTCATCCGATTGATTTCGCCAAACTCCGAAAGGGCTTATTCCAAACTGAACCCATGGTTTCATCGTCTTTATAGTATGATGTAATTCCTGTATAATTCTATTCACATTTTCTCTTCTCCAATTGTCAAGTTGATCGGGATAGAAGTCGCCTCCATATGCTTTAAAACTTCTTAGGTCATCAAATACCTCATCTTTGATCTTATAGGGGTAAAAATAATCGTCAAAATGTATGGCGTCAATATCATAATGCTGCACAATATCTGTAACCACTTTATTGGTATAGGCCCTTACCTCAGGTAAACCCGGATCAAAGTATTTGTTAGTACCATGATTGATAAACCATTCGGGTTTTTCATAGGTCAAGGGAAAGGGGTTTGATCTGTACTCCTTGTAATTGACAACTGCCCGATATGGATTCAACCAGGCGTGGAATTCCATTCCTCTTTTATGTGTTTCTTCAATAATAAAGGCCAAAGGGTCATAATATGGAAAAGGGGCCTTATCGTTCTCTCCATTCAGATAAAACGACCATGGTTCGTATTTTGAATTGTAGAAGGCATCTGCAGAAGGCCTGATCTGAAAAACAATCGCGTTGAAATTCAGGCTTTTAAAAAGGTTGAGCAGGTTGAGTATTTCCTTTTTTTGTTGATCCGAACTAAGGTTTTTAGCACTAGGCCAGTCAATATTCCCAACAGTAGCTACCCAGACCCCTCTAAATTCTCTCGGATAAGTTTCCTGACTACTTACGTAATTGAAATTGATAAAAAAGATTAGCAACAATAGTATTGGTCTCAAAATATAACAGGTGTGAATGAATGAGTCAAAAATAAGTTCTTCTGTTGAAATCACAAGTGCTTTAAGGGATTATTCAACTAGAATAGTAAGTCAAAAACGGTTAATTTTTTGATATATTATGTCAGTATGTCATTAAAAAATGTCAAAAAGGTGACAGATTATTTAAAAATCGGCTATGGCATAGTCATTGACTATACAGCAACAGTTATTAAAATCAAAGAATAGATAAAAATTAAAATATAATATTATGAGTAAGATAATTGGAATAGATTTAGGAACAACCAACTCCTGTGTTTCCGTGATGGAAGGAAATGAACCAGTTGTAATTCCTAATGCTGAAGGAAAACGTACAACGCCTTCTATCGTTGCTTTTGTTGAAGGAGGTGAAAGAAAAGTAGGAGATCCTGCAAAACGTCAGGCTGTTACCAATCCTATTAACACTGTATATTCTATCAAAAGATTTATGGGAAATAAATTTTCTGAGTCTAAAATGGAAGCAGAAAGAGTTCCTTATAAAGTTGTAAAAGGAGATAATGATACGCCAAGAGTTGATATTGACGGAAGGTTGTATACACCTCAGGAAATTTCTGCGATGGTATTGCAGAAAATGAAAAAAACTGCGGAAGATTATTTGGGTACAGAAGTTAAGGAAGCTGTAGTAACGGTTCCTGCATATTTTAATGATGCCCAAAGACAAGCTACTAAGGAAGCTGGCGAGATAGCCGGACTTAAAGTGAGTAGAATTATCAACGAGCCTACTGCTGCTGCCTTGGCCTATGGTTTGGATAAATCAGGTCAGGATAAAAAAATTGCCGTGTATGACCTTGGAGGTGGTACTTTCGATATCTCTATTTTAGAAATTGGAGACGGAGTATTCGAAGTATTATCAACAAATGGAGATACGCATTTAGGTGGTGATGATTTTGATCAAGTGATCATTGACTGGTTAGCTGAGGAGTTTAACAAGGAGGAAAATATGGATTTAAGAAAAGATCCTATGGCTCTTCAACGTTTAAAAGAAGCTGCTGAAAAGGCAAAAATTGAATTGTCATCAAGTTCTCAAACAGAAATTAACCTGCCTTACGTAACAGCTACTGCATCAGGTCCGAAACACCTTGTTAAAACATTAACAAGAGCTCATTTTGAGAAATTATCTGATAGTTTGGTGAAAAGATCTATGAGCCCTGTTAGTTCAGCCTTGAAAGATGCAGATCTTTCTACATCTGATGTTGATGAGGTGATCTTAGTTGGAGGTTCAACCAGAATGCCTAGAATTCAGGAGGAAGTGGAGAAATTCTTCGGAAAGAAACCATCTAAAGGAGTTAACCCGGATGAGGTAGTTGCTATTGGTGCTGCGATTCAGGGTGGTGTATTAACCGGAGATGTAAAGGATGTATTGTTGTTAGACGTTACGCCACTTTCTTTGGGAATTGAAACTATGGGTAATGTAGCTACAAAACTTATAGAGTCAAACACGACGATTCCTACGAAAAAATCACAGGTATTCTCTACAGCTGCTGATAACCAACCTTCAGTTGAGATTCACGTGTTGCAAGGAGAAAGAGCCATGGCAGCCGATAATAAAACAATTGGTAGATTCCACCTTGATGGTATTCCACCAGCATCTAGAGGAGTCCCTCAGATTGAGGTAACCTTTGATATAGATGCCAACGGTATTATCAATGTGTCAGCGAAAGATAAAGGTACAGGTAAAGAACACAATATCCGTATTGAAGCATCTTCAGGACTGTCTGACGAGGATATTCAAAAAATGAAAGCTGATGCTGAAGCCAATGCTGATGCAGATAAGTTGGCTAAAGAAACTGCTGAAAAGATGAATGGTGCAGATGCGATGATCTTTCAAACAGAAAGTCAGTTAAAAGAATTTGGAGAGAAGCTTTCTGCAGATAAGAAAGCGCCAATCGAATCTTCATTGGAAGAATTGAAAAAAGCACATGAATCTAAAGATTTAGCGCTGATCGATGCTGCAATGGAGAAAATCAATGAAGCATGGAAAGCTGCTTCAGAAGAAATCTATAAGGCTCAACAAGAATCACAGGCTGGAGGCCCACAACCAGGGGCTGATGCAGGTGCTGAAGCTACCGGTGGCGCTGAAACAGTACAGGATGATGTTCAGGATGTTGATTTTGAAGAGGTCAAAGAAGATTAACCCTTAGGTATACTCTTAAAATAAAAACCGTCACGCATTAAGCGTGACGGTTTTTTTATTGTACCTAAACCAAATTGATGAGCTATCAGGCTTTCAATCTTTTAAAGATAAATCTTGTGATAAAAATTCCGGTCCCATCTCCTTTTCCTGCATCACTTTCCACACCACTGGTAACAAATGCCAAATCCCATCCTTCGTCTAACATGGTATTCACCTTAGAAGACAATAGTGCATCATTTGAGGCAATATTTTGAAAATTGATACCGACGGCACTATAGAAATTGAGAATTTTGGTTTCGTCAAAATCATCCACCTTGGCGTCGCTTCGTTTTGATTTATTTTGTTTTTTATTTTCTTCTGTCCTGGAGGAAGTATAATCTTTATAATTCTTATCTTCCTGATTAGAAATGATTCTTGATCTACCTAATCCCATGGGGACTACTGATTCAACACTGGTAACTATTCTGTATTCATAAGACTGGGCCTCAGCTTCAACAATGGAAGCAAATAGAAAGGCAATGATGAACATTTTTTTCAACATAATTTTAATTTTTTTCTAGGTTAAACTTGTTTTGAACTATTGATAACCGATATAGTCTGATAATATTGTCACTAGCTCATTTAATTAGATTAAAAAAAATATTTATCCTCGCAAGAAATGATTCATTCGGGATAGGATAGTGCTAATTCTTTTTACTAGATTTGATCTAGTGAAATATTAAATTAATACAGATTATGAAAAATGTTGCATTAAAAAGTTTTGTACTATTAGCAGTAGTTGTTTTGAGTAGTTTTACTTTGGCTGACGACTTTATGGGGGTGAAAAAAATACTTGGTGAATGGGATTATACGGTTCCGGATGCCAGTTACGAATACCAAAAAGGAGTGCTGGTTTTAAGTAAGGTGGATGGAGAATTCGCCGGTGAAGTGCAAATTAGTGGTCAGGGAATACCCTTGGAAGACCTTGTATATGAAAAGAACAACTTAAAAGCGAGCATATATGTTCAAGGAGAATCTGTGAAACTTGATCTTAATTTTACAAAAAAAGCCTTCGAAGGAACAGTTTCTTACTCTCAGGGTTCTATGGAAATGAAAGGAACGAAAAAGTAATAACAGGTTTAAAGATCACAAGGCCATCGGGAATATTTCTGATGGTTTTTTTTTGCTATATTTTTTTAAAATGTTCAGCTTTTTTTTTGCTTGTTTAAACATTCTTTTTCCGTATTTTTGCCAGCTTAATTTTAATGGCAAATAAATGAGAAAAATTTTACTTTTAAGCATTCCCCTCTTATTGGTTTTCTTACTATCAGGTTTTAGCAATATCAAGAATAGTGATGTCCCTTCAAAATTGTTGGGATCATGGGAATATATTGCCCCTACCATAGGGTTCAAATATCAAAAAGGAGCATTGAATTTTAGCTATGAGAAAGAGGTTTTAAAAGGGTCAGTGATTCTGGAAGACAGGATCATTCCCATGAGAAACCTTATCTATGAGGATGATAAGGTAAGAGCCTATATCATGGTTGAAGGACAGCAGATAGACATTTTTCTTAGATTTCAAATGGATTCTTTCAAAGGAACCGTGTCTCATCCCCAAGGTTATATTCGTATTTCAGGGATAAAAATGATCCATTAAAAGGTCTTTCCTATACCAATTCCATAGGACAAACTTTGATAGGCATCAATATTAATGTCATAGGTTAAAGTACCAAAAAGTTCCCAGTTATGCGGAAGATGAAAAGGAGTTTCTAAGCCAAATCTGATGACGGTGTAATCTTCATGGCTTGAAAATTCGCGGCCAGCCCCAGCCATAATGCCAAGAAATGGAACCGGTTTGTAAATTACCATAATTGCCGAAGAAATGGGTGTACCCCTGTCTATGATATTTATTTCTTCTTCGGTACTTGTGCCTTCTGCGCTTTTACTCGTGCTTTGTTTGACGACAAAATCCTCAATAATGACATCATTATGCAATCCAATAGCCCATTGATGATTGAACCAATAGGTGTAGTTTAAGCCAAAAGAAGGAAGTGATATATTGCTACTAGTGCCCTCTTTAACTCCTGAAAAAATGATGGTGTGATTTATTGATGCAGAGATCAAATGTTTTTTATGACTGTCATGATCCTTGTCACTTTCATGAATTTCAGCATCATCTTGCTCATGTTCCTGTGAATACAGACTAGAAATAATGCCTACATTCATAAAAACCAATGCTATTAAAATATTTTTTTTCATTATCAGATTTAGATTACTATCTCGATCGAATGTAAGAATTAAAATTCATTGATAAAAAAATTATTTAGGGGGGCATGTTTCTGAATTTAATTTTATTTTTGCGGATGCAAAACAAGGTTCTTATTTTAGATTTTGGGTCACAGGTAACACAACTTATCGCTAGAAGGGTAAGGGAACTCAATATATACTGTGAAATTCACCCGTACAATAGTAAAAAATTTGATGTACATAACTTTCAGGCAGTGATTTTGTCGGGAAGTCCGCATTCAGTGCGAAATGAAGACGCTCCACATCCTGATCTTTCTGAGATTAAGGGGAAAAAGCCGCTGTTGGGGATTTGTTACGGGGCACAATATCTGGTTCACTTTTTTAATGGAAAGGTAGGCGCTTCAAGTTCAAGAGAATACGGAAGGGCGAATTTATCTTATATAGACCACAGCAATGAGCTTTTTGATAATATTGAGGAAGGTTCTCAGGTTTGGATGAGTCATAGTGATACCATCACGGAATTACCCGAAAATTATAAAGTGATCGCCAGTACCCATGATATAGATAATGCTGCTTATAAAATTGAAGGAGAACAGACTTACGCGATTCAATTTCATCCTGAAGTTTACCACTCTACTGATGGTAAGCAGCTATTGGAGAATTTTTTGGTTCATATCGCAGGATTGGTTCAAGACTGGACTCCAGATTCATTTGTTGAAACTACTGTAGCCGATCTTAAAGAGAAAATTGGTAATGAAAAGGTGGTGCTTGGATTGTCAGGTGGAGTTGACTCTACCGTGGCAGCAGTACTGTTGGACAAGGCAATAGGAAAAAACCTCTATTGTATCTTTGTCAATAATGGATTGCTTAGAAAGCATGAGTTTGAAAGTGTTCTTGATCAGTATGAGCATATGGGGCTGAACGTAAAAGGCGTGGATGCTTCCGAAAAATTTCTTGAAAAACTAAAAGGATTGGAGGATCCTGAATTGAAAAGGAAAGCTATCGGAAATGCATTTATTGAAGTATTTGATGACGAAGCGCATTTAATTAAAGATGTAACCTGGCTGGCCCAAGGTACTATATATCCTGATGTGATTGAATCCGTTTCTGCAACAGGGGGACCTTCCGCCACGATCAAATCGCACCATAATGTGGGTGGTCTGCCTGATTTTATGAAATTGAAGATTGTTGAACCGCTTCGTACCATATTTAAGGATGAGGTAAGAAGGGTTGGAAGAAGTCTGAGTATAGATGATGAGCTTCTTGGAAGACACCCTTTTCCTGGACCAGGTCTGGGGATCAGAATTTTAGGAGACATTACAGCTGATAAAGTAAAAATGCTTCAGGAAGTTGATCATATCTTTCTTGAAGGATTAAAGCGATGGAAATTGTATGACTCGGTGTGGCAGGCAGGAGCCATGTTGTTACCTGTCCAATCTGTAGGAGTTATGGGAGATGAAAGAACCTATGAAAAAGCGGTCGTATTGCGCGCCGTAAGTTCTACTGATGGTATGACTGCAGACTGGGTTGACCTTCCTTATAAATTCTTGCAGGAAACTTCGAACAAGATCATCAACGGAGTGAGAGGGGTAAACAGGGTTGTATACGATATTAGTTCAAAACCGCCTGCAACTATTGAATGGGAGTAGATGTTGATTAAAGATGCTCATTATAGAGGTATTTTTTTGGTTATTTTTAGCCATTTTTCAATTTGTTAGTAAAAGATGGAAAAAACCATATCTTTGATGAAATATAACGGTTGATTTTAAGTTTAAAATTAGTAGATCTCAATTGTAAATGAAACATATTAAGTTAGTAGTTTTTTTATTCCTTTTTGGGTGGGTAAGCGTTTTTGCTCAAGACAAAAAATTCATTACGTATAAAGTCAAAGAAGGAGAAACTGTTCAAAGTATTTCCAAGATTTTATCCATAACTCCTTATGACTTGTTAAAACTGAATCCTGATATTAAGGATAATGTAAGTAAGGATGATTTACTGATTATTCCAAATAAGCAATACGACCCATTGGTTGATCTCAGTAATGCTGATCTTAGTGGGGTGGGGGATAAAGACATCATTGTTGACAAGTTCATCTATCATGAAGTTGTGCCGAAGGAGACCTTGTACAGTATCGTCAAAAATTTTAATATAACCTCTGAAGACCTCAAATCCAATAACCCTTTTCTCAGGGAAAACGGATTAAAGATAGGGCAAGTGATCAAAATTCCATTGAAGATAGATGATATGGAGCTAGAGGCAAAGGAGGCGAATACCCAACCTTATTTAGTAAAACCAAAAGAAACAAAATATAGTATCGCCAAGCAATTCGGAATTTCTATTGACTATTTGGAAGAATTAAATCCGAAAATAGCACAAAACGGACTTCAGATTGATGACGTGATCATTGTTCCGCTTGCAGGAACAACAGCTGTTGAGGATGAATTTTTGATCTATGAGGTTCAAAAGCTTGAAACTTTATATAGTATAACCAGGAAATTTGAAATTAGTGAAGAGGAGCTTTTAGCGTTAAACCCGGAGGTGTCACAAGGAATAAAGGAAGGGATGTTGATCAAGATTCCTAATAATAGTATTGCAGAAAAACCTTTGTTTGTTGACTATATTCCGGAAAATAGCGCTCTTAAGATTGCCATGATGTTACCTTTTAAAAGCAAAAGGGATAGCTTGAATTTTAAAGAAGACAGGCTCTTAAATATTACTACCGATTTTTATTTTGGAGCTTTAATTGCCATTGATTCCTTAAAAAAACAGGGATTGTCAGTTCATTTGAAGGTCTTTGATACGGAAAACAGTAAGGCGGTATCTCAAGCGATAAGTGACGAGGTTGAACTTCAGGAATTTGATGCTGTAGTGGGACCGATGTTTCTTTCAAATGTAAAAGCTGTTTCCAATAACCTTAAATATGGGAAGCCATTGATCCTTTCTCCTATTTCTACAAAGGATCATTCTGCTATTGATAACAAGAGGCTTGTACAGGAAAGAGCCTCTCTTGAAAACCATACAGAAGAAATGATGGATTATGTCAAAGCCAATTATGAGGATCAAGACCTTATTGTTATCAAGAACAGCAGTAAAAGGTCAGAAGAGCAGTACAACCGGATCATTTCAGAACTAAAGGCATTAAACCCTGAAAAGGAGGTAAAAATTCTCGAACCCAAGGATGGCTATATCAAACCAGATGAGTTCAAAGTATTTAGAGATACCTTAGAACGGAACATCGTGAATTGGTTTTTTGTGACAGATAACGATCCTGCATATTTGGGAGATGTGTTTAACAATCTCGGTGTTTTCCCCGAGGTAGACAGTTTACTCGTTTTCGGATTCGAAATGGATAGAAATTTCAATAGGATCGACAATAACTTTCTGGCACGGGTTAACTTTCATTATCCTTCTAATTCCTTTATAGATCAGAAAACAGTGGCCTATAGACAATTTGAAACTATTTATAAAAGGAAGTATTATACCTTGCCATCGTCAATTGCAGTAGAAGGTTTTGATATGATGTATGACCTTTTATTGAGATTATCTAATGATTCTGATATCATAAATCAGGGAGTTTCAGAAAGGATTGCTACCAAGTATGATTTTATTGAAAATACTTCGGGAAGTATTATCAATAAGGGCATATATATTGTAAAATATGATGGTCTTGAGGAAAAGGCAGTAAATTCAATTAAAGATTAGGCGGGGATTATTTCTAAGTAAGCTCAGTACCATCCTTATGAAAAGCGCAATTCCAATATGACTAGTTATTCTGAAGTGATCTATCGGTCACTCCTGTTGCTAACACACAGATTTAGGCCTTTTTCTTCGAGGATATTCCAATCCATATCATACCGATTATAGCCGAAAGTAGAGAAGCACACATGATACCTACCTTAGCTATTTGTTTAAAAGATTCGTCTTTAAAGGCAAGATCAGAAATAAACATTGACATGGTAAAACCAATACCTGCCAAAAACGCGACTCCATAGATTTGATTCCAGCTTACCCCTTCAGGTAGGGTGGCAATTTTAAATTTGACAAGTAGTTTTGAAAATAAGGAGATCCCTATAAATTTTCCTAGTACCAAGCCGCAAATAATCCCAAGAGAAATAGGGTGCAGCACCATATCAATTATTTTACCATCAATATGAACTCCGGCATTGCTTAAGGCAAAGACCGGGAGAATAAAGTAAGCTGTAACAGGGTGTAAAGTATGCTCTAGTTTTTGCAGCGGTGTAGTTGCCTTTTCATTTAAATCCTGAATTTCAGCGATGATGTGTACTTGATTTTTTGTGAGCAGGGTACTTTTAGTATCTATTTCTTCTTTTTTGAATTTGTTTAAATATTGGGTTAGTTTATCAATATAACTTTCTTCACTTATTTTAGTTCTGGCAGGAATTGTTAAAGCGATTAAAACTCCTGCAATCGTGGCATGAACTCCGGAATATATAAATGCAATCCAAACACCTGCAAAACCAAGAATTGCGTAAAACAGGGTTCTTCTCACTCCAGCAAAATTAGCAGCTATCAAAATTATCAAGCAAATTCCAGCATAGAGTAATTCATTATAATCTATAGATTCAGTATAAAATATAGCAATAACAAGAACTGCACCTAAGTCATCGGCTATAGCAAGTGCCGTTAGAAAAATTTTAAGATTAAGAGGAACTCTATTGCCCAGCATGGCGAGTAAGCCCAGAGCAAAGGCAATGTCTGTGGCCATTGGAATTCCCCAGCCATTGATATATTCCGGATAATTTATAACTACGAAAGCATAAAACGCAGCGGGAAGTAACATTCCTCCAACTGCCGCCGCTATAGGTAAGGAAGCTTTTTTAAGGGAAGACAATTCTCCCCCCATAACTTCTCTTTTAATCTCAAGACCTATCACAAAAAAGAACAAGGCCATCAAGCCGTCATTGATCCAATGGTGCAATGAAGCCACCATGTTGATCTTACCCCAAACAAATCCAACTTTATAATCATGCCAGATATGATGATACGATTCATAAAATGAAGAATTAGCCCAAAATAAAGCCACAATTGTTGCTAAAATTAATATGATCCCACCGTAGGCTTCTTCATTAATAAAACGGGAGATTTTAAAAGAAGTTAAAGGCTTATCCTCCATAATATGCGAAATAGGTTTAGTTATTGACTACAAGAATAAACTGTATTTTATCAATCATCAGTTCATAATTATTCAAGCAATTTCAAATATACAAATAATGAAATCACTTGCCGTCAGGATAAAAAAAAGCCTGTGAAAACACAGGCTTTTGATCATTTAAAATGAGATGCTTAAACAAGCATCGTCACCGGATTCTCAATATACCCTTTCAATGTTTGAAGGAATAAAGCTCCCGTTGCTCCGTCAACTGTTCTGTGATCACAGGCCAGCGTTAGTTTCATTGTATTTCCAACTACTATATTACCTTCTTTTACTACAGGTTTTTGGACAATAGCACCAACTGAAAGAATAGCTGCATTAGGTTGATTGATAATACTGGTAAAATCAGTAATCCCAAACATGCCTAAATTTGAAATTGTAAATGTACTTCCTTCCATTTCTTCAGGTGTCAATTTTTTGTTCCTTGCTCTTCCGGCATAATCTTTTACCTGGCTTCCAATTTGTGTCAAACTTTGCTCATTGGCAAATTTCAATACAGGCACCAACAATCCGTCTTCAACAGCTACGGCAACTCCAATATGTACATGATGGTTCTTTTTGATTCGGTCATCGAACCATTGAGCGTTTACCTGAGGATGCTCTTTTAAAGCTAAGGCAGTTGCTTTCACAACAATGTCGTTAAAAGAGATCTTGGTATCAGGAATAGAGTTGTATTGGACTCTGAAGGCAATAGCATTATCCATATCAAACTCCACATTTAAATAATAATGAGGAGCTGTAAATTTTGATTCACCTAGTCTTCTGGCGATCACTTTTCTCATTTGAGAATTTGGCACTTCATCAAAACTTTCCTGACCTGAAGGAACAAATGGCATTTGACCACCTGCACCTGAAACAGGTGTGTAATTTTCGATATCACGTTTTATGATCCTTCCGCCTTCGCCAGTTCCCTGAACATGAGAAAGGTTAATACTCTTTTCTGCGGCAAGTTTTTTAGCTAATGGAGAAGCGACTATTCTGCCTCCCGTATTAGTGTTAACAGGTATAACAGGTTGCTGATGTACCTCCTTTACAGATGAGGGGCTTGCAGTAGGGGCCGCAGTTGTTGCTGGAGCGACTTCTTTTTTACCCTCAGTTGCTTTAGGTGTAGCTTCCTGAGTTTTTAAACTTTCAACAAAACCTGAAACATCAGTTCCTTTTTCTCCGATGATGGCTAACACAGCATCAACACTTGCCGAATTACCTTCTTCAACTCCAATATAGAGTAAAGTACCTTGGTGGAATGATTCAAATTCCATTGTTGCTTTGTCAGTCTCAATTTCTGCCAGAATATCTCCTTCGTTAATTGTTTCTCCAACTTTTTTTAACCATTTGGCAACAGTTCCTTCTGTCATGGTATCGCTCAATCTTGGCATCGTGATTACCTCAACACCAGTAGGAATTTCTGGCTCCGAAGCATTGCTTTCCACAACAGCAACATCCTCGGTGGGTGCATCTTCCTTGGCAGGAGTTTCCGCGCCATTTGATTGATTTAAAAGTGTTTTATAATCTTCTCCTTTATCACCAATAATAGCCAATAAGGCATCAACAGTAGCTGTTTCTCCTTCATGTACTCCAATATGCAGTAAAGTTCCTTCATGAAAAGACTCAAATTCCATAGTGGCCTTGTCAGTTTCAATTTCAGCAAGAATATCTCCCTCTTCGATCTTGTCGCCAATATTTTTAAGCCATTTAGCCACAACGCCTTCTGTCATGGTATCACTCAATCTTGGCATGGTTATAATTTCAGCCATATATTTCTTTCTTTATTGGATAATTAACTTTTTATTCTACTTCTAAATATTATAATCTATGCTTGATAAAAGGGAATCCTTTTTCTTCATAAACCATATCGTATAATTGCTGTTTCTCAGGATACGGCGATTCATCAGCAAATTTCTCGCATTCAATAACCCGGGTTTTTACGTCATCATTGATCGCCTGAATTTGCTTTTCGCTCAAATATTTTTTCTCCTTAATAACTTCAAGAACCTGTGCAATAGGATCAATTTTTTTATATTCTGCTACTTCTGCCTTGGTTCTATACATTTGGGCATCACTCATAGAATGACCTCTGTATCTGTATGTTTTCATTTCAAGGAAATAGGGTCCCTTACCACTTCTTGCATGTTTTATTGCTTTGTCCATGGCCTCAGCAACAGCTACCGGATTCATTCCGTCAACAGGCTCAGATGGCATTTCATAGGCAAGACCTAATTTCCATATGTCACTATGATTGGCAGTTCTGGCTACAGATGTCCCCATTGCATAGCCATTGTTTTCAACAATAAATACTACAGGCAGTTTCCATGCCATCGCCATGTTAAAAGTTTCGTGCAAGGAACCTTGTCTGGCTGCCCCATCACCAAAGTAAGTAATAGTAACACCATCACGTCCGAAGTATTTATCAGCGAAAGCGATTCCGGCACCCAGAGGAATTTGTCCTCCAACAATACCGTGACCTCCGTAAAATCCTTTTTCTTTTGAGAATATATGCATGGATCCACCCATACCCTTAGAAGTACCCGTAACTTTTCCGTATAATTCGGCCATCACCCTTTTCGGATCAACGCCCATCCCAATTGGTTGCACGTGATTTCTATACGCCGTGATCATTTTATCTTTTGAAATATCCATAGAATGCAAGGCGCCAGCTAATACAGCTTCTTGACCGTTGTATAAATGTAAAAAACCCCTTACTTTTTGTTGGATATATACTGCTGCCAGTTTGTCTTCGAATTTCCTCCAAAACAACATGTCTTTGTACCAATTGATATAGGTTTCTTTTGTTATTTTCTTCATTTGTATTTATAATTTTTACGGAATGGCAAAAATACAACTTTTTTAGATAATTAAATTCTAAAAAAATCATCAGAGTGCAAGAATTCTTAGTCTTAATGAAACGAATTCAGGCGTTTGTTGATCGTATTACTTGTTTTCCATATTTTTATTCAATATTCTATTGTTCGATATAATCTTCTATTGGGTTGCAGGAACATATTAAATGTCTGTCACCATAAGCGTCATTAACCCGTCTTATCGGTGGCCAATATTTGTTCTCAGAAACATAATCAAGTGCAAAGGCTGCTTCTTGTCTAGTATAGGAATAGTCCCAGTGATCAGCAGTAAGCATGGCCTGTGTATGAGGTGCATTTTTCAAAACACTATCTCCTCCATCGTAGTTATCAATTTCACTTTTGATCTGGATCAGCGCATCAGCGAATCGATCTATTTCCTGTTTGTTTTCACTTTCAGTGGGTTCAATCATTAAGGTTCCTGCTACTGGAAATGAAACTGTAGGTGCATGAAAACCAAAATCCATCAGCCTTTTGGCTACATCAGTCACTTCAATTCCCTTTGCTTTGAATTCTCTGAAATCAACAATCATTTCATGGGCTGCAAATCCCTTTTCACCAGCATATAAAATTTTATAATACTTTTCTAATCGCGCCTTAAGGTAATTGGCATTTAAAATGGCAATCATTGTAGATTCTGTTAACCCGCTGCTTCCTAGCATTTTTATATAACTGTAGGAAATCAAATCAACCATGGCAGAGCCAAAAGGTGCTGCGGAAATGGCGCTGATAGCCTTTGTTCCTCCTGTTTTAATGACAGGGTTGGAGGGTAGAAAATCTGCTAAATGAGCAGCGACACATATAGGTCCCACTCCAGGACCTCCTCCTCCGTGAGGGATAGCAAAAGTTTTATGAAGGTTCAAATGACAGACGTCAGCACCGATCCTAGCAGGGTTGGTGAGACCGACCTGTGCATTCATATTTGCACCATCCATATAAACCTGCCCTCCATTATTGTGAATAATCTTTGTAATTTCTCTGATCTCTGATTCGAAAACACCGTGTGTAGATGGATAAGTAACCATAAGTGCCGCAAGATTGTCTTTGTGTAAAATGGCTTTTTCTCTCAGATCATCAATATCTATGTTTCCGGTTTCAGAAGTTTTGGTTACCACAACTTTCATACCTGCCATTACCGCTGAAGCAGGATTAGTTCCGTGGGCTGATGCTGGTATCAGGCAAATATTTCTATGCTCGTCATGATTAGATTTGTGAAAAGCCCTGATCACCATTAATCCGGCATATTCCCCTTGAGCACCAGAATTGGGTTGTAAAGAAGTTGCCGCAAAACCAGTAATTTCGTTAAGTTGTGACTCAAGTTCTTTCAGCATTTCATGATATCCATGAGCTTGATTTACAGGAACATACGGATGTATAGAGTTCCAGTTACTCATACTTAGCGGGAGCATTTCTGTAGCAGCGTTAAGTTTCATGGTACATGAACCGAGTGAGATCATTGAATCAGCCAGAGAAATATCCTTTCTTTCAAGTCTTTTGATAAATCTCATCATCTCTGTTTCAGAGTGGTGTTTTTTAAACACTTCATGTGTTAGAAATGTTGAGGTTCTTTGTAAGTCTGCAGGAATTGATAAAGACACCGGGCAATCTGTAATTTTTAAGGAATACAGATTCTCAGCCTGGGCTAAAATATCTATGATCTGTTCTATATCAGACTCTGTTGTAGTCTCATTGATAGCTACACTGATTGTATTTTGATCAATATAGTTAAAGTTTACTTCTTGTTCTTCAGCGAGATGCTTTAATTTATCTGTATTGGACACCTGTATTTTAAGTGTGTCAAAAAAAGCTTTATTCTTCTGTTCCAATCCAAGTTTGAGCAAGGCCCGATCGAGAATATTCGCCAACGAATGGATCTGTCTCGCAATATATTTCAGACCTTCTCCTCCGTGATAAACGGCATACATACCTGCCATGACAGCAAGTAGTGCCTGAGCGGTACAGATATTTGAAGTAGCTCTTTCTCTTTTGATATGCTGTTCTCTAGTCTGTAAGGCCATTCTAAGGGCTCTCTTCCCATCTGCATCTATAGTTACCCCAATAATTCTCCCTGGAATCAGGCGTTTATATTCTTCATGAGTTGCAAAATATGCCGCATGCGGGCCTCCAAATCCAAGAGGTATCCCAAAACGTTGGGTAGTTCCTACAGCTACATCGGCACCCATTTCTGCCGGAGATTTTAATATGGCAAGACTTAGAATATCAGCTGCAACCACAACTTTTATCTCTTTTTCATGTGCTTGAGTGATAAAATCAGTATAGTCAAAGATCATTCCGTCCTTTGCCGGATATTGTAAAATACAACCATAAAAATCTTCATCAAGAGTGATTTCTCTGTGATCACCATGTACCAATTCTATACCGAGTGGTTCGGCTCTGGTAATTAGAATATCTCTTGTTTGGGGTAAAAGATCATTTGAAATAAAAAATTTACTTGCCCCGTTTTTTTTCTGATTTCTAGTTCTTCCATTCCACAACATGATCATGGCCTCAGCAGCTGCTGTTCCTTCATCAAGTAAAGAAGAGTTCGCTAAAGGCAAGCCCGTGAGATCGCAGATTACAGTTTGGAAATTGAGCAAGGCCTCTAAACGGCCCTGAGAAATTTCTGCCTGATAAGGGGTGTAGGAAGTATACCAACTCGGATTTTCAAAAATATTTCTTTGGATTACCGCCGGAAGGGTAGTTGGATGATACCCAAGACCTATATATGATTTGTATTGTTTGTTTTTACTGCCCAATTTTTGAATATGTGAAGCAAATTCATTTTCACTCATGGCTTCAGGTAAATTCAAGACATTTTTCAATCGTATATCAGTAGGTATTGTGTTATGAATCAATTCATCAAGTGAATTTACTCCAATGGTGTCTAACATTTCAGACACTTCATTCTGGCCTGGTCCAAGATGACGTAAAACAAAAGAATCTGTTCGCATAATATTTGTTTATTTAAAGGAACACAAAAGTACTTAATTTTGATGAAATCAATTCGCTTTTAAAAACGATATAATAGTGAAATATTTAATTATTTTTATAATTCATATTTTAGGAAATGCAGGTATTGAAACGGGGCTTCACTTTTTATGTTTTTGGTAATATTCATGTGGCACTGGCTGCCTATTGTTTGACAAAGATTTCATTCCTGCAATTTGATATCAATAACCAGCCTTTGGCTAATTTTGTTTTCTTTTCTACAATATTATCCTATAACTTCATACGCTTATTTCAGATTGATAAGGTCAATAGTATGATGGCTATTTGGATTAGGGCTAACAGCAGATCGCTGATCTTTTTGAATAGTATGGCTTTTATTGGAAGTTTGTATTATTTGGTGAATTTTAGACGCGATGAAATACTAGTGCTGCTACCATTTTTACTAGCAACTCTTTTTTACGTTTTTCCCTTTAAGAAAATGGTTGGAGGCTTGCGTAATATCCCAGGGTTTAAACTTTTTTTGATTGCAATAACATGGACAGGACTCACTGTATACCTGCCATTGGTCTCAGCTGGAATAGCCATGTCTCTGGATGTTTATAGCTATTTAGGGCAACGATTTCTTTTTGTACTTGCCATCACTATTCCCTTTGACATTCGCGATGCTCAGTTTGATCTGCCTGGATTGCATACAATACCACAGGTACTGGGTGTAAACGCTTCGAAAATTATTGCGGTTTTGGCACTTTTTATAGTTGTTGTTTTTGATATATCGGTAAATGGTCAAAATTCGGAATACTTTTGGGTCAACCTTTTTATTATGGCCTTGTCTATGGTCATGGTTGCCTTTTCTGGAATTAAACGACAGCGATTCTATACGGCGTTTTGGATTGAAGCCTTGCCAATACTCTGGTATTTACTTTTTTTGATCTTTGTTAAATAAGGTGTTTTCCAATACCATGATGTCTGCATTATTCTCACTCCATGCAGTAGATATGGCAGGAGGTACAGGCGTAAATACATAGGTAAAGGCGCTTAAAATAATATCAGTATCGCCATCAAGATCAACATCTCCGGTATCCAGTAGAAACCACCTGCTCATGTTTGCCTCATCAAAGGAGTAGGTTTGAAACTCGTATGCTGCAGCATTCAGATTTTCCAGGTAGACTAACGAATAGTCGGGATTTTTTTCATAATCGGGAAAGGTGGAAATGATTGCAAAGTCTGTATCTCCATCCTGATCAAAATCATTGGCGACAAATCTCGTGGCACCATTAAGAGGGTAGAAGTAAGACTCAGTAAATTGATTATTACCATCATTTAAATGAATTCGTAAGCCATGATAGGGTTTGTGAATGTAGGTTTTGTCAGCATTATCTCCATTAACAGTAACAATATCGTCATCGCCATCGCCGTCATAATCAAGCAATTCAAACCAACTACTTCCATAAATAGGGCTGAACCTAATCGCTTTATCACTTCTGAATTTCAAATCATCTTGCTGGTATAAAATGGTAATGCTTTCATCTCCCTGAGAGGTGATTGCAACAATATCCAACTTTCCATCGTTATCCATATCCCTGGCAACTGAACGTATGGTTCCGGGTTGATACAATAAGGTCTTTTTACTATACGCCCCATTCTCATTTACAGAAAGCAATGATAGTTGCCCGGTAAGGTGACCAAATTCACTAACTACCATTTCTTCAATCCCATCATTATTTAAATCTACCACAAGATTGTTTACAGGTCTGTGTAAAGTATCCGGAATAGTGACATAGCTATCTTTGTACGCTGCGATGATTTTACCAGTTGATAATTCTGAAGGATCTAAAATGCCAATATCAGTGATATAAGAAACCGTATCTTTTTCTATATAGTCTACTACGGCATTATCCGCTTTATGAAGTGTTGAGGTTGTGCCTGAGCCGAATTTATGTTCAAGTACTTTACCAGAAATATCCCCTGTCCAGATTTTGTTTCCCTGGTCAACATATTTAAGAAAAGTAAAGTAAGAGCCAGGAGTTTCGTCTATGGCAAAGGTTCTTGCCTTAAATCTAGTTTGCTTTTTTAGACTCCCCTGATGTAAAGTGGGCTGAAGGCTGTCTGGAGCAATGTTTAAAATATACTCCTTTAGGATATTCCAATCCTGTTCATTTAGGATGGGCATATAAGGGTAGATGCCTGAATTATGGATAATTTCCATTTCTTCAAATTCCAAACCGTCATATGGTTTAAAGTCTCCATCTTTAATACCCATTCTGGCCGCCATTTGCGGCAGGATATATTTGATCCAATATTCTTTGGGAAGATCATTAATATCTGGAGCAATATGACACCTGGCACAGTGCATGTTGTAAATTTCAGCTCCTTTTTGAACTTTGTCAACGTTCTCAACTTTGCCACAGGAACTGAGTAATAAAAAAAATAAAGCGATAATATTTAAAAATTTTAAATTCATTATCGCTTTATCTTATATGTTGAAAATTCATTATTTCCGTAGGTCCCTTTTATCCAATATCCGGGATTTATGAAAAGTATTTAGACATTTTTTCTTTTTCTTCATCCGCAAGTTGAGAATCAATTAAGATTCTCCCACTGTGCTCATCAGTAATGATTTTTTTCCTGGTAGCAATTTCAACCTGGCGTTGCGGTGGAATGGTAAAGAAAGACCCACCTGAAGCACCTCTTTCAATGGTAACAACGGCTAAGCCATTTCTTACATTGGTCCTGATTTTATGATAGGCTTTTAACAGTCTTTCATCTATCAGTTTACCATATTCTTCAGATTTCTTATGAAGTAGATTTTCTTCCTTTTCAGTTTCTTCAAGGATCGAATTTAACTCATCTTGTTTGTGTTTAAGATGGGTAGCCTTTTCTTCCATTTTTTCTTTAGCAACAGAAACGATTTCATTTTTTGCACTAATTTTAGCTTCAAATTCACGAATGTGTTTATCTGCTAACTGTATTTCAAGGTCTTGATATTCAATTTCTTTTGAAATAGAGTCGAATTCCCTGTTATTTCTTACGTTCTTTTGTTGCTCCTGGTATTTTTTAGATAATGTGTTGGCTTCCTGAATATTATTCTTCTTATTCGCAATACCAGTTTCCAGATTTTCAATGTCAGTACTGAAATTGTTAAGTCTGGTCTGTAAACCTTCTATTTCATCTTCAAGGTCCTTCACTTCCAACGGCAATTCTCCTCTGGTATTTTTGATCTCATCAATTCTAGAATCAATAAGTTGTAAATCATACAACGCTCTTAATTTTTCTTCAACGGTAACCTCTTTCTTTTTTGTCATCTCTAAAAATAGTTGATCGGATTTGTATTG
>RCND010000038.1_pt1 | contig 78146 bp, 58 predicted proteins | sample 2041351 | NCBI WGS metagenome assembly RCND01 (sample SAMN09708230, study PRJNA481090) | Marine sediment metagenome, whole genome shotgun sequencing project. | biome: marine sediment; feature: ocean; material: sediment; isolation source: Sewage treatment plant 12B marine sediment (STP12B) ... | reverse complement strand
GAATTTAAATTTTTGAATTCTAGAAAAATGTTATTGGTAAGTAATGGGAAAGAAACTAAATTCATTAAAAAAAAATGAAATAAACAAGGAGAGAAAAGGTATTTTTAAGATGGAATAGCACCATGTTAGCAGTATTTTTTTTCTATATCTGAGTGGGGTATTTACTATAGTTGGAACTTCTTTTAGTTTTAACAGAACCTTGGAGCTTTTTAAAATGCTATTTACGGATAGTCAAATAGGAAATATAAACGGATAACTTGAGAAGAATTATTTGGAAAGGTTTAAAACAAAACCCCTCACGAGGAGGGGTTTGCTAATGTAATTTTCTACCTATAAAAATAGTTTTAAAGGTTAGATTGCCCCAATTAGGGACAACAAAGTTCCAACTGCAACTACAGCCAAAAAGGCATGCATTGCAATTACAAGTACAGATAGATAAGAATCTACCCCAGATTTAAATGATAAATGGTTCATAACATTACCTACTTTAAAGTTATATGACTCAATTTATAAATTGTAGTCGCTATTAAAATAATAATGTTGTAAACTCTTACATATTTGATGTTTAGTGTAGAAAATTTGTGGTTAGAGTTTTTGAAAAAACGTATTTTATCCTTGAAATCAATCCTTATGTCGGATTTTTTCAACACTCTAACGTTTATTATTTAGAAGTAATGACAACCAAGAATAAAGTTGGCCTACACGTGATTAAACGACTTTGATTATAATACGGTTTCTTTGAGACAAAATCATTTAAAGTATTCCAATGATATCTAATAGAAATGCCAACGGAATTGCTATTAAAATAACAACTAGGCATGCGACCATAATTCTTAAAAAACCATTTAATATTTTTACTCCTGCTGTAAGTTCGTGTTCCATCATCATATCGTGTTTCTTGTGTCAATGTATATAATATTGTATAAAGCAATGTCAAAAGGGTAAATAAATCGATTAAAAACCAAAAACACCCTCTTAAGGAGAAACTTGTGTTCATTTTGTCGATGCACATCATAGACGAACGAACACTCTTAAAGTAGGAAATTAAGTTATGATTTTCAAATTTTCGAATGGAAATTTAACCTACTACGCTAATTTTAAAGTAATTGAACGTTTTTTTAGCTATGTTTTAAATGAAATTTGTGTTTTGTCTAGCTGTCGCAAATTAAGAGGCTACTGATGATTTTACTGAAGTAGCGTATTTAAGATTGCAGCGTATTGATTCCAAATAAAGCTCGAACCCCATCACGGGCAGGTGTGCACTTTAGCGTGTAGTTACATCTTACTATAACAACTTAGATATACCTTCCATAATTTTGGTGCTTGCACCTTTATTTCCGGTAATATACGTGGCGTTTATTCTTCCTACTTTATTTCGCTTCTCCTTGTTTGCTGTTAACTCGTTTAGATGCTTGGTTAATTCCACTGTCGTACAAATAGAAATAATGCCACCAAGAGATATTAATGCTTCTGCTTCCCTAAAGCCTTTATATTTTGGGCCTATGATAACTGGTATGCCAAAAACTGCAGGTTCTGCCGTATTGTGTAATCCTGTGGCAAAACCGCCCCCTACATAAGCTATAGTAGCGTAACTGTAAAGTTTCGTTAATATGCCAATCGTGTCGATAATCAGAACATTTATATTTTCTAGATTTTGGCTTTCAATTTCAGAATATAGCAAGGTCGGTTTGTCTATAGATTTTTTGAGTTCGTGACTATGTTCTTTTTTGATGTTATGGGGAGCAATGACAAATTTTATATCAGAGGAACTACGATTGATGTAATCAACAAGGAGTTTTTCATCTTCTGGCCATGTGCTTCCAGCAATTAGGCAATTCTCAGTAGTATTAAAAGCATCCATGAAATCTAAGCTATTGTCTGAATCTAAAATTTTAGAGACCCTATCAATTCTGGTATCACCGCTGACAGTGCATTTGGCAAGTCCAATCGAATTTAGAAGGGATTTAGAATTCTCGTCCTGTACGTAGAAATGGTCAAATGTTTTTAAGGCATTACGCATAAATGCTCCGTAGGGCTTAAAATAAATTTGTTCCTTTTTAAATAAAGCGGATATCAAAAGTGTCGGGATACTTCTATTGTCTAGTGCTGCTAAATAGTTGGGCCATATTTCATATTTAATAAAAATCGCCAGTTTAGGGTGGGTTACATCTAAAAATTCGGTTACCTTTTTCTTGGTGTCCATGGGTAAATAGATGGTGACATGTGCCGCAGAAGTATGCTGTTTAATTTCGTAGCCCGAAGGAGAAAAGAACGTCAACACTATTTTATAAGAAGGATAATTCGTTTTTAATTTTTCCAAAATGGGGAGCCCCTGCTCGTATTCGCCCAAAGAAGCGGCATGGACCCAAATAACGTTATCATTACCCGAAATATGTTTTTTTAACGTTGGTATGCTGAGCTTCCTGCCCTTTACAAAAAGAGAAAGTTTGGTATTCGCTTTCGCTATCAGTTGTAAGATAGACCAAGAAGCGGAAACAATGAGGTTATAGATAAGGTACAAATCAGTTATTTGTAGCTAAATTACATTTCTTTGAATAAAATTAGTGTCGGGCGTTTCGTATTTTTGTATTAAAGGAGTTAATATCACAAAATGAAAAAAATACAAATGGTAGACCTTGGTGGTCAATACCAAGAAATAAAGGAGCAAGTAAACGATTCTATTGCACATATTTTAGAAACTTCAGCTTTTATAAATGGCCCTGAAGTTCACGCGTTTCAAAAAGAGTTAGAGGCATATTTAGGTGTTAAACATGTGATTCCCTGTGCTAATGGCACCGATGCTTTGCAGATTGCCATGATGGGTCTCGGGCTTAAGCCTGGTGATGAGGTCATAACGGCCGATTTTACCTTTGCTGCTACCGTTGAGGTTATTGCGCTCTTGCAATTGACCCCAGTTTTGGTAGATGTAGATGTCAATACTTTTAACATTGATATAGCCGCAATAGAACGAGCCATTACGCCAAAAACCAAAGCTATAGTGCCGGTTCATTTATTTGGGCAATGTGCAGATATGGACGCTATTCTAGCACTGGCCAAAAAGCATAATCTATATGTTATAGAGGATAATGCCCAAGCCATTGGAGCGAAACATTTGTCCAAATCTGGACAAAAATGCATGGCAGGAACCATGGGAGATGTTGGAGCAACCTCATTTTTCCCATCTAAAAATCTGGGATGCTACGGGGATGGCGGAGCTATTTTTACCAATGATGATGCTTTAGCACATAAGCTCAGAGGGATTGTAAACCACGGAATGTACGAACGTTACCATCACGACGTGGTAGGAGTCAATTCCAGGTTAGATTCCATACAGGCTGCGGTCTTGCGGGCTAAACTACCAAAACTAGATGGCTACTGCGATGCTAGAAGGGCTGCAGCAAGAAAGTATTCGGCTGCATTTAAAAACAGCCCTAATATTATCGTTCCCAAAACCGTAAATGGTTGCGAAGGAATTTGTGATACTTGTGATTGTCACGTGTTCCATCAATACACATTACGCATTACGAATGGTAAAAGGGATGCCTTGGTAAAATACCTAAATGATAATGGAATCCCTTGCGGTGTGTATTATCCTATTCCATTACACAAGCAAAAGGCTTACTTGGACGATCGTTACAAGGAAGTGAATTTTCCGGTTACCAATAAGTTAGTTATAGAAGTGATATCCTTGCCAATGCATACGGAGTTAGATGATGAACAAATCAACCATATAACGGCCATGATCATCGAATTTATGAACGCCTAATGCATAGATAGCAGTAGATTTGAAGAAACGCAACCAAAATACGAATACATGAAAAAAATTCTCGTTACCGGAGGTCTTGGTTTTATCGGTTCACATACTGTAGTAGAATTACAACAGAAGGGTTTTGAAGTGGTTATTATTGATGACTGTTCCAATTCAGATGAAAAAGTGCTTAATGGTATTGAAGCGATTACCGGGAAAAGACCTGTTTTTGAAAAACTAGATTTAAAGGAACGGGATAAGGTAGAAGATTTTTTTGAAAGGAATGCGGATGTGGCTGGGGTTATACATTTTGCTGCGTCGAAAGCAGTTGGGGAAAGTGTAGAGAAACCCTTGTTATATTACGAGAATAATATAGGTACTTTGGTATATGTCTTAAAGGAGTTGTGTAAAAAGAATAAAGCAAGTTTTATATTTAGCTCTTCTTGCACGGTTTACGGTCAAGCCGACAAAATGCCAATTACAGAAGATGCTCCTGTAAAAATAGCCGAATCGCCCTATGGCAATACCAAACAGATGGGTGAGGAAATTATTTCGGATACGTGTAAAGTAACACCAACATTGAATGCGATTGCCTTACGTTATTTTAACCCCATGGGTTCACATCCTAGTGGTGAAATTGGAGAGCTTCCTGTAGGTGTACCACAAAATTTAGTGCCTTTTATTACGCAAACAGGTATTGGTCTTAGAGACGAGCTTTCTGTGTTTGGAGATGATTATCCTACGCCAGACGGCACGTGTATTAGAGATTATATTTATGTGGTAGATTTAGCGAAAGCACACGTAGTTGCATTGGAAAGACTTTTAGAAGGAAAGAATACAGAAAATTATGAGGTGTTTAATGTAGGTACGGGAACAGGTAGTTCTGTTTTGGAAGCGATACAGAGTTTTGAAAAAGTATCTGGAAGAAAACTAAACTATAAAATAGTAGCAAGGCGACCTGGAGATATTACTTCGGCCTATGCGGATACTACTAAGGCCAATACGGTTTTAGGATGGAAGTCGGAATATACCTTAGACGAGGCTATGAAATCCGCATGGATTTGGGAGCAGAAGATTAGGGATTAGATAAAGAATAATTTAATAGAGAAAGAGGAGGAAATAGCGTATATTTCTTCCTCTTTTTAGTTGTAACCGATAAGCCATTACGTGGTCTTAGAGATGCATGATAAAAAAGAACAATTTAAATGTAGAAGGCTACCGTTCAGATTAGGTTTTGCATTGTGAGCCTTTTAAAATGGAATAATAATCAACAGAAAATAAATAAACTCAGATGAAAGCTAGAATTACTTTTTTTATAGTTGCGATTAGCGCTATGCAAGCCTTTGCTCAGGATATGTATTTGCAATGTGGTGAAATCTTTGATTCCGAAAGTGGAAAATTTTTAACCGAACGTACGATTGTGGTGTCGGGAAATAAAATAAAAAGTATTGAAAAGGGATTTGTTTCGGGGACAGATACGGACAACATCGTAGACCTGCAATCAAAAACCGTGCTGCCGGGGTTTATAGATATGCACGTGCATATAGAGGGTGAATCGAGTCCATCCCAATATTTAGATCGCTTTACGAAGAACGATGTAGATGTTGCCTTTCAGTCAACAGTATATGCCAAACGTACCCTCATGGCAGGTTTTACAACGGTACGTGACCTCGGTGGGTCTGGGGTAAATATTGCATTAGGAAAAGCCATTGGGAAAGGTATCGTTGCAGGACCTCGAATATTTACCGCCGGAAAGGCCATTGCCACTACGGGAGGCCACGCAGACCCTACCAATGGAGTAAGAAAAGAACTGATGCATGATCCAGGCCCAAAAGAAGGCGTTGTGAATTCGCCCGAAGACGCTAGGAAAGCAGTGCGTCAGCGCTATAAAAACGGTGCGGACGTAATTAAGATAACGGCTACGGGTGGGGTTATGAGCGTTGCAAAAAATGGTCAAAACCCTCAGTTTACCACAGCCGAATTAAAGGCTATTGTAGAAACGGCAAAGGACTATGGAATGCTTACTGCAGCTCATGCGCATGGCGATGAAGGTATGCGAAGAGCTATTGTAGCCGGCATACAAACTATAGAGCATGGAACATTAATGGAGGAGTCTACCATGGAATTGATGATACAATACAATACCTATTTAGTTCCTACTATTTCTGCTGGTAAGGCAGCAGCAGCAATGGCAGATATTCCTAATTTTCTACCGGCTGTAGTGGCTAAAAAGGCAAAAGAAATAGGCCCTATAAGCGAAAAAAATTTTAAAAGAGCTTACGAAAAAGGCGTGCCAATAGCCTTTGGAACGGATGCAGGAGTTTCACTACATGGAGATAATGGTAAGGAGTTTACGTATATGCACGAAGCGGGCATGCCTGTCGTGGCAGCACTACAATCGGCAATGACTACGCCTGCTAAATTATTAAGTATGGACAATGAGCTTGGAATCTTAAAGGCTGGTTATTTGGCTGATATCGTAGCAGTAGATGAGAATCCTGTAAATAATGTGAGGACCTTAGAATCTGTAAGTTTTGTGATGAAAGACGGAAAGGTGTACAAAAAATAGAAACGGGAACCTAAACGGTATGGTATGGATAACCTTATTTTTTCGGACAGTGAAAGTGTAATGAAATATACGCAGAACCAAGGGCTGTATAATGCTTTGGTGGCTCAAGTCAATAGAGATTTTACTCGTGTTAATCTCGAGCTTGCTTTGGGTCAAAATCCACAGCCAAAACAACTGCAAACAGTAATTAGGGAGAAAATATACCTGTTGTTAATGGAGCGTTTTTCGGAGTATTTGAATGTGATGTATGCGGTGGATATTCCAGAACGAGCCTTTAAAGATTTAAAAATAACAGATACGGTAGATGTTGCGGACCAAGTCACCTTTCTTATCCTGAAGCGAGAATTACAAAAAGTAGAACTAAAGGAAAAATATAAGTCTAAGGATTAAAAAAAGAAACGGATGAAGGGAATTAGCGCATTGGCATAAATGCTATCGTTCTGATCAAAAAGGACATTGTATCTAAGTCCTATTGTAGCATTTCTTGTCGTATATCCCAGTCCAAAAAATAAGGCTGGTGACCAATAATTATCTTCTAGGTTGCTACCACCTAAATTAAAAGTCCGGTTGACACGCAATTGCTCCAGTTCCGTGGATATTTGTATTTGTGGGATGGGATTATAAAGTGATAATAAACTGCCTCCATAGGCTAAAAATTTATCCTCGTTAAATTTTGCATAATTTAGATTTAACCCTATACCAGCTGCAAATGTATCGCTTACAGGGTAAATAGCACTTGGAGATATTGCTGCATTAAATCCACCGTTGGTAAACCCTAGTCCAATTCCACCGCCATAGTGTACTTGACTCCAAAAACTCCCTTGACCAGAAGTGTACTGGGCTTGGGAATAACAGAAACATAGGAGGCTTAGGAGAAAGAAAAAAAGATTTTTAAGATGATTCTGAGTGTTTTTACGAGAAACTTTCATTTTTATTAATATTAGATAAGAACTTTCCTTTAAATATTGTAAATGTTGTATTTTTGGTAAAATTTATTCTAAAGATACAGAAAGTAATTCATGGATAAATATTCCTTTTTAAATGCAGCGCATACAGCTTTTTTTTCAGAGCTATATGATAAGTATCTAGTGAATCCCGATAGTGTTGAGCCCAGTTGGAGAGCCTTTTTTCAAGGTTTTGATTTTGGTATGGAAAGCGCTGGGGGCGAATTAGACGTACCTGATGAACGCGTAACTTCAATGGTAAATGGGAATCAGGTAGAAATGCCGGAGTCCCTTCAAAAAGAATTTCAGGTGATACGTCTAATAGATGGGTACCGAAGTAGGGGCCATTTGTTTACAGAAACAAATCCCGTACGGGATAGAAGACAATATGTTCCTAGTCTAGAAATAGAGAATTTTGGTCTTACGCAGGCAGATTTAGAAACAGTATTCAACGCTGGGGACATTATAGGCATAGGTCCAAGTTCGCTTCAACACATCATTACGCACCTTACGAGTATCTATTGCGATTCGATTGGGGTGGAGTATATGTATATTAGAAAGCCGGAACGCGTTAAATGGATACAGGATTGGATCAATGTAAATGACAATCATCCTAATTTTAGTGCAGATAGAAAGAAGCATATTCTTAAAAAATTAAATCAAGCTGTTTCCTTTGAAGGGTTTTTGCATACAAAATACGTAGGTCAGAAGCGTTTTTCATTAGAAGGGAACGAATCTTTAATACCTGGATTGGACGCCATTGTTGAGCGCGCAGCCGAAATGGGGGTAAAGCAGTTTGTCATGGGTATGGCCCATAGGGGTCGATTGAATGTGCTTACCAATGTTTTTGGGAAGTCTGCAAAGGATATTTTCAGCGAATTCGATGGTAAGGACTACGAGCAGGAGATTTTTGACGGAGATGTGAAGTATCACTTAGGCTGGACATCGGACCGTATGTCGGATAACGGCAACAAGATAAAAATGAACATAGCACCCAACCCTTCACACTTGGAGACCGTCGGTGCCGTAGTCGAAGGTATTGCAAGGGCAAAGCAGGATGCTCATTTTCACGAAGATTTCTCAAAGGTTTTGCCGATAGTAGTACATGGAGATGCAGCCATCGCGGGCCAGGGTATAGTGTATGAAGTAGTTCAAATGGCTAATTTAGATGGTTACAAGACCGGAGGCACCATACATATTGTAGTAAATAATCAAATAGGTTTTACCACCAACTATTTAGATGCAAGAACATCTACCTATTGTACAGATGTAGCAAAGGTAACTTTGAGTCCGGTATTACATGTAAATTCAGATGATGCAGAGGCGGTGGTTCATGCTTCACTTTTTGCTTTGGAGTATCGAATGCGATTTGAGCGGGATGTATTTATAGATTTGTTGGGTTACAGAAAATACGGGCATAATGAAGGGGATGAACCTAGATTTACACAGCCTAAATTGTATAAGGCAATTGCGAAGCATAAAAATCCAAGAGATATCTACGCAGAACGATTGATTGCGGAAGGTATTATAAATGAGGGCCATGTAGCAGAATTGGAACGGCAATACAAAGATGCTTTAGAAGAAAAATTAGAAGATTCTCGAAAAGAAGATAAAACCGAGATTACCCCATTTATGGCAGACGAGTGGAAAGGTTTTTCCAATGTACGCGAGTGGGAGATGATGGAAAAAGTGGATACCACTTACGATATGGATAAGCTTACAGCTATCGCAAAAGTGATGACAAAGCTTCCAGAGGGAAAAAAATTCCTTCGTAAAGTGGAGAAGTTGGTCAACGACCGAAGAAAAATGTTCTTCGAGACCGATACCTTGGATTGGGCCATGGGCGAACTTTTAGCTTACGGTACTTTACTGGAAGAAGGATATGGCGTTAGAATGTCTGGGCAAGATGTGGAAAGAGGTACTTTTTCACACCGTCATGCAGTAATGAAGGTAGAAGAAAGTGAAGAAGAAGTATTGTTGTTGAACCATGTTTCCGAAAATCAAGGAAAATTTCAGATTTATAATTCACTATTGTCCGAGTACGCAGTTGTAGGTTTTGATTACGGATACGCAATGGCAAGTCCGAATACCTTAACGATATGGGAAGCACAGTTTGGGGATTTCAGCAATGGAGCCCAAATTATGATTGATCAGTATATTTCTGCAGCCGAAGACAAATGGAAGTTGCAGAACGGACTGGTTATGTTATTGCCACACGGTTATGAAGGTCAGGGAGCGGAGCATTCCTCTGCAAGGATGGAGCGTTATTTACAGCTATGCGCAAGGGATAATATGTATATTGCAGATGTTACAACACCCGCACAGATGTTCCATATTCTAAGAAGGCAGATGAAGGTTAATTTTAGAAAACCACTCATTATTTTTACACCTAAAAGCTTGCTAAGACATCCAAAAGCGGTGTCTACGGTAGACGATTTTGCAAATGGAAGCTTCCAAGAAGTATTAGACGATACTTCTGCCGATGTAAAAAAGGTAAAAAGCTTGGTATTCTGTACCGGAAAATTCTACTATGATTTACTAGCGCAGCGTGAGAGCTTAGAACGAGATGACGTCGCTTTGGTGCGTGTAGAGCAATTGTTCCCAGTGCCGGAGAACCAAATGTTAGCGGCGATGAAGAAATATAAAAATGCAGATGACCTTGTTTGGGCTCAGGAAGAACCAAGAAATATGGGACCTTGGAGTCACATGTTAATGCACTTTAGCGAAGCACGAAAATTTAGGATAGCATCCAGGAGGTTCTATGCGGCACCTGCGGCTGGTAGCTCTGTGCGTTCTAAAGCACGTCATCAGCAAGTAATAGATTTTGTCTTTGATAAGTCCAAGGATAATATGACCAGAAAAAAAAGTAAGAAGTAAAATATCAAACGATAGAAAGAATGATTCTAGAAATGAAAGTCCCCTCACCGGGAGAATCCATTACAGAGGTAGAGATTGCGGAATGGTTAGTTGAAGATGGTGATTATGTAGAAAAGGACCAGGCTATAGCTGAAGTAGATTCGGATAAGGCAACCTTGGAATTACCCGCAGAGGCTGCAGGTATCGTTACTTTAAAAGCTGAAGTTGGGGATGCTGTAGCAGTAGGTGCTGTTGTATGTTTGATAGATACAAGTGCTGCAAAGCCAGAAGGTAGCTCTGATACTAAAACAGAGGCTCCTAAAAAGGAGGCAGCTGCAGCTAAAGAAACAAAGGAGGTAAAAGCACCTGAAGTTAAAACATCCTATGCCACAGGAAGCGCTTCCCCAGCTGCAAAGAAAATATTAGAAGAAAAAGGCGTTTCGGCGTCTGCTGTAAAAGGAACGGGAAGAGATGGTCGTATTACAAAAGATGACGCTGTAAAGGCAAACCCTTCTATGGGGTCTCCCGTAACAGGCGGTAATCGTGGTGAGAGCAGAACAAAGCTTTCTATGCTACGGAGAAAAGTGGCAGAACGTTTGGTGATGGTTAAGAATGAAACGGCGATGCTTACCACGTTTAACGAGGTAGACATGTCGCCAATTTTTGCCCTTAGAAGCGAGTACAAAGAAACATTTAAAGAAAAACATAGTGTTGGTTTAGGATTTATGTCCTTTTTTACATTGGCAGTTGTGAGAGCTTTAGAAATGTATCCTTCTGTGAATTCTATGATTGACGGAAAAGAAATGCTTTCCTATGATTTTTGTGACATTAGTATTGCTGTGTCCGGTCCAAAAGGACTTATGGTTCCTGTTATCCGAAATGCTGAAAATCTAAGCTTTAGAGGTGTAGAAGCAGAAGTGAAACGCTTGGCAATTAGAGCTAGGGAAGGAGAGATTACTGTAGATGAAATGACAGGAGGAACCTTTACCATTACCAACGGTGGTGTTTTTGGTTCTATGTTATCTACGCCTATTATCAATCCGCCTCAGAGTGCTATTTTAGGAATGCACAATATTGTAGAGCGCCCAATCGCAAGAGACGGAGCCATTGCTATTGCGCCCATTATGTATGTTGCACTTTCGTATGACCATCGTATTATCGATGGTAAGGAATCCGTAGGATTTTTGGTAGCAGTAAAAGAGGCTTTGGAAAATCCAGAAGAATTGCTGATGGAAGGCAATGTAAAGAAAGCCTTGGAATTATAACCGATAAGGATATTAAAACAAAAAATGCGGAAAGTCTAACTTTTTGCATTTTTTTTATTTAAAGTAGTCATTAAATTTAGACGCTATAAATTCTAGGTACTACTTTGTTAGTTTTTTCAAACTCAAGTGTACTTTTTTTGAATCATAGTCTATAATCGCCTTGGTCTGTTTTAGAACGTCTGCCCCAATAATTCCGTCTACTTGAGGAACATTATGCGCTTCTAACGCTTGGTTAACATGGGTGAGGTCAAATAATACAATTTTCAATTTTTTATTTTTCCATTGACCTATTTCAATCTTATTTTTTGAGGAAATGTGGGTCTCCATATCTGTTGCTCCCGCTCCGGCAGCTTTTATTTCAGAAGCTTCCGAGGTAAGTTTAAAATGGTCTAGCTTGTCAAAACCAACACAGGTGTTCGAAGCACCAGTGTCCAATATAAAAACCCCTTTCACGCCATTTATTTTTGCTTTTATTTCTAAATGGTTGGTAGCGGTCAGTTTTAGTCGGACTGAGGTGTAACTTTCTTTTTTTAATATTTTTTTGAGTTTTGGCATATATAAAAAATGGTGGGTTTAAAATAGATTTTACAAATTGAATAGGCTTAAAAATAGCATACCAAGATGGATTTTAGTTTACAAAGATAAGCCTATTTTTGCCCTATGAATATTACCGATACACATACACACTTGTACAGTGAGGCATTTGATACCGATAGGGCAGAGGTTATAGCGGAAGCCGTAGCTAACGGGGTAGAACGATTCTTTATACCTGCAATAGACTCTTCATATACGGAGCGCATGTTAGAGTTAAAGAATTCACATCCAGAGCATATCTTTTTAATGATGGGTTTGCATCCTACTCATGTAAAGGAGAATTATAAGGAGGAGTTGTTGCATGTAGCGGAGATGTTACGTTTACATCCTTTTGTTGCTATTGGAGAAATAGGTATTGATTTGTATTGGGATAAGACCTTTTTAAAGGAGCAACAGGAGGCTTTTAGAATTCAGATTAAGCTGGCCAAAGAACACCGATTGCCAATTGTTATACATTGCAGAGAAGCTTTTGATGCGGTTTTTGAAATTTTGGAGGAAGAGAAAGGAGATAATCTATTTGGTATTTTCCATTGTTTTACGGGGAGTTTGGAACAAGCTAAAAGCGCTATTTCTTACAATATGAAACTAGGTATTGGAGGTGTAGTTACTTTTAAGAATGGTAAAATAGATGCGTTTCTGAATAAAATAGATTTGAAACATATTGTTCTGGAGACCGATTCTCCCTATTTGGCACCGGTTCCTTACAGAGGTAAGCGGAATGAAAGTATTTATATTCTAAAGGTTCTGGAGAAGGTGGCATCAATTTATGGAAAAACTACTTCGGAAGTAGCAGAAATAACAACCCAAAACTCAAAAGTAGTTTTTGGCGTTTAATGAAAATGAATATATAGGATATGACTTTAGGGAAGACCAAAATACTGTTGATTTATACGGGAGGCACTATAGGTATGGTAAAGGACTATGACTCCGGTGTTTTGAAGGCTTTTGATTTCACGGAGCTTCTAAAAAGTATACCTGAGCTACATCAGTTGGAGTGTGCTATTGATACCATGACTTTTGATACACCTATAGATTCATCGGATATGCAACCACGGGACTGGGTGAAGATTGCATCTATTATTGAGGAACACTACGATTCTTATGAAGGTTTTGTAGTGCTGCATGGTAGCGACACTATGAGCTACACGGCTTCTGCGTTGAGTTTTTTATTGGAAAATCTGGATAAACCAGTAATTCTAACAGGTTCTCAATTGCCTATTGGAGATTTAAGGACTGATGCTAAAGAGAATTTAATAACCTCTATTCAAATTGCTTCTTTAAGGGTTAATTCGAAACCAGTGGTGCGCGAAGTAGGGCTCTATTTTGAGTACAAATTGTACAGGGGGAATAGGACAACTAAGATAAATGCAGAACATTTTCAGGCTTTTGCTTCCCTAAATTATCCTCATTTGGTAGAATCGGGTGTTCATTTAAATGTTTTTGAGGAATATTTATGGTCTAAAAAGAGAGCAAAAAAACTAATTGTTCATAAACAGATGGATGAGAATGTAGTTATTTTGAAATTATTTCCAGGAATTAGTTTAAAAGTATTGGAAAGTGTATTGAGTACAAAAGGTCTTAAAGCTTTAGTTTTGGAAACCTATGGATCAGGAAACGCACCAACTGATAAAAAGTTTTTAAATTTATTAAAAAAAGCCATCGGTAACGGAATTCATATAATTAACGTAACACAGTGCTCTGGAGGGAGTGTTATTATGGGACAGTATGAAACAAGTACGGCACTCAAGAAAATGCAAGTAATTAACGGTAAGGATATTACAACCGAAGCTGCAATTACAAAGGTGATGTATATGTTAGGCAGTGGAGTGTCCGATAAATTATTTAAAACTGTTTTTGAGACTTCTTTACGTGGAGAAATGAATTAAAATTAACCTGTTTAATTTTATTAAGTAACATTTTTTTTGTTATTTGCCCAACCTTTGAAATTAGAGAGGTGGCCGAGTGGTCGAAGGCGCACGCTTGGAAAGCGTGTATACCCCAAAAGGGTATCGAGGGTTCGAATCCCTTCCTCTCTGCAATTGAAGTTTTACTTTTTTTATATTGTTTTTTTTTTATCTTTAACCCTATTAACTAACTAATTTAAGTTTGAAAAAAATGAAAAAATTATTCCCAAGCCTAGCGATCGCTGGGGCATTTGTAGCAGGTACAAATATGGTAAGTGCAAAAGTAGCAGCGGTAGCGCTGGTAGTTCAAGACGCACCCGCAGAAGCAGAGAGAGGTTTTACTCAAATGTTAAAAGAAATGTTCATCACCGGTGGAGCCGGTTTTATGGGTATTGTACTTTTATGTTTGATATTAGGATTAGCTGTTGCGATTGAAAGAATTATCTTTTTGAACATGGCAAGCACCAATAGTTCAAAGCTTAAACAACAAGTAGAGGATGCTTTGGCTTCCGGAGGAGTTGAGGCAGCTAAAGAGGTTTGTAGAAATACAAAAGGACCTGTAGCTTCTATTTACTACCAAGGTTTGGATAGAGCAGGTGAAAGTGTTGAGTCCGCAGAAAAAGCAGTTGTTGCTTACGGAGGTGTACAAATGGGTCAATTAGAGAAGAACGTTTCTTGGTTGTCTTTATTTATCGCTATTGCACCAATGCTTGGTTTCATGGGTACAGTAATCGGTATGATTCAGGCCTTCCAAAAGATTGCAGCAGTTGGTAACCTAAGTGCATCGCTTATTGCAGGGGATATCCAAGTAGCACTTTTAACAACGGTATTTGGTCTTATTACTGCAATTATTCTTCAAATTTTTTACAATTACATTATCGCGAAAATCGATAGTATTGTAAACGATATGGAAGATTCTTCTATCACGTTAATAGATATGTTGGTAGATCACAAAAAATAAGTATCACCTTTTAATACCTAAATTATTATGCAAAAAATTGTAAAAATAGCATTGATAGCAATAGGCTTAATTGGTGCAGTACTTTGGTTTATGCTTCCTGAGAGGGATATGCCAGCTGCTGAAGCAGCGCAAAGCGGAGCCATGAACGCTATGTTCATCATTACATACATCTTACTTGGTGTTGCTGTAGTGGTAAGCGTACTGTTTACTTTGAAGAATTTGTTTTCAAACCCGCAGGGTTTAAAGAAAACTTTGTTTGTGGTAGGTGGTTTTGTTTTAGTCGTTATCATTTCCTATGTTTTGTCTAGTGGAACTGACGTTGCGCCTGAATTCATGGCAATGTCAGATGAAGGAACAGTGAAAAATATCGGAATGGGATTGAATGTATTTTTTATCCTAACGATTATTGCTGTAGCTTCTTTGATTATACCAGCGGTTAAAAATATGTTCAGTAAATAAAAAATAGATAATTATGGCTAGAAGAGCAGGAGCACCAGAAGTAAGTGCCGGTTCCATGGCGGATATTGCGTTCTTATTGCTAATCTTTTTCTTGGTAACAACTACCATTGAAACGGATGCGGGATTAGATCGTATGTTACCACCCTGGGAGCCGCCAACGGAAGACCCACCAATTATCAAACAGAAGAATATATTTACTGTAAACATTAACAGAAATGGACAGCTTTTGGTTGAGGATGAAATCGTGGAAATAAAGAATTTGAGAGAAAAGGCAATGGCTTTTCTTGATAACGGTGGAGCACCATCAGGAAGCCCTGAATATTGTAATTATTGTCAAGGCTCAAAAGATGGTTCCTCTTCGGATAATCCGAGCAAAGCGATTATTTCTTTAAAGAACGATAGAGAAACACAGTACAGCACCTATATTACCGTTCAAAATGAATTGGTAGGCGCGTACAATGATCTCAGGAATAGAGAGGCAATGCGTTTGTTCAAGAAGAATTTTGTTGACATGGAGGCTGAGTATCTGAATCCTGAAACATCTGATGCGGTGAAAGAGGAATTAAAGGAAAAAGTAAAACGGATTCAAGAATTATTTCCTCAGAAGTTATCAGAAGCAGAAACTTCAGCTAATTAACAAAACATAAAATAAACACTATGTCAAAATTTGCAAAGAAAAAAGATGGTGAAATACCAGCGGTGTCTACGGCTTCGCTGCCGGACATTGTATTTATGCTTTTGTTCTTCTTTATGACGGTAACGGTTATGAAGGATAGTTCTTTAAAGGTAGATAATATTCTTCCTAATGCTAGTGAGATTAAAAAGCTAGAAAAAAAGGATAGGGTAATTTATATCTATGTTGGTAAACCAACAAAGGAATATGAGAAGGTTTTTGGTACAGAACCAAAAATTCAGTTGAACGACAAGTTTTCTAATCCTTCTGAAGTTGGTGATTACATTTTAATGGAGCGTGCAAAGAAATCGCAAGAGCTTCAAAATGTATTAACTACTGCCTTAAAAGTAGACAAGAATGCCAATATGGGTATTATATCAGATATTAAGCAAGAGCTAAGAAAAGTAAATGCATTAAAAGTAAACTATACCACATACGAAGGAGACGCTTTTAGAAATCTCCAGTAGGCAGTTTATAATTTTCAAACTTTATATGACGCTCCAATACTATATTGGAGCGTTTTTTATTTTAGTAACTTTATACTTGTATGAGAAAGTGGTTGTTGTTCGTTTTTCTAGGGGCTATTTTGCAAGCGGTCGGTCAGGTCGAGGTGGTTTCTAATAGCGACGACAATCGGTATTTTGAGGATCAATTTTATTTTGGCCTTACCTATAATTTCCTACGAAACAAACCTGATGTTATAACGCAAAGGAATTTATCTTATGGTCTGCAACTAGGTATTATCAAAGATATTCCGTTAAATGCTACAGGAACAAAGGCGGTAGGTATTGGTCTAGGTTTGGGGCTAAATACCTACTACTCCAATCTAATAGCTACAGAGACCGCTGATGGTATATCCTATTCCCTTGGCAATAATGTATCAGGTTTTAAACGAAGTAAGCTCGAAACCCACTTGGTTGAATTTCCACTGGAATTTAGATGGCGTAATTCCACCCTAGAAGAGTACAGATTTTGGCGGTTATACGCAGGAGTAAAAGCAGCTTATGTTTTAGGGGCTAGGTCTATTTCCGTAATAGAGGGGAAGAAGAACGGATTTTATAATACAGATGTACAACGATTCCAATATGGGCTTACGTTAAATGTTGGCTACAACACCTTTAATTTACACATGTATTACGCGCTAAGCGATTTGTTTAGGGATAAAGCGCTATTAGATGGTCAAGTGCTAGGATTTAGTCCATTGCGAATTGGCGTTATCTTTTATATTCTATAACCAATACTTTACAGTTAATAGCTGAGAAAGTAGTCCAATACATAGTCCTATGACCAGTTCTGGTTTTGTATGTACTTTTAGGTATAGTCTGGAAGAGGCTACCAGCCCTATGATACATATGAACAAACTGATTGCGATAATGATATTCGTTTCAAAATGAACACTTAGGGCAATAAGATACATAAGAAGCCCTCCTGCACCAACAAGGTGTAAACTCACCTTAACATTGAAAAAGAGCAACATAAGGCACGTGAACGAGGCTCCTGCTAATCCTACGAAGTAAAAATAGAGTTCAACAATATAATTGTTCGGGATTACCTTATAAAGTATCATTAATAAGAGTATAGTTTGTATCGCTACTGGATATTTTCTCTCGGCTATTGTAGTCATGGACATAGTACGAACAACACCTATATTCTTCAGAATAAGATAGGTGACTATAGGAATGATAACAGTTAGGATGAATATGGGTAAAACATTCCCTCCTTGCAATTCAATAGGTGTGTGTTTTGGGGTGATAAGAAAATAAGCGATTGTTCCCCCAATAGGAATAAAAATAGGGTGGAACAGGTAGGCTACAATGGTAAGGAGAACTCTCATTAAATCTCTTTTCGCAAACGGGCAACGGGAATACCTAGTTGTTCACGATATTTTGCTACGGTCCTCCTGGCTATCGGGTAGCCTTTCTCTTTTAGAATGGCCGCTAGTTTGTCATCAGTAAGTGGCTTGCGCTTTACTTCATCCTTTATAACCGTCTCTAAAATTTTCTTGATTTCTTTTGTAGAAACATCTTCCCCTTGTTCGTTTTTCATAGACTCAGAGAAGTATTGCTTTATCAATTTAGTTCCATAAGGTGTGTCAACATACTTGCTGTTGGCAACTCTGGATACAGTTGAAACATCCATTTTTATTTCGTCTGCAATATCCTTTAAGATCATAGGTCTTAAATTGCGTTCGTCACCGGATAGAAAATACTCTTTTTGATACTGCATTATAGAATTCATGGTAATGAACAAGGTCTGCTGTCGTTGTCTAATAGCATCAATGAACCACTTTGCAGCATCTAGTTTCTGTTTGATGAACATAACCGTATCCTTTTGGGATTTAGATTTGTCCTGAGATTCTTTATACCCTTTTAGCATGTTGTTGTACTCTCTTGAAACATGGAGTTCCGGAGCATTTCTACCGTTAAGACTTAGTTCCAGTTCTCCATCCACGATGCGTATAGAAAAATCGGGCACTACATGTTCAACAATTCTATTATTACCGGAGTAGGAGCCTCCTGGTTTTGGATTTAATTTTTCTATCTCCGAAATAGCCTCCTTGAGTTCGGCCTCGGTAACGTTATATTTTTGTATTAGCTTCTGATAGTGTTTTTTTGAGAACTGGTCAAAAGATTTTTTTAGGATTTGAATGGCGAGTTCAATAGATGGGGTAAGTCCCTTTCGTTCCAATTGAATAATCAGACTTTCTTCCAATGAACGTGCACCTACACCTGGCGGGTCCAACGCTTGAACAATGGAAAGAATGTGCATTATGGTCTTTTCCTCAGTATATATGTTTTGCGTAAAGGCGAGATCGTCCAAAATGTCGGCAATAGGTCTGCGTATGTAACCACTTTCATCAATGCTGCCTACCAAAAACTCTGCAATTGCCCACTCCTCGTCATTGAGGTACACGGTATTCATTTGGTTTAGAAGGTACTGATTAAACGATATGCCTGCTGCGTACGGAACGCTTTTTTCTTCATCATCCGAACTGTAGTTATTCGCTTGGGTTCGGTAATCCGGTATTTCGTCGTCACTTAGATAATCATCTATGTTTATATCTTCGGCTTCTATGGTTTCGCTATCCTCAAGCTCATAATCGTCCTCAAACTCATCATCCGGACTTTCCAACTCTTCCTTACCACTTTCTAACGCAGGGTTTTCTTCTAACTCCTGCTTCAAGCGCTGTTCAAAGGCTTGTGTAGGCAATTGTATCAGCTTCATCAATTGTATTTGCTGAGGCGATAGTTTTTGCGAAAGTTTAAACTGTAAGTGTTGTTTTAGCATAGTTTTTTTGTACTCACTATAAAAATAACGAAATGCATTTAAAACTCAGCATTTTGTGGTGTTCTAGGAAACGGTATAACATCACGGATATTTCCCATACCTGTCGCGAATAACACAAGTCTTTCAAATCCAAGACCAAAACCGCTATGTTCTGCAGTTCCAAACTTACGTAAATCTAGGTACCACCAAAGTTCTTTTTCATCGATATCCAAATCTGCAATCTTCTGTTTCAGCACATCTAAGCGCTCTTCTCGTTGAGACCCACCTACGATTTCTCCTATTCCAGGGAATAGAATATCCATGGCGCGTACGGTTTTGCCGTCTTCGTTCAACCGCATATAGAATGCCTTTATTTTAGCAGGATAATCAAAAAGGATTACTGGGCAATTAAAGTGTTTTTCAACAAGGTAACGTTCGTGTTCGCTTTGCAGATCTGTACCCCATTCTTCTATAGGATATTGAAATTTTTTCTTTTTATTAGGTTTGCTATTTTTCAAAATACCAATGGCTTCTGTATAGCTTACTCTTTTGAAGTTGTTTTCTGCAACAAATCTCAACTTTTCCAATAGCGGCATAGCACTTCGTTCTGCTTGAGGTTTGCTTTTTTCTTCGTCTAAAAGACGCTTTTCTAAAAATTCTAAATCCTCGGTACAGTGTTCCAATACATAGTGGATAACATTTTTTATAAAATCCTCGGCAAGGTCCATATTGTCATCCAGATTAAAGAATGCCATTTCTGGTTCTATCATCCAAAATTCGGCCAAGTGTCTAGAAGTGTTCGAGTTTTCAGCTCTAAAGGTTGGGCCAAATGTATATACTTTTCCCAAGGCCATTGCGTAGGCTTCCGCTTCCAATTGTCCTGAAACGGTTAGGTTTGTTTCCTTGCCAAAAAAATCTTTTTTGTAATCAACGGCGCCTTCTTCTGTTAGGGGTGGGTTTTTATTATCTAAAGTGGTTACACGAAACATTTCGCCAGCGCCTTCTGCATCTGAACCTGTTATGATAGGGGCGTGGAAATAATAAAAGCCATTGTCTCTAAAATACTGGTGTATGGCAAAGGAGAGTGCGGACCTTACACGCATTACGGCAGAGAAGGTATTGGTGCGGATTCTTAGGTGGGCTTTTTCCCTAAGAAACTCTAACGAATGTTTTTTTGGTTGTATTGGGTAGGTTTCTGGATCGGCTGTACCATGAACATGAATGTTATTCACCTGAATTTCTACAGATTGTCCACGACCTTGACTCTCTACCAAAGTTCCGGTAATTTTTAGTGCAGCACCAGTATTGATTTGCTTAAGAAGGTTTTCATCAAATTTTTCAAAATCTACCACACATTGTATGGTGTTTAGCGTAGATCCATCGTTCAAGGCAATAAATCGATTACTTCTGAAAGACCGTACCCATCCGTTTACGGTAATTTCTTGTAGTAATTGTTTTCCTTGAAGTACTTCCTTTATCGTTGCTGAGTGCATGTCTAATCAATTGAAAATTAAAAGTCCAAAGATAGCTTTTTGATAAAAAAGAATGAATCTATAGTCATCTTAAAATGCAATAGCTTTTAAAAAGAACATTAGTCGTTATCCTCTCCTTTGGGAAGAATATCTATTTGTGGTTCCTTTAGAACTGTTTTGTTAGAAATACTACGTTCCAAGGAAATTAATAGAGAAGGCAAAAGGATAAGATTGGCTAACATGGCAAAAAGTAAGGTGGCCGAAACTAAGGCACCCAAGGCTACTGTACCGCCAAAATTGGAAATAACAAAAACGGAGAACCCGAAAAATAGAACAATAGAAGTATAGAACATACTTACTCCTGTTTCCCTCAAGGCTGCATAAACAGATTTTTCTATACGCCATTTACTCGCTGTCAGTTCTTGACGGTATTTGGCAAGGAAGTGTATGGTGTCATCTACGGATATTCCAAAAGCGATACTGAATACTAAAATGGTCGATGGTTTAATAGGAACTCCCACAAAACCCATAATACCAGCGGTTACAATTAGTGGGAGTAAATTCGGAATCAGTGATATGATAATCATTCTAAAAGAGCGAAATAAATAGGCCATGAACAAGGCAATGAGCCCAATAGCCAGTGCCAAGGACATAATAAGGTTTTTTACCAGATACTTTGTTCCTTTCAAAAAAATAAGGGCACTACCCGTCATGTATACAGTGTAGCGTTCTTTTGGAAAAATTTTAGTGATATTGTCCAGTAAACTTTGCTCTATTTCCTCCATGCGTTCTGTGTTTACATCGCGCATAAAGGTGGTCATTCTTGCTGTCTGTCCAGTACTGTCTACAAAACTTTTAAGGAGGTCACTGTTGTCGGACGATTTACGGGCAACATCCATAATGAAAGTATTTTCTTGACTTGTGGGAAGCTGGTAATATTTGGGAATTCCATTATAAAAGGCCTGTTTGGAATACTTGACTAAATTTACAACTGAAACCGGTTTGGAGAGCTCTGGTATTTCATCTACCACTTGTCCAAGGCGATCTATGCGTTTTAGCGTAGCAGGTTTAAGTACTCCTTTCGGAGTTTTTGTGTCTATTACGATTTCTACGGGCATAATGCCATCGAATTCTTCTTCAAAAAAGCGGATGTCCTTAAAAAAATCTGCATTTTTTGGCATATCCTCTATGGGACTTCCAGAAATATCTATCTGATAAATACCAATAATGCTTAATACGAGTAATGAAATAGATACGATATAGACCGATATTCTTTGTTTTCTTACAATTCCTTCCATCCAATTTACGAAAGCATCAATCCATTTTTTGTTCAAATGCTTTAAGTGCTTTGTTTTGGGGAGCGACATAAAGCTATACACGATGGGTATGATAAGTAGGGAGATTATAAAGATACCTATGATGTTGATTGACGCAACAATCCCAAATTCTTTTAATAATTTACTATCAGTTATGATAAAGGTTGCAAACCCGGACGCCGTGGTTACATTGGTCATTAGGGTAGCGTTTCCAATTTTAGAAATAACACGCTGCAAGGAAAGTGCTTGATTCCCATGTTTCTTTACCTCTTGCTGGTACTTGTTGATAAGGAAAATACAATTGGGAATACCGATTACTATTATTAATGGTGGAATCAAGGCAGTAAGCACGGTAATTTCATATTGCAGTAGGCCGAGTATTCCAAAAGCCCACATGACTCCGATAATTACCACACACATAGATATAAAGGTGGCGCGTATGCTTCTAAAGAAAAAGAAAAATATAAGCGATGTAACGCCTAGTGCCGCTAAGATAAATTTCCCAATCTCATCAATGATGTTTTGGGAATTCATGGTGCGAACATATGGCATGCCTGATATACGAACGTCCAACCCGGTTTCTTTTTCAAAGCGATTCACCAAGTGCATCATGTCTTTCAAAACAAAATCTTTACGGACACTGGTGTTTATAATGTCCTTGTCCATATACATGACCGTACGAATAGTGCTACTCTTCTTGTTATAAATAAGATTGTCGTAAAAAGGAAGGTCGTTGAATAAATGCTGGACAATACTGTCTACCTCTTGGATGGTTTCCGGTTGCTTTTTTATCAAAGGTTGCATGACAAATTCCTGTTTGTCATTATCCTTAATTAATTCTTGTAGATTGTCTGTAGAAAGTACAAAATCTACTTCAGGGAAGGCTCCTAACTGTTTGCTGAACTTATTCCAACGATTAAAATTCGTAGGATTGAACAAGGCGCTATCGCGTACGGCAAAAACCACTGCATTACCCTCTTCGCCAAATTGACTCAGAAACGAACGGTATTCTTGGTTAACGGGATGGTCATCTGGTAAAAGGTTAGCTGGAGAGTTGGAAAACTGCATGTTCTGCCATTGCATCCCTAAAAAGACCGTAACGGCAGCAATACATAATAGAATAAGAATACGATTCCTAAGAATGATTCTTGCAGTTTTTGCCCAAAATCCTTGTGTGAGTTTTGCTACCATAGCTATTTTTAGCAGTTAGCAAAGGTAACTAATGTGTTTAAGTGTTCCTAGATTGAGGGATTTAAAATAACGTCTTTGGTTATATTATTATTTAGTATTTATGTTTTCCGCAATAAATCATTCTTTTTCCATTCTACTTTATTATCAAAGGAATCCCTAGCTATGTATTCTTGGTTTAGCTTAGGTAAAGAAAAGGTAATTGATTTGTTATTATAGTAATCTAATTCATAATCCGTACAAAAATAAAAAACGGCTCTTTGGCCGTTTTTCTATCACTAAAAATGGATAACTTATACTTTCATGATTTCGCCTTCTTTCATTCCCAAGAAATCATCAATTTTTTTAACATATTTATCTGTAAGCTCCTGAATATCTGCGGTAGCATTTTTCTGAACGTCTTCCGATGCATCCGAATCTTTAATTTCTTTGTTTGCATCTTGCCGTGCGCTTCTAATACCAACTTTAGCATGCTCTGCCTCTGCTTTTGCTTGCTTGGTGAGTTGTATTCGTCTTTCTTCCGTTAATGGCGGTACGTTGATGATAATCATGTCACCATTGTTCATTGGATTAAATCCAAGGTTAGAATTCATAATCGCTTTTTCGATTTCTTGAAGCATGTTCTTCTCCCATGGTTGAACCGAAATGGTGCGACCATCGGGTGTATTAATGTTCGCTACTTGCGACAACGGTGTTTGTGAGCCATAATAATCTACCATAACAGATGATAACATGGTTGGACTTGCTTTCCCTGCACGTATTTTTACAAATTCGCGCTCTAGGTGGGAAATAGCAGCATCCATACCTTCCTTTGCGGCATCAAAAATAAAATCTATCTCTTCGTTCATAGTACTGTTTTCTATAGTGTGATCATAAACTATACCAAATCTACATATTCACTGTGGTTCCAATATGCTCTCCGTTAACAATTTTAAGCAAATTACCCTTTTTGTTCATATCAAAAACAACAATAGGCAACTCATTCTCCTGACTTAAGGTGAACGCTGTCGTATCCATTATCTTTAAGCCTTTGTTAAGAACGTCTTGGAAGGATATGGTATCAAATTTTGTGGCGTTTTTATCTTTTTCTGGGTCAGATGTATAAATTCCGTCTACGCGGGTACCTTTAAGTATTACATCAGCCTCTATTTCTATGGCACGGAGTACTGCGGCGGAATCTGTTGTGAAGTATGGGTTTCCGGTACCTCCACCAAAAATAACTACACGTCCCTTTTCTAAATGTCGCATGGCCCTACGTCTAATAAAAGGTTCCGCGACTTCGTTTATTTGTATTGCAGACTGTAATCTAGTCTGTACATCCTGCATTTCTAGCGCACTTTGAAGAGCCAGGCCGTTGATAACCGTTGCCAGCATTCCCATGTGGTCGCCTTGAACACGATCCATTCCTGTAGCTGCTCCTGCAAGACCACGGAAAATATTCCCACCTCCTATGACGATGGCCACTTGTATGCCTTGGCCTACCACTTCCTTAATTTCTTTGGCATATTCGTTAAGTCTATCGGAGTCGATTCCGTATTGCTTTTCGCCCATCAAAGCTTCGCCGCTTAATTTTAGAAGTATTCTTTTGTATTGCATGGTTATGTTATTTCAAAACAAAAATAATGAAAATAATCTATGGGAGCGTTAGCTAGACGACGGTGTTAAAAACATAATTATTTCCTAATATTCAAAAACGCAACTTAAGGTTTTAATATTCTTTTGTAGTATTGATGATTGAGTATGAATGATAGCGTTTTAAATGAATTGGATTTTATGAGAAAAGTATTGATTTTGTTAGGGGTGCTTGGTACGGTTTATGGCTGTGGAGCAGGAAAGTCATTGGTGACTATAGATAAAGTTCCAATTTTGGCTTCTTTGGATTTGGTCAACATTAAAAATGATAAGGTAGAAGTTTCTATAGATCCAGGAGCCTTTATGAGTGATGTGGTTTCTTTTAGGATACCAAAAACTGTTCCGGGCACATATAGTTCGGATAACTATGGCACCTATGTTCAGGATTTAGTCGCTTTGGATTATAGCGGTAAGGTAATGCAAGTGGTGAAGGAGGATGCTAATTCTTGGAATATTTCTAATGCTAAGCGTTTGGATAAGATTATCTATTGGGTAAATGACACTTATGATACAGAAAAGGATATGGACGACCCTGTCTTTTCTCCAGCTGGCACAAACATACTAGAGGGTGAGAATTTTATGCTAAATCTTCACGGATTTATAGGTTATTTTGATGGATACAAAGAAGTACCTTATACTATTTTGGTGCGAAAACCATTAGATATTGTAGCTACCACCACATTGCAACAGGAGCCAGGAAGAAAGCTTGATCCAGCATGGGATAGTTTTGTAGCCAAGCGGTATTTTGAGGTGATTGATAACCCTATACTATATGCACGGCCAAATATAGAAACCTTTGCTGTTAATGATATTCTGGTAACGCTAAGCGTGTATTCACCTAACGGGGTCTATAAAGCTGCTGATTTAATGGAGCGTATGGAGGAAATGATGATGGCACAGAAAGCGTTTCTTGGAGATGTAGACAGTACAAAGGAATATGCAATCCTACTTTATTTATCAGAATTGAATATGCCTGATGCCCAAGGTTTTGGAGCTTTGGAGCATCACACATCTACGGTAGTAGTTCTACCCGAAGCGATGTCAAAAGAGCGCTTGGAACAGGTTATGGTGGATGTGGTGTCGCATGAATTTTTTCATATCGTAACTCCTTTGTCCATACACTCTGAAGAAATACAGTTCTTTGATTTTAATAATCCTAGAATGTCCAAACACTTATGGATGTATGAAGGCACAACGGAGTACTTCGCTAATTTGTTCCAGATTAATCAAGGACTTATAGACGAAGCTGAATTTTATGACCGCATCATTGGTAAGTTTGGGAATGCTAAAGCTTATGACGATACGATGTCGTTTACAGTAATGAGTAAGAATATATTAGAGGAGCCTTATGCAAGCAATTATCAGAATGTGTATGAAAAGGGTGCGTTAATCAATATGGCACTTGATATTTTGATTAGGGAGAAAAGTGGAGGGGAAAAAGGCATACTGTGGCTTATGAAAGAACTGTCTCAAAGGTACGGTAAGGAAATACCCTTTGAAGATGATTTGTTTATAGATGAAATTGTGGCTATGACCTATCCAGAAATCCGCACCTTTTTTGATGACCACGTGATAGGGAAGGTGCCGTTAGATTATGCAAGGTATCTTGCCAAGGTAGGTCTTGCGATGGTGAAAACGGAACGGCAGACTGGGTACTTTCTAGATGGGGAGAATCCTTTTATAGACTTAGATATAGAGAATGATAGCGCTATTTTTGTTTGCGAAAATATACCTCTGAGCTCCTTTTACAAGAATATAGGGTTACGAGCTGGCGATATAATTAAAAGGATTAATGGTACTGATATAAGCTTGGAGTCTCTTCGTTCGATTATTGCTTCTAGCTATGGTTGGTCTCAGGATATGAAAATAAAAATAGAACTACTTCGAAATGGCGAGGTAATTGTTTTGGAGGGTGAAGTAGGTTTGCCAGTATTGTTAGAGAATAAAATAGTTGTGGTAGAAGGCGTTTCTACTGATTTTTCAGAGTTAAGGAATGCTTGGTTAAGACAATAGTAATCTTAATGTAAATAAAAACCCCTAAGCAAAAGCTTAGGGGTTTTCTGATAAGATATATAGTACTTATTTTTAACCTACAGAAGCACGTTTAAAACCAGTAACGGAAACATCGCCGTATGATTCAACATATTTGGCAACACTCATTTTTTCGTCCTTGATAAAATTTTGATCTAAAAGGCATTGCTCTTGATCCAATGTAGTATTGTCAGATATGAATCGATCCATTTTGCCAGGAAGGATTTTATCCCAGATTTGCTCTGGTTTACCTTCGGCTTTTAATTGGGTTTTTGCATCCTCTTCTGCTTTGGCCATAACCTCAGGGTTTAATTGAGCCATGGAAATATACTGGGGAACATTTTTTAGTGTTTTTCCTAAACGCACCAATTCTTCATTCTCCTTTTCTATAACTGCAATTCTTGCTTCAGTTTCAGATAATACAAAAGAAGCGTCAAAATCTTTATAAGACAGTGTAGTGGCTCCCATAGAGGCTACCTGCATAGCCAAATCTTTTACCAAAACTTCAGCGTTGTCAACTTTAGAGGAAAGTCCTACTAAGGCTGCGATTTTGTTGATGTGAACATAAAAACCAATGTAAGGTGCTTCCAATTTGTCAAAAGCAGTGATTTCAAGTTTTTCTCCAATAACGCCAGTTTGCTCGATTAATTTTTCCGCAACGGTCATACCTCCAAAATCAGCTGCTAAAAAAGCTTCTTTAGTATCGTTATTTAAAGCTATTTCGGCAAGTTGATTTGCTAAGGCTACGAAATTTTCATTTTTACCGACGAAATCGGTCTCACAACCTAACACGATGGCAACACCTGCAGTATTATCTGCGTTTACTTTTGCTATAGCTGCGCCTTCTGAAGAATCTCTATCTGCTCTTTTGGCAGCAACTTTTTGTCCTTTTTTACGAAGTACCTCGATTGCTTTGTCAAAATCTCCTTCAGCTTCTACCAATGCATTTTTGCAGTCCATCATTCCAGCACCGGTAGCTTTTCTTAAATTATTTACTTCTGCGGCGGTAATTTTTGCCATAATTAAAAAGTTTTATTGTTATTCCCGCCCTTTAAATACACAGTACTTCAGGGCATTTTAAGGGCGGGAATTTTTATAATTAGTAATTGTTTTCACCTCTATTGTGGAGAAGACAGATTTGTTTTCTAAATCTGGACGATGTTTCTATTCAACTCCGCCTTTTGTATTGTCTTGCCATAACTTTAGTTCGTCCCATTTACCATCAGCAGCCATTTGTGCCTGCTTTGGCCATGAAGTTGGATCTAAATGAGCCATTCTTGAACTGGCTTCTGTTAAGACTTCCTTTATTTTATTTGCATCACCTTTAGCAAGATCAGCATAAGTACCCATTCCAGCATTGGTCAATGCTTCTGCTGCTTTAGGTCCTACTCCTTCAATTTTCGTTAGGTCGTCAGATTCAGTTTTCGCTTTTTTAGGAGCTGCTTTTTCTTTCTTGACTTCTTCTTTTATTGGTTCAGCCTCCACGGTTGGTTCTGGTGCTTTTTCCACTACGGGAGTAGCTTTAGTTTCGACTTTTTCTGGAGTTGGTTCAGCTTCTGCTTTCGGAGCTTCCTTTTTTGCTTCTTTTTCTTTTTTTGCTTCTTCGCCAGCAGTCTTCTCTGACTTACGTTCTGCAAGACCTTCTGCAACCGCATTTGTCACTTGTGTCATGATAATGTCAATAGATTTTGAAGCATCGTCATTAGAAGGAATAAGGTAGTCAACATCTCTAGGATCGGAATTGGTGTCTACCATCGCAAAAATTGGAATATTCAATTTTTGTGCCTCTTTAACAGCAATGTGCTCACGCATTGTATCAACTATGAACAAAGCTCCTGGTAACCGTGTCATTTCAGAAATAGAACCTAAGTTCTTTTCTAATTTAGCACGCAAACGATCAACTTGCAAACGTTCTTTTTTAGAAAGAGTAAGGAAAGTACCGTCCTTTTTCATCCTGTCAATCATTGCCATTTTCTTTACCGCCTTACGTATGGTAACGAAGTTTGTTAGCATACCGCCGGGCCATCTTTCTGTAATGTAAGGCATGTTCACATTTGCTGCTTTTTCTGCAACAATATCCTTTGCTTGTTTTTTGGTAGCTACGAAAAGAATTTTTCTTCCAGATGCTGCAATTTTGCTCAAAGCCTCATTGGCTTCGTCCATTTTTGCAACCGTTTTGTAAAGATTGATAACGTGTATTCCGTTACGCTCCATGTAGATGTAAGGAGCCATGTTCGGATTCCACTTTCTGGTAAGGTGTCCAAAATGCACACCTGCTTCTAATAATTGTTTTACTTCGACTTTCGCCATTTTAAATTTAGTTTACGTTCTTATGAATTAGCAATAATGAAGTGGTATCCCGTCAAACGGAAAGCCTACATTATTTAGATGCTAAACTAATTTATCCTAAACCTGTTTTAGGATATTCCTTTTACTACGTAAGTAGTAGTATAAAAGGTTTTTAATTGTCCTTGTAAAAGGACTTTCAATGAACTTGTTAGTGAAAATATAATAATGTAAGGCGCTAATTACATGATATAATAAGCGCCTTGAAAATTTGTAATTGATATTAACGTTTAGAGAACTGGAATTTCTTACGAGCTTTCTTTTGTCCAAATTTCTTACGTTCAACCATTCTTGGATCTCTAGTTAAAAGACCTTCTGGCTTCAGAGCTATTCTGTTTTCAGCATCTATTTCACATAGTGCTCTAGCTATAGCTAAGCGAATTGCTTCTGCTTGGCCGGTAATACCGCCACCATAAACGTTTACTTTAATATCGTACGTACCTTCCGTTCCTGTTAACGCAAAAGCTTGGTTTACTTTATATTGTAGCGTAGCTGTTGGAAAATATACAGCTAAGTCTTTATTGTTTATAGTTACTTTACCATCTCCGGATGAAAGGTATAAACGTGCTACGGCAGTTTTTCTTCTACCTATTTTGTGAATTACTTCCATTACTTAAGGTCTTTTATGTTTACTGCTGTTGGTTTTTGAGCTTCCTGCCCGTGTTCAGAACCAGCATATACTTTTAAGTTTCTGAAAAGCTCAGCACCTAAACGATTTTTAGGTAACATTCCCTTGACAGCTCTTTCAACAATACTCGCTGGATTTTTTTCCAATAACTGTATTGCAGTGGTTGCACGTTGACCACCTGGGTAGCCGGTATAACGTAAGTATGTTTTTTCTGCCCATTTATTTCCGCTTAGCGTAACTTTTTCGGCATTTATAATTACAACGTTGTCACCGCAGTCTACGTGAGGTGTAAAGCTTGGCTTATGCTTTCCTCTTAGTAAATTAGCTACTTTGGAGGATAAACGACCTAGCGTTTGTCCCTCGGCATCAACCAATAACCATGCTTTGTTCACAGTTGCTTTATTGGCAGATATGGTCTTATAACTTAATGTATCCACTACAAATATTTTTAACTATTAATCTTCATCAATCCCGATAAATGGGGTGCAAATGTACAATTATAAACTTGAATTCCAAATAGTTGTTTCTTTTTATTTTATGGTTTTGGAATTCTTCTTATAAAGACGTTTTTTCAACTTTAAACAAGTTGGATTTTAAAGATGTATATTGTTGTCACGAATTAATTTTCGACATTACCTATTTAGCGCGATTAAAAAGCAATTTAAGGTTCTTAAATTCCATCAGCTAGTAAAGATACAATATCAGAACCTTAGGTAGGGGTAAAATAATTATGATAAAATTCCGTTTTATCACCTTAGGAAATTAAAACATACATATTATGAGTTTAAGAGGGATTTATATAGCAATGGTTTGTGCTTGTGCATGGTCTTGTAGTTCTGATAATGAAGATGGCACATCTACCGGCAATGATATTGTTGGGACTTGGGACGCCACCGAGTTAATAGTAGATCAAAATTCAGCGAGTGATGAAGCGATATTTGGCAGTCAAATTTTACAAGTTTTAACCAACGAGAATTGCTTTATTATTACGTTAATATTTAATCAGGATTTAACTGCCGAAGCAAGAAGTGCTGTTAATAATTTAGAGATAAATGTGAGCGGATCCGGATTGTCAGTTCCGTGTCCTACGGATTTTGAATCTGAAGCTAATACCTATAGCTATGCGGATGGTGTTGTGAGTTTTGTAAACGAAGATGGTGAGACTGTAAATGCTAGGGTTTCAATTGATGGCGACTTTATGACGGTAAATGCTGCAAGTTTGGAGATTCCAAATTTTAATGATTCTGGTGAGTTGATTTTTCAAAGAAGATAGAAAAGAACATCGCCTTTAAAACTAGAAAACTTTCCGTATTTGGAATGTTTTTTAGTTTTAAAACCATATGCCTCCTGGTAAGACGTTTGTCTACTATTTATAAAATTTCGTATTGACATGTTGTTCTGGTGATAGCATAGATATCCCGTATATACCTTTTTCTAAGGTAGTAACAGAGATATTGAGCTCTTGGTTTTTTATTCCCCACTCATGTCTCAATATTGTATTCCCGTCTATATCTGTAATTATGATGATAGCCTTTGTAGTATCTGGTAAGCCTAATACGTTTATGACCCTTACTGCTGGGTTTGGAAAAATTTTGACTTTGACCTGTTTTTGGTTTGTTTTATGATTTTCATTTGATTGTGCTTGTCCATAAGTCAAGCAGCTGAATACCATCAAAACTATCCATAAATACTTAGTCAACTTTAAAGAATTTGAAGCGAATTGGTTGTATGCTTTTTATACTCAACGTTTGAATAGCTGTCCCTTGTGTTGTTTTGAAATGTTTAACATTCAAGTAAACGGAGCGTAAAGCGTGGTTTGTTTAGAAAAAATTCATTAAGAATACTATAGTATTTAATAAATTTAAGTTCAACTTTCGGTTGAGAATCTAGACTTATTTTCGGCAATTTTAATGTGCCTCCAACCAATTCTCGCCAAGACCCACCTCCACATCCAGAGGAACCGACAACGTATACGCTTGCTCCATTTCTGATTTGATCATGACTTTTAGTTCCTCCAGTTCCGGTTTGTAGATGTCAAAAACTAATTCATCATGCACCTGTAAAAGCATTTTCGATTTATAATTGCCCTCATCTAGCTTTTTATGGATATTTATCATGGCTATTTTGATGATGTCCGCTGCGGAACCTTGTATTGGTGCATTTACGGCGTTACGTTCCGCTGCCCCCCTTACTATGGCATTACTTCCATTAATATCCTTAAGATAGCGCCTACGCCCTAAAACCGTTTGTACATAACCGTGATCACGTGCAAAATTCACCTGCTCGTTCATGTAGCTCCTAAGCTTAGGATAGGTTTTATAATAGGTTTCTATAAGCTCTTTTGCTTCGGAACGAGATAAATCTGTTTGGTTGCTCAATCCAAAAGCCGATACCCCATATATAATCCCAAAATTTACCGTTTTGGCATTGCCGCGCTGTTCACGGGTCACTTCATTAATTGGAACACTGAAAACCTTTGATGCGGTAGAGGCGTGTATATCTTCTCCGTTCTTGAATGCCTCTATCATAGTGGTTTCCTCGCTAAGAGCTGCTATGATTCGTAGTTCTATTTGAGAGTAATCCGCTGCTAATAAGGTATAATCGGCATCTCTTGGCACGAAGGCTTTTCGCACTTGCCGTCCGCGTTCCGTTCTAATCGGAATGTTCTGTAGGTTTGGGTTGTTACTACTCAATCGTCCTGTAGCGGCAACGGTCTGCATATAATCTGTATGTACCCTTCCTGTGCTTTCTTCCACTTGTAATGGGAGTGCATCTACGTATGTGCTTTTTAGTTTAGCAAGTCCGCGATAATCCAAAACATTTTGAATGATTTCGTGATCTTTAGCTAGGTAGGACAGCACATCTTCCGCGGTGGAATACTGTCCAGTTTTGGTTTTCTTCGGCTTCTCTACCAATTTCATTTTATCAAAAAGAATTTCCCCTAATTGTTTGGGCGATCCTATGTTAAATTCCTGATCTGCGGCTTCGTATATCTTTTTTTCTAAGCTAGCGATGTCATTGTTCAAATCTTCTGAAAGTGAATTCAGAAATTTTTCATCGAGATTGATACCTTCCAATTCCATGTCTGCCAAGACTCGTAATAAGGGTATTTCTATATCCTTAAAGAGTCCGTCTGTTTTGGCTTCAGCCAGTTCAGGTCTAAACTGTTGTGCCAATTGAAATGTTATATCCGCATCCTCAACTGCATATTCCGTTATTTTTTCAAGTGGAACATCGCGCATAGACAATTGGTTCTTGCCTTTCTTACCAATAAGTTCCGTGATGGAAACGGGACTATAATTCAAATAGGTTTCCGCTAACACATCCATATTATGCCGCATATCCGGATTGATAAGGTAATGGGCCAGCATGGTGTCAAAATAGTTGCCTCTAACTTTTATGTTATACTTGTCTAAGACTTTAATATCATATTTGAGATTTTGCCCAACTTTTTCAATACTTTCCGACTCAAAGAACGGTCTCAGCTCTTCGATAAGTTTTTGGGCTTCGTCCTTATCCTCAGGAAAAGGAATATAAAACCCTTTGGTAGCTTCCCAACTAAAAGCGATACCTACAAGTTCTGCTGTAAGTGGATTAAGTCCAGTAGTTTCCGTGTCAAAACAAACCGAGGTTTGTTTCATTAGATTCTGAAGAAATAGCTTCATAGCCATTCCTGGCGCTATACTTTGGTAGGAATGCGAAATGTCTTTGATAGTTTTTCTACTAGAACTATCCTTTATGGTAGCCGGTGAAGCGCCGTCGCCTCCAAATAGCGAAAATTGTCCAGTTCCGGCAGAAGAAGACACCTTTTTTGCCGTTTCTGTGCTTGTGACTTGACTTGTAGTTGTTTCTTCTTCTCCCGAAAATATCTTTATAAACTGATCTTTTAACCTTCTAAATTCTAGCTCTTCGAAGATTTCCTGAACTTTTTCATTATTAGGAACGGACATTTCATAATCCTTAGCGTCAAATGTTACATCAACTTCTAAGCAGATAGTCGCTAATTTTTTAGAAAGCAGTCCCAACTCTTTATTGGCTTCGACCTTAACCTTCATTGCGCCTTTAAGTTTATCTGTATTTGCCAAAAGCCCTTCCATAGTGCCATATTCGGCTATAAATTTTCTAGCCGTCTTGTCTCCTACACCTGGTAATCCAGGAATATTATCACTGGCATCGCCCATCATGCCTAGGTAATCTATGACCTGTTCTGGTCGTTCCACACCAAAACGTTTTTGTATTTCTGGGATGCCCCAAATTTCTATACCATTCCCCATGCGAGCTGGGCGGTACATAAAGATATTCTCTGATACCAATTGTCCAAAATCCTTATCTGGTGTTACCATAAAAACCTTGTAATCCTCTTTTTCTGCCTGTTTGGCCAGGGTGCCAATAATATCATCTGCCTCCCAACCTTCCAATACCACAGAGGGGATATGCATCGCTTTTAAGATATTTTGGATATAAGGCACCGCAATTTTTATAGCATCTGGGGTTGCATCACGGTTGGCTTTATATTCTGGAAATAATTCGGTGCGCTCCGCGCTTCCTCCTTTATCAAAACATACCGCTAAATGGTCTGGTTTCTCGCGCTTTATTACATCGAATAAAGAGTTCATAAAACCCATGATGGCACTGGTATCCATCCCTTTGGAATTAATTCTAGGATTCTTTATTAAGGCGTAATAGCCTCTAAAAATTAAGGCGTATGCGTCTAGTAGAAATAGTCTTTTTTGATCTGCCATAGTAGGGATTTAGAAATACGAATTTAGAGGTACGAAATTGAAATTGCTAAAAATTTTAAAAAGGATTGTTACTCGGGTAAATAATAGAAGGGGTGCAGGTCAATATTTTTCTTCAGATAGCCCAAAATATTAATCAATCACTCCATAGGCCAGCCGACTGTGAAAAAGGGGTTAGAGAGATTATCAATGGGCATAGTTGATGCCAAAAACACTGCTTACTAGCTTTGTCTTTAAGTTTTTTAGTCATGTTAAATAATTTGATTTTCTATTATCTTAACCTGTTACGAAACATAGCTTTCTGAAGGATTGTTTACATGTCCTAGTTCTGAATACGTCCGATAAGTAAACCCGGGCTGAATGCAATACCCGCCTGTTTCGCCTTTTTTGTTGATAGCGATAAAACCAATTTGGAAGTCGTTGCGTCCTTTGTTTTTCGCCATAATGCGCTTTACCCCTTCTTCACAAGCTTCTTGTGGTGATTTCCCTTGTCGCATCAATTCTACGATTAAAAAACTTCCTACAGTACGTACCACTTCTTCGCCCATGCCTGTGGCTGTTGCGCCACCAATCTCATTATCTACAAACAGTCCTGCGCCAATAATGGGGGAGTCGCCAACACGGCCAGCCATTTTGTAACCCATTCCGCTGGTGGTACATCCACCGGCAATATCTCCGTTTTTATCAATGGCTAACATGCCAATGGTGTCGTGGTTTTCTATATTGATAATCGGTTTGTATTCCGATGTTTTTTTCCATTCCAGCCATTCCAATCGAGACTGTTCAGTAAGCAGATTCACTCTTTTGAATCCTTTTTCGTACGCAAATTGTTCAGCACCTTGCCCCGCCAACATAACGTGTGGCGTGTCTTCCATAACCTTTCTGGCAACGGAAATAGGATTGGCTATGTTTTCCATGGCTAATACCGCACCGCAATTGCCATCCTTATCCATAATGCAGGCGTCTAAAGTTACGGTTCCATCTCTGTCTGGGCGACCTCCTGTGCCCACGGTTTGGTTAGTTACATCATCCTCTTCTACTTTTACACCTTGTTCAATGGCGTCTAAGGCAATTCCACCACTGCTAAGTACCTCCCAAGCTTTTGTCGAAGCATTCAAAAAATTCCAGGTACAGATAACAATGGGGTAGATGGCTTTTGTGTTCGCAGCTACTTCAGCTTTTGATGGATTGGCCTCCTCTTTACACGAAGTTAAAAATGGAGTTGCTACTAAGGCGGCCGTTACGGTACTTGAGTTTTTGAGAAACTTTCTTCTTTTCATTGTTTGGGTTGTTTACTTTTAGGGGTCTAAATATAACAATATGCTTGTAGAAGTTTGTGCCAATTCCTTGCAATCTGCCTTAAATGCCCAAGAAGCAGGCGCTGACCGTATTGAGCTATGTTCAGAATTAGCCGTCGGTGGTATTACGCCATCCTATGGATTGTTAAAGGCGGTTCGGGATAAAATAAAAATTCCTGTGAATGTCCTGATACGCCCTAGGAGTGGAGATTTCACTTTTTCTAGTGATGAATTTGATATTATGAAAACCAATATTGAACTGTGCAGGGAATTGGGGTTTAACGGAATTGTTTCAGGAGCGCTCCATTCTGATTGTTCTTTGGATGTAGATCATGTACGTGAATTGATTGCTGCTTCTGGCGACTTAGCTTTTACCTTTCACAGGGCTTTTGATTGGGTAAAAGATCCTGCTCTCGCTTTAGAGCAGTTAGCCGATTTGGGTGTAGCTACTATTTTGAGTTCAGGTCAACGAACTTCGGCAGTGTTAGGAATGGAATTATTAATAAAACTTCAAAAGCAAGCTCAAAATATTGTGATTATGCCCGGCTCTGGAATCAACCAAAATAATGCACCTAAATTTAAACAGAAAGGCTTTAAGGCCCTACACTTATCTGCGGCTAGATTTTGTAAAACCTTGGAGGCTGAGCCGGAAGTTCCTATGAATTCTTCTTCTTTTTTATATGATAACGGAATAGCGATCTCCAATTTGGAAATCTTGACAGCTGTAGTTAAAGCCGTAAAATAAAATAGAAAATAGCAGTTGTTTAGGTTTCTAAAAATATCTTTGTAAAAAAAAGCGCTATGCTACGTTGGATATTATTTATTATTATTTACGCAATCCTTAGCATCTACGTGCTTCAGGCGTTAAAAACAGTGGCGCGTCAACCATGGGTTTACTATGTCTATATGGCCATTGCTGCTGCGGTTGCTTTTAATTTTATTTATCAGTTCACTGCAGGCGAAGAGGAAGGAAGAGTCCTTAGTGTTCCTAAAAGTTACGCCTTTGGATTTTTGCTTACCATACTCACATTTAAGCTGATTACTATTATTTTCCTCTTTTCCGAGGATATTTTTAGATTTTTTTCCGGTGGATATGAAAAGCTTTTTGGTTCGTCTAGAGCGTTTTCACTGCCGCAGCGTAGGCGCTTTTTGAGTGCTATTGCCCTTGGTTTGGCAGCTATTCCATTTGGTGCATTGTTGTACGGGATGTATAAAGGAAAATATAATTTTAAGGTATTAAAGTATACTCTTGAATTTGATGATCTTCCTGATGCTTTTGATGGCTATCGAATTACGCAAATATCCGATATTCATAGTGGAAGCTTTGATAATCGAAAGATGGTAGAATACGGGGTGTCACTCATAAATCAACAGAAAAGTGATACTATTTTATTTACTGGGGACATGGTCAATAATAAGACGGAAGAAATGAAACCTTGGGCCGATTTGTTTGCTACTTTAGAGGCAAAAGATGGAAAATACTCCGTGTTGGGAAATCATGATTATGGCGATTATATTCCTTGGGAAACAACGGAACTTAAAAGTCAGAACTTACAGGATTTGAAGAAGCTACAAAAAAAGATGGGTTTTGATTTATTGCTGAACGAGCATAGGTACTTAACCAAGGGCGAAGATAAAATAGCACTTGTGGGTGTTGAAAACTGGGGTAAAGGAGGTTTTAAGAAAGCGGGAGACTTACAAAAGGCCGTTTCCAATATATCGGAACAAGATTTTAAGATATTAATGAGTCACGATCCATCGCACTGGGAAGCAGAAGTTGTGCCGGATGAAAAACACTTTCATTTGACCCTAAGTGGACATACCCATGGGATGCAGTTCGGTATCGAAATACCTGGGTGGATAAAATGGAGTCCTGTGAAATGGCGTTACAAACATTGGGCGGGAATTTACAAGGAACAAGGACAATTTATTAATGTGAATAGGGGTTTTGGGTTTTTAGGATACCCTGGCAGGGTAGGTATTTGGCCTGAAATAACGGTGATTACCTTAAAAAAGAAGCCGTTAACATGATTTTAACCGGGTAGCAAACGTACTAAAAGGTAGTTAGTAATTCTATTTTAACATTTTTTACTACATTTGATTCATAAAGTAAAGCCTGTTATATGTCTAAATTTGGGGAACTTATAGATTTGAATATTCCTGTTCTGTTGGATTTCTATGCTGAATGGAACGAACAGTCTACTGCAATGCATCCTGTTTTAAGAGATGTGGCTGCGGCTTTGGGTGACAAGAGTAAAGTGATAAAAATTGATGTTGATAAAAACAAAGAGCTTGCCCAAGCGCTTCGGGTAAAAGGATTGCCAACATTAATGATCTACAAAAAAGGGGAGATGGTTTGGCGCCAAAGCGGGGAACAAGATGCCAATACGCTTATAGGAATTTTGAACGAATACGCGTAACTATAAATATCAACGTACGTTTTCTACACTAGGTGTCTATACGAGACATGCTCTAAATAAGATTGATTTTGGGCATCTAATCTTATGATTTTAATAAACCCACTCTTAAAGGAAACAAACAATAAACAAGAATGCATTTCTAATTATGTTGCATGTTGCATGTTGCATGTTGCATGTTGTTTCACGTTTCAGGCACCATAAAACCTGGGCTAATGTATAAATAGTCTATCTGTAATTTATTGTCGAGTACAGGTCTTTGTGATTGCCTTAGGGCTTTAAAATTATTTTTTTAGTTTGCTGTAGCGGTCCCTGTAGTGTCCTCTAATGTGTCTGTTTTTGTGTTATCCAATTTAATGGTGTCTTGTTTCATATCAGGATTAGCTTCCGGAGTAGTTTCAGGCATTTCAAAGTCGTCCTCATCTTTATAAAAATGTTGGAACTTATCAATATACTCATTGAATATGAGCGTTTCTTTTTCAGCTACTTCGCGATCGTTATTATTTATGAGGTTGTCTATGTTGCGTCTATAGGCTTCCATGTCGGCAATGATTTCATCAATGTGACTGTACTGCTCATCCAGATTTGTACCAGCATAGTATTCTAAGCGTTCTTGGTACACTGTTTTTAACTTATCAAACAGCTTACGTGCCTTTTCCGTTTCGCCTACTTTGTAGTAGCCATCTACAAAAGGCTCTACAAGGGTGTAGTAACCAAATTGGTCTACCGGCATATTGTTCAAGGAGATTTCAATCACTTCGTTTGCCTTATCTATCTTATTTTCTTTAATCAGTGCTTCCATTAACCGCGCCAGATTTGCTCTGTACGATACACTTTGTATGCGTGTTTGTGTGTCATGGTAAATATCCGTGCTTCCAGAATTACCCCAGTCCCATTTGCTAACGATGTCGTACATTAAATCGGTGTCCACTCTTCCCATTTCAAAGGCATTAGGACGTTCCGTTCTAATAGGAACTAACTTATAGGCCATACCATCTAATTGAAGGTAGTCTTTCATCCATAGGAATTCTGCATCGTCAAAGCTACCACCGGAGAAATAAAGAGGCCTTTTCCAATCATTGTTGGCAAGAATATCCAACATCATCATATTTTTTTTGGTAATAGCACCTGGGAGGTCAATATCTATAAAATCTACGATAAGGGCAGAATCCTTGGCTTTCACTAGTCCACTTTCCAAAACGTTTTGTTTGTTTACGGGCACCCTAATTTTGTCGGTAGGGTAGTAGACCATGTTTTGGGTGTTTTCGTCGTAGTTGTTGGCGTCTTGTCCGTTTTGCTCAAATAGGTACTTAAGCTTGGTTCGAGGCTTATCACTATCAATCCAGTTCATAAAGTCCTTAATAGCCCATCTGTTATCGGTCGCTTTTTGAAAATAGAGTACGTCCCTGTTTCCTTGGCGGTATTTTTCGTGTTCTATCTGAGAAGGAATAGGATCACTATCATAGGCTTTGTGCTTCATTTGATCTACATACCAATCTGTCTCAAATAAACTGGTGCAGACAATACGTACATCTGTGCGGTAGCCCTCTATTTCTTGGGCGTACCAAAGTGGAAATGTATCATTGTCACCTATGGTGAATAGAATGGCGCCTGCATCTTCTTGGCAGGAGTCCAAATACGCCTTTGCAGATGCATTTGCGGTAAACCTACCGGAGCGGTCATGGTCGTCCCAGTTCTGCACCGCCATTACTGTGGGTACGGCTAATAAGCAAATAACAACAACTGCTGGAGCCAGTATCTTTGGCTTCAACCAATCTTTAAACCCATCAAAAAGTCCGTAGACTCCTAAGCCAATCCAAATAGCGAAAATATAAAAAGAACCGACTAAGGAATAATCGCGCTCCCTAGGTTGAAAAATATAGGGGTTGGTGTAAAATTGAATTGCGAGTCCTGTAAATAGAAAGAAAATCAACAAAACCCAAAACTGTTTTGGATTTTTTGAAATCTGAAAAACCAAACCAATAATACCTAGCAGCAGCGGTAAAAAGAAATAGGTATTTCTACCTTTGTTATTTTCAATTTCGCTGGGGAGATTGTTTTGACTTCCCAAACGCCAGCTATCGATAAACTTAATGCCGCTAAGCCAGTTTCCATTGTCATTGTATCTACCTTGAACATCATTTTGCTTTCCGACAAAATTCCACATGAAGTAGCGTAAGTACATATAATTGAATTGAAATTCAAACATGTATTTTACATTGTCCCAAACCGATGGTGGTTCTACTTCAATAAAATCTTCAAAACGTTTTAGGAAGCTAATGTACTGGTCCGCGTCTATTTCTCCGTTCGCGAAACCTGTTTTAACTTGGTTTACCGCTGTACGAAGTTCTTCATTAGGTTTGGTTATTCTAAAATCTAGTGGGCCAAAGTGGCGCATGTAGTTTTCTGCATGTTGTGAGCTCCACATTCTCGGAAGAATGCCTTGGTGTTCCGGATTTGGTCCTACATCGGCGTTTATGTATTTATTTACGATAATATATTTGCCTAAGGTGTAGTCCTTTTCGTATTTGGGTTTTCCATCGCGTTCTTCACCTTGGGAAGCGAACATCTCGGAGTAGTAACTCCCGTAAATGGGACTATCCACACCAGGGTATTGCTCTCTGTTGTAATAGGCCAAAAGTGCCCTTGCATCCGACGGGTTGTTCTCGTTGATGACTACCTTGGCGTTAGCGCGTATGGGTAGCATAATCCATGAGGAGAAGCCAAGAAAAAGGAACATTAGGCATAAAACAATCGTATTGCCCGTTTTGTAATTGTGCTTTCTAGTGTAGCGAAGCCCTAAATAAAAGGCGGTAATAAATAGAATTCCAATAAGGATAGAGCCCGAGTTAAACGGAAGCCCCATACTGTTAATGAAAAACACTTCTCCCCAGCCAAATAGCACTAAGACGTAGGTCAAGGAAAATTTATAGACCAACATTAGTATGCCAATGACGATGAGATTGGCAAGCAGAAAATTCTTTACAGTTGTGGTTTTGTACGTTTTAAAATAGTAAAGTAGGCCTATGGAAGGGATGGCTAAAAAGCCCATAAACTGAATTCCAAAGGTGAGTCCTACAACATAGGAGATTAGGATAATCCATCTATTTCCTCTTGGGTCTTCTAAGTTGTCTGTCCATTTAAGTCCCAGCCAGAGTAGTAGCGCCATAATAAAACTGGCCATGGCGTACACTTCTGTTTCAGTAGCATTAAACCAGAAACTGTCTGAATAGGTAAATGCTAGAGAGCCAATTAACCCACTTCCTAAAATGGCTATCGCCTTACTATTGGTGAGTTGTTCGTCGCTATCCATTAATTTCTGGGTGATATTGGTAATAGTCCAGAACATAAATAGGATGGTGAAAGCGCTTGATATACCTGAAACTAAATTCACCATCATGGCTACTTGACTAGGTTCTAAAGCGAACATGGCAAAGAAGGCGCCAATCATCTGTAGCAAAGGAGCTCCCGGTGGGTGCCCAACTTGTAATTTGGCTGCCGTAGAAATATATTCACCCGCATCCCAAAAACTGTTAGTCGGTTCTACGGTAATGAAATAAGTAATGAATGCAATAAAAAATACGGACCACCCAAGTATGGTGTCCCACTTCTGAAAGTTCTTTGAAAACATGTAACCCTAGTTAAAGCTAAGGACGAATTTACTAATTAAAATAGATAACAGAGTACAATTTTTATAAACCTTTAACAGGCCGGCTTATGGATTTTTTTAGATTATTGTTTTAAAAAAAGTTTGTGCAAACCAAACTTTGTTTTAAATTTGCACCCTCGAATGCAAAACTTGTGTTTCGCATCTAGAGATTGGCCCATGGTGTAATTGGTAACACACCGGTTTTTGGTACCGACATTCAAGGTTCGAGTCCTTGTGGGCCAACAGAATTTTTAAAGTAAATCCCGACGTCATTTTGATATCGGGATTTTTGTTTTTTTAAAGGGATTAGGATAAGGAATTTAGGGCTCCAAATTGTAAAGTTGAAGCATTTTTGTCTTCATAAATTTAGCTAATACGTTTGAATTACTCGTTTATTGGATTGGTTGCGTTTTTTTCTTCAATTTCACATCACTTTTACCAGAAATATATTAGCTGATAAAACTTCCTGTAAGTTTTTAACGACATAATGTGTCTCGTTGACGTGAATCTTGGCTGTCAAATCAGATATTTTGTATATTGCTGTCCCTAAATGAATAAAAGACTGACCGGAATTGAAGCTTTTTTAATCAAAAAACTTACTAGTTCTATCCTGATTTAAAAAAATACTACTTATGAATTTAACTGCAAAGCATCTCAAAATTATACTAGCATTGGTAGTGGTGGGTTTTGTAGTTGGTATTTATCTCCAAGATAAAGAACATCAAAAAAGTACCCAACATGCTTGGAAGGCGAACAGATATAACCTAGAACGGTTTAACAAAATCACTGAATTCAATAAATCTATGAACGCTGCAAATTGGCAGTTGATGCAGGATAGTATTGAAAGAGAGTTGGATACGCTCATGATCCTAAGGTTTAGAAAAGAGATGGACAGTATTAACACCACCAAAGTTGGCCTTAATGGAAGTATACAGCAGGTAAATGCAGGAGTTGTTTCCGCTGCAATCAACTAATTTTCTCCTTTAGAGAGCTTAAGTATCTGATAATGTCGAAGAGTTATTATCAGAAGCGGAGTCCTAGTCAGTAAAGAACTGGTTAGGTGAATTTTTCACTTTTTGTTGCTTCCTTAATATATTCTATGCCTCGTTACGTTCGGCATATCCTTCATCAATTTCATCTAATAGCACATTCATTTTTTTTCTTGTCCTTAATAATTGCCTATGTCATGATTAAGCTGGTGGCAATTATAACGAACAATAAGATTCCAGATTCAAAGTTCGCCACTTAGGCTTCCTCCGGTATAGCGTAGAACAATAATACGGTTATAAGTCTCCTCGGCGCCACAAATAGCTAAGGAAGAATATCCTTTACTCTAAATACCTTCAGAATTACAAAGTGTATCGCATAGATAGATGCGATAATAAATAAGCAAATTAGAGCTACATTAAAATTGAAAAGCGAAGTAAAGACAATACCGAGCCTAAAAACGACATGCAAAAGGGTACGCATTCCAAAAATGGTTTCTAAAGTAATACTATGGAATTCATGATAAATCTGATTTATTTTTTTATGCTCCAGAAAAACGGCTATTTTGACTGGAAAGAATAATTTGACGTTTGCTATCACTAGTCCAAATATTAATATGATAATCAATGAGGAGAGGTGGAATTTTTTACTGATTGCGTAAAGTAAAAGAAGAACCGTAATCAATAAGAAGAGTTTAGCCTGACTCTTTAATTTGCTAAAAAATCAGGATAATGGCATAACTGGCAGTGAGTCCTAATAACTCCAGTCAAGACAATATTAGCAGCAAAACCGTTATTACCAATATCTTCTGCAGGGTTCAGGCCGCCAATTAAATAAGAAAACATCATGATTCCCAAGATGTCGGAAAACGTACTTTCATAAATATGGAGCTCTTTTTTACGCTCGGAAAGTCCGCTACGCTTGGAATAATAATCCCACTTGATAGCATAGATAAAGGTGTGGCGTATATCCATGCAGATTGAATCCTCATGCCGGGTATAAAGTAATTTAATATGAGGGAAGCTACGTAAGCGGAGCCTAAAAGTCCCAATAATGCAACAGCCATTGTTTTTAGGATAGGGACCAGTTTTTCGCGTTTGAGTTCTAACTCTAATGCTACTTCTAGTGCAATCATTATCAACCCAATACTACCCAAAGGTTCTTGTCGGCCACAGAAATCCAACACTTCTGGAACAAAGTATTTTAGGACATATTGTAAGATGATACCTAAAACGATAAGCATTAGTACGGATAGTATATTGGTCTTTTTGGAAATGCCGCTGAACCAAAAAGAAAGAAAATTAATTGCTGATGCTTCAATGGTTAGGTTGTAAGACGATAGAACATCTTTTGATTTATTTTGGAAAAGGTGATGACGTTTAAAAATAGGTCTAAAAGATGTAAAAATTGATTGCAGTTCGCTTAAAACTAAAGGAAAGGATTAAATGGTATTGTTAAATCATTTAATTGTAAGAGTCTACGCTATTGTAGAAATCAAATTTATTGTATATTTGCACCACTGAAAGGATATTGAAGTATTCATGAGGGGACAATTTGTCCCCTCTTTTATTAGAAAAAATTTACTTTATCGGTATTCAGTTCTGTTAGTGTAGAAACTATTTTTATGTTACAAAGTAAGGTTAGAGCGTTGTTGGATGCAGGATTGGAAGAGGATGATTCGCTTTTTTTAATAGATTTTGCAGTGGGCACAGACAATAAGATAAAGGTAATCATAGATGGTGACCATGGAGTTACGGTTGCTGATTGTATAAAAATCAGTCGTGCCATAGAGCATAATTTGGATAGGGAAGAAGAAGATTTTGCGCTAGAGGTAGCGTCTGCAGGTGCATCTTCTCCAATAGTATTGCCGAGACAGTATAAGAAGAATATTGGCAGAAAGTTAGAGGTTCAAACGGCAACTGCTACCTATGAAGGCAGCCTTACTGCTGTAGCCGAAGAACATATTGTTCTGGAATGGAAGGCAAGGGAGCCCAAGCCAATAGGTAAGGGCAAGGTTACCGTTCAAAAAAGACAGGAAATTGATTTTTCAGAAATCAATAAAGCAAAAGTTGTATTAAAATTTTAATTTCAAAGTATAAATGGAAAATATTGCGTTAATAGAATCTTTCTCGGAATTTAAGGATGATAAATTTATAGACCGGGTAACGCTTATGGCGATTTTGGAAGATGTTTTCAGAAATGCGTTAAAAAAGAAGTTTGGGTCGGATGATAATTTTGATATTATTATAAATCCAGATAAAGGGGATTTGGAGATTTGGCGTAACCGAATTGTTGTTGAAGATGGTGAAGTTGAGGATGAAAACGAAGAGATTTCATTGACTGAAGCGCAAAAAATCGAACCAGATTTTGAAGTAGGCGAGGATGTTTCTGAAGAGGTGAAGCTTATAGATTTAGGTAGGAGAGCTATTTTGGCGCTACGTCAGAATTTGATTTCTAAAATTCATGAGCATGATAATACCACGATTTACAAGCATTTTAAAGAGTTAGAAGGTGAAATTTATACGGCTGAGGTACATCACATACGTCATAAAGCGGTTATTTTACTAGATGACGAAGGAAATGAGATTATTTTACCCAAAGACAGGCAAATTCCTTCTGATTTTTTCCGTAAAGGAGATAATGTTCGCGGTATTATAGAAAGTGTTGAGCTTAAAGGTGCAAAGCCTTCGATTATTATGTCTAGAAGTTCTCCAAAGTTCTTGGAACAATTGTTTTTTCAAGAAATACCAGAGGTATTCGATGGTTTGATTACGGTTAAGAAAGTAGTTCGTATACCAGGCGAGAAAGCTAAGGTTGCGGTTGATTCTTATGATGATCGTATTGATCCTGTTGGGGCTTGTGTGGGAATGAAAGGTTCGCGTATTCATGGTATTGTAAGGGAGTTGGGTAATGAGAATATAGATGTAATCAACTGGACTGCAAATCCACAATTATTGGTAACTAGAGCCTTGAGTCCTGCAAGGGTTTCCTCTGTAAAGTTGAACGATGAGAAGATGACTGCTCAAGTGTATCTTAAGCCAGAAGAGGTTTCTAAGGCTATAGGTAGAGGAGGTCATAATATTAGATTAGCTGGTCAGTTAACTGGATATGAGATAGATGTATTCCGTGAAGGCGTAGAAGAAGATGTGGAATTGACTGAGTTTAAGGATGAAATCGATGCTTGGATTATAGAGGAGTTCAAAAAAATTGGTATGGACACTGCAAGAAGCGTCTTGGAGCAAGATGTAAACGATTTGGTAAAGCGTACCGATTTAGAGGAAGAGACAATTGTAGAAGTTGTGCGTATCCTCAAAGAAGAATTAGAAGATTAGCTATATATTAGCACAAGAATAAAGAACGGGAATCAGTATTTATGGCAGACAATGCAACAATAAGACTTAATAAAGTTCTGCGCGAACTCAATATTTCCTTGGATAGGGCCGTGGACTTTCTTAGTAGTAAAGGGCACGAAATCGATGCTAGGCCTACAACCAAGATATCCGATGAGGTCTATCAGGTTTTACTTGATGGCTTTCAGACGGATATGAGTAAGAAAGTGGCATCCAAAGAAGTAGGTGAAGAAAAGCGTAAGGAAAAGGAAGCTATAAGGATTCAGCTGGAGCAAGAGCAGGATGCCAGAAGACTTGCTCGCGAAAAACGCAATGCCGAATCTGAAAGGGTTATCAATACAAAGGTAGAGCTTGCAGGCCCGAAAATGGTAGGCAAAATCGACCTTAATCCTAAGAAGAAAAAGGTAGAAGAAGCAGCCAAGGAAAAAATTGCAGAGCCGACTAAAACCGCTGAGGTTATTAAGGAGGTAGTTGTTGTTCCGGAGGTTAAGGAAGAGATTCCTGCGAAAGAGGAAGTTGTTGTTAAAAAGGAGGTTCCTGCGAAAAAAGAGGTTGCAGTAAAAGAGGATGTTTCTGTAAAAGAGGAGGCAGAGGTTAAAACCCCCGAGGTGGTGGTGGTAACATCAAAACCGGTTGAGGTAGCCAAGAAGGAAGAGGATGTAGTAGCGGAGGAAAAGACCGATGAACCAAAAACATTGGAGACACAATATCAAAAATTATCTGGTCCAAAAATAACTGGTGATAAGATTGACTTGTCCAAGTTTAAAAAGCCCAAGAAAAAAGAAGATAGGAAAACGGATAGTGCCGATCGTAAAAAGCGTAGAAAGCGTATTGTAAGTAAAAACACAAAGACAAGCCCTGGAGCGAGACCATCTGGTGGCACTGGTGAAAGAAGGACTATCGGTAGGCGTGTGGCAACGGTAAGCAAAGTAGAACCTACTGAGGAAGACGTACAAAAACAAGTTCGTGAAACTCTTGAAAAATTACAAGGAAAATCCAAGAAAGGTAAAGGTGCTAAATACAGAAGAAGTAAAAGGGACCAACATAGAGAGCAGACAGAAAAAGATTTAGAGCAACAAGAGTTAGAAAACAAGGTTCTTAAGGTGACAGAGTTTGTTACGGCGAGTGAGGTAGCTACAATGATGGATGTTTCCACTACCGAAATTATTTCTGCTTGTATGTCCTTGGGAATCATGGTTACCATGAATCAACGTTTAGATGCGGAAACCTTGTCCATAGTTGCCGAGGAGTTTGGTTATGAGGTAGATTTTGTTACTGCCGATATCGAAGAGAGTATCGTTGAGGAAGAAGATGCGCCAGAGGATTTGAAACCAAGGGCTCCAATAGTTACGGTAATGGGTCACGTTGATCACGGTAAGACGTCACTACTGGATTATATTAGGCAGGAGAATGTTATCGCTGGAGAAAGCGGTGGTATAACACAGCACATTGGTGCATACGGGGTTACCTTAGAAAATGGTGAAAGTATGTCATTTTTAGATACACCTGGTCACGAAGCGTTTACCGCAATGCGTGCAAGGGGAGCACAGGTAACGGATATTGCTATTATTGTTATTGCTGCGGATGATGACATCATGCCCCAGACTAAGGAGGCTATAAGTCATGCACAGGCTGCAGGTGTGCCAATTGTATTTGCTATAAATAAGATTGATAAACCTACTGCAAATGCAGAAAAGGTTAAAGAGGGCTTAGCGCAAATGAACTTGTTGGTAGAAGATTGGGGAGGTAAAATACAGTCTCATGATATTTCTGCCAAAACCGGTGCAGGTGTTAAAGAACTTTTGGAAAAAGTACTGCTAGAGGCTGAATTGTTAGAGTTGAAAGCGAATCCAGATAAATCTGCTACAGGAACAGTTGTTGAGGCGTTTTTGGATAAAGGCAAGGGATATGTTTCTACCATTCTTGTTCAGGCAGGAACTTTGAAAATAGGGGATTATGTGCTGGCAGGTACTACGAGTGGTAAGATAAAAGCCATGCAAGATGAACGTGGTAAAATGGTTTCTGAAGTAGGGCCATCTAAGCCAATTTCTATACTAGGTTTAGATAGTGCCCCACAAGCTGGGGATAAGTTCTATGTTTTGGAAGATGAACGTGAAGCCAAACAAATAGCAGCAAGGAGATCTCAACTACAACGTGAGCAATCGGTAAGAACACAGCGTCATATTACGTTGGATGAAATCGGAAGACGAATTGCCTTAGGGGAGTTCAAGGAATTGAATATCATACTTAAAGGTGATGTAGATGGTTCGGTAGAAGCGTTAACCGATTCTTTTCAGAAACTTTCTACTGATGAGATTCAGGTAAATATTATATATAAAGCGGTTGGACCTATAACAGAGTCTGATGTGTTGTTAGCCTCTGCTTCGGATGCGGTAATAATCGGATTTAATGTTAGGCCAATGGGTAACGCCAAATCTATAGCTGAGAAGGAAGAAATCGATATCCGTATGTATTCTATTATTTACGATGCGATAAACGACCTTAAGGATGCCATGGAAGGTATGTTATCACCTGAAATGAAGGAGGAGATTACGGGAACTGCGGAAATAAGAGAGACATTCAAAATTTCCAAGATAGGTACCATTGCAGGTTGTATGGTGACTACTGGGAAGTTGTTCAGAAACTCAAATATTCGTTTGATTAGGGATGGTGTCGTGATTTACACAGGGGAATTTAGTTCCTTAAAGCGATTCAAAGACGATGTTAGGGAAGTTGCTAAAGGATATGATTGTGGACTTCAAGTGAAGAATTACAACGATATACAAATTGGCGATGTTATTGAAGGGTTCCAAGAAGTAGCTGTAAAGAAGAAACTTAAAACAAAATAAACACAAGAATTGAATAATAAAAATCGGCCTATTTGGCCGATTTTTTTGGTTTAAGTAGCATAGCATTTGGATATTTCATCCGTACCTCGTTAAAATTACGTTCGGCTTCCATCTTTGTTTTAAATCTGCCAACTCTAACGCGATAGGTAGGTGAATCAAAATCAATTTTGGAAGTAAGGCTTGGGAAGTCTTCTTCCACATTTGCTTTAATAAGCTCAGCTTGAGCATGTGATCCAAATCCAACTTGAATCCTGTAATAATCTGAAGTTTTTAACGCAGATTTGTACAAATCCAATAATGCTTCTATTTTTTCGTCTTGCGCTATAGTTATTTGTGCTTCTTGTGCAGAACCAAAATAATTGACTGCAAAGCACAAAGAGAAGTAAATTAATTTTTTCATAAGGGTAATAATATGGTTATCTGCATGTTGCAAATATAATTTTTTTGAGCTGCAAATCTAGTGCGTCCACTTCTATTTAGAATAGTTATAAATTATAAATTATAAATAGATTAACGTTTTTTCAAATAAAGTCTATGTCGTATTTTTGTGTCCAGTTCAGGCATTAATTCCGTTGTTGTATTTCTAATTAGCTACAACTGTGCCAAGAATCCGATTGAAACATTTAATATATGAAAAAGGTTACATACCGAAATCAGTTTTCTAAGGCTTTAGGCTTCAGTATAGTATTTTTCCTGCTTTTTACGGTTGCGTTGAGCGCTCAGGAAGAGGTTGCTGGCGGTTCTGGAGATGCTGTTGCTGGAAAAGCTTTGTTTAATCAAAATTGTGCTGCCTGTCATGCGATGAATCGCAAGATGACGGGTCCGGCCTTAGCAAATGTGGAAGCGCGTTTAGCTGAAGAAGAGGGGCTGGATAAAGAGTGGTTGTATACTTGGATTAAGAATAGTGCGGGCATGATTAAATCCGGCGATGCTTATGCGGTTAAGATTTATGAGGAGTACAATCAAGCAGCAATGACCGCATTTCCTACATTGTCAAATGCTGACATTGATAATATATTGGCCTATACTGCCGCCCCACCGCCAGTTGCTGTGGCGCCAGCCGCTGATGCTGTTGTTGCGGCATCTGGAAGCGCTTCTGGAGGAATCTCAAATGAAGTTATTTTAGGAGCTTTGGCTCTTGTTTTTGGTTTATTGGTTGTAATGTTGGTTTTAGTGAATATGACTTTGCGTCGTATTGCCGAGGCGAATGGCATTGTAATGGAAAAGGAAAAAGCTGCAAAAAGAACTCCGATTTGGAAAGCTTTTGCTCAAAATCAATTCTTGGTTTTAGTTACTTCTATATTCTTGTTATTAGGTAGTGCTTATTTTGCTTACGGATGGATGATGCAGGTGGGTGTAGATCAAGGGTACGCGCCGATTCAACCAATACATTACTCTCATAAGATACATGCGGGTACGAATAAGATAGAGTGCCAGTATTGTCACTCTTCAGCTAGGGTTTCCAAACATTCTGGGATTCCTTCATTGAATGTCTGTATGAATTGTCACAAATCAATATATGAGTATAGCGGTAGCCCAGAGGGTCCTACGGCAGATGATTTAGCGAATGGGTATACTAATGAGTTTTATACGAAAGAGATAAAGAAGTTGTATAAAGCTGTTGGATGGGATGAGGAGAATCAAAAGTATACAGGTGAAAGTCAGCCAGTTGAATGGGTGCGTATTCATAATCTTCCCGATTTTGCATATTTTAATCACTCCCAACATGTTTCCGTTGCCGGGGTAGATTGTACGACATGTCACGGCCCTGTTGAGGAAATGGAAATAATGTACCAGTACTCGCCATTAACTATGGGTTGGTGTATCGATTGCCACCGTGAAACCAATGTAAAGGTTGAAGGGAATGAGTATTATGAAAAAATTCATGCTGAGCTTTCCAAGAAGTATGGTGTAGATAACTTAACGGCAGCCCAAATGGGTGGTCTGGAATGTGGAAAGTGTCACTATTAATAATTTAAGAAGCTAATTACAGATATTACGTATGTCATCAAACAAAAAGTATTGGAAAAGCGAAGCGGAGTTAGACCCTAACGATTCCATTGTTGAGGCGCTAAGACAGAACGAGTTTGTAGAGGAAATTCCTGTTGGAGAGTTTTTAGGGGATAAGGAAACCTTGTCTACAACAAATACAAACCGAAGAGATTTTTTAAAATACGTTGGTTTTAGTACGGCTGCTGCTTCTTTGGCAGCTTGCGAAGGTCCAGTTATAAAGTCTATTCCTTATGTAGTACAACCAGAGAATATCGTTCCTGGGGTTTCTAATTACTATGCAACTACGATTGCAAATGGTTTTGATTTCGCCAGTATTTTAATAAAAACGAGGGAAGGCCGACCAATTAAGGTGGAGAATAATACCTTGGCAAAGGTCAATGGTGGTGCTAATGCAAGAATACAAGCATCTGTTCTTTCTTTATATGACAGTACTAGATTACAGGGGCCAATGGCTAATGGTGAGCCTGTTGAATGGGATGTTCTGGATGCTGCTGTGAAAAGTAAAATGAGTAACCTAGGCAACGGTAAAAAGGTTGTCTTTTTAACACAGACCTATGCTAGTCCTTCTACCAATAAAATGATGTCTGAATTGAAGGCGGATAATGAAAATATAAGTCACGTTACCTATGATGCTATTTCTGAAGATGCGGCACTTACTGCATTTGAAAATGCATATGGGGAGAGAGCAATGGCTGATTATGATTTTGAAAAAGCACATCTTATAGTCTCATTTGGGGCAGACTTCCTTTCTGATTGGCAGGGTGGTGGATTTGATGGTGGCTATTCTAGAGGTAGGGTTCCAAAGAAAGGAAAAATGTCGCGTCACGTTCAGTTAGAAGCTAATATGAGTTTGACTGGGGCGAATGCAGATAAAAGAATACCATTAACGCCTACAGCGCAAAAAGTGATATTGGCCAAGTTATACGGGAAACTTAGCGGTGTGTCTGTTGGAGGTAATACCTCTGAGCATGAAGGCATAGTGGAGCAGTTGGCTATGGAGGTGAAGAAAGCCGGGGCGAACGCCACAGTAGTTACAGGACTTGATGATGTAAATGCACAGATGGTTGTTCTGGCGATAAATAAAATGTTAGGAAGTACAGCTTTTGATGCTGTTGCTCCTAAATATACGAGACAAGGTAACGTGACTGCAGTAAATGCTTTGATTGCCGATATGAAGGCCGGCAGGGTTGGTGCTTTGATAATGGATGGGGTTAATCCTATGTATTCTTTACCAAATGCTGCAGATTTTAAGGAAGGCATTGATAAGGTAGATCTTACGGTTTCCTTTTCAACGAATTGGAACGAAACTTCAGAGAACGTTGATTATGTTGCCGCTTCTAACCACTATTTAGAATCATGGGGAGATGTGGAGATAAAGAAAGGCCATTATACGTTAATGCAGCCTACGATTCAAGAACTTTTCGATACAAAACAATTGCAAACAGCTGTTTTAGGTTGGATAGGAAGTGAAAAAACATATTACGATTATATTAAGGAAACTTGGACTGGTACTGTTTTAAACGGTGCGGACTGGGGTCAAACGCTGCAAGACGGTGTATTTAGTGCATCAACCTTAGTTGTTGGTGACGATGCGGTCGGAATGGCCTCTGTTGAAGAAGAGAGTGATACTGTGGAAGCCTTGCCTATGACTTCAGCATTACGAAGTTTGGCGAATGCGACTAGTGATGGTGTAGAGCTTACGTTGTACTCCAAGGTTGGTATGGGTGATGGTCAGCAAGCGAATAATCCTTGGTTGCAAGAGTTTCCAGATCCTATTACAAGGGTTGCATGGGATAATTATGTAACCGTTTCCAAGACTGACGCAGAGGAGCTTGGTGTAGCGAACGTGAATGTTGCGGATGGTGGAATGGATGGTAACTATGTAAACCTAACTGTAAATGGTGTAACATTGGAAGCAGTTCCTGTAATTGTTCAGCCAGGTCAGGCTAACGGTTCTGTAGGTTTGTCTTTTGGTTACGGTAAGAAGGTAGGGATGAAGGAGGATATGCAAACAGGTGTAAATGCCTTTTTGTTGTATGATGGAATGAGCGCCAATCAAACAGTTAAGATTGAGAAAGCAGCCGGAAATCATGAGTTTGCTTGTGTTCAGTTGCATAAGACCCTTATGGGGCGTAATGATATCATTAAAGAAACGACACTTGAAATATTCAATACAAAAGATCATGCGGAGTGGAACGAAGTTCCTCAGGTATCCATGGATCACCAAGAGGTTCCTGCTTCTTCTGTAGATCTTTGGGATAGTTTTGATAGGTCTATAGGACATCATTTTAATATGTCCATCGATTTGAATTCTTGTACTGGATGTGGTGCTTGTGTTATTGCTTGTCATGCAGAAAACAATGTTCCTGTAGTAGGTAAGGCAGAGGTGCGTAAATCAAGAGATATGCATTGGTTGCGTATCGATAGGTATTATTCTTCTGAAGATACATTTGAAGAGGATGTAAATAAAAAAGAAGGTTTTGACGGTCTTTCAGGGGATAATGGTTCTCTTGGTGGATTTGGTGAGTTGGAAGATCCTGCGAATAATCCGCAAGTAGTTTTTCAGCCTGTAATGTGTCAACATTGTAATCACGCTCCTTGTGAAACGGTTTGTCCTGTAGCGGCAACATCGCATGGTAGACAAGGTCAGAATCAAATGGCGTATAACAGGTGTGTAGGTACTCGATATTGTGCTAACAACTGTCCGTATAAAGTGAGAAGGTTCAACTGGTTCTTGTATAATAATAATGACGAGTTCGATTTTCACATGAACAACGACCTTGGTAAAATGGTGTTGAATCCAGATGTAAACGTTCGTTCCAGAGGTGTTATAGAAAAATGTTCTATGTGTATTCAAAAAACGCAAAAGACTATTTTGGATGCCAAGCGTGATGGCCGTGTTATAGAAGATGGTGAGTTCCAGACCGCTTGTTCTATGGCGTGTAGTAATGGTGCTATTGTTTTTGGTGATATCAATGACAAGGAAAGTGAAGTTGCTGAACTCAAGGAAAGTGATAGGATGTATCATCTTTTGGAGTATGTAGGTACAAAACCTAACGTATTCTATCACGTAAAAGTTAGAAATACCAACGAAGCATAATAATACTAGAAAGTAATTATAACAAAAGTCTATGGCGTCGCATTACGAAGCTCCTATACGAAAACCACTTGTAGTCGGTAACAAAGGCTACCACGATGTAACCGTGGATATTGCTGCTCCTGTCGAGGGAAGAGCGAACAAGCATTGGTGGATAGTTTTTTCCATTGCTCTGGTTGCATTTTTATGGGGAGTAGGATGTATTATTTACACGGTTTCCACAGGTATCGGTACTTGGGGATTGAATAAAACAGTTAACTGGGCCTGGGATATTACCAACTTTGTATGGTGGGTGGGTATCGGCCATGCTGGTACACTAATTTCTGCGGTGCTGTTGTTATTCCGTCAGAAGTGGAGAATGGCTATCAACCGCTCGGCGGAAGCAATGACCATATTTTCAGTAATCCAAGCGGGCTTATTCCCAATTATCCATATGGGTAGACCATGGTTGGCGTATTGGGTATTGCCTATTCCTAACCAATTTGGTTCTTTATGGGTAAATTTTAACTCACCTCTACTTTGGGATGTATTCGCTATATCAACATATCTATCTGTTTCATTGGTATTCTGGTGGACAGGTTTATTACCGGATTTTGCAATGATTCGTGATAGGGCAGTATTGCCTTTCCAAAAGAAAATTTACGGTTTATTGAGTTTTGGTTGGAGTGGTAGAGCTAAAGATTGGCAACGTTTTGAAGAGGTGTCATTGGTATTGGCAGGTTTAGCTACACCCTTGGTGCTTTCTGTACATACCATTGTATCTTTTGACTTTGCTACGTCGGTAATTCCCGGATGGCATACAACCATCTTTCCTCCCTATTTTGTGGCAGGAGCCATTTTCTCTGGTTTTGCTATGGTAAACACCTTGTTGATAATCATGAGAAAGGTGTGTCATTTGGAAGCATACATTACCGTGCAGCATATAGAATTGATGAATATCGTTATCATGCTTACTGGTTCCATTGTAGGGTGTGCTTATATTACGGAATTGTTCATGGCGTGGTACTCAGGAGTGGAATACGAACAGTATGCATTCTTGAATAGAGCCACCGGTCCTTACTGGTGGGCTTATTGGTCCATGATGACTTGTAATGTTTTTTCACCACAGTTTATGTGGTTCAAAAAATTACGTACGAGTATTATGTTTTCCTTCTTTATCTCCATTGTGGTGAACATAGGAATGTGGTTTGAGCGTTTTGTAATCATTGTAACTTCGTTGCATAGGGATTATTTGCCATCTTCATGGACTATGTTTTCACCAACATTCGTAGATATTGGCATTTTCATTGGAACGATTGGGTTTTTCTTTGTATTATTCCTGTTGTATGCTAGAACTTTCCCTGTGATTGCTCAGGCAGAGGTGAAGTCTATATTGAAAGCTTCCGGAGGAAAGTATAAAGCGTTAAGGGATGCAGGACAGCCTTTATATCAAATAGCACCAGTTACGGTAGTAAACGATGGTATTGTTGAGGATGTAATTAAGGAGGAGGTTCAATCGGAAAATTCTGATAGCTTAGGTGTTTCGGAATTGTTGAGTAGTATTGGAACATTCGATGCTGCAAAGGATACTGCCGATGATCTTAAAAAGGTTAAGGGTATAGGTCCACAGATGGAAGGAACATTGAATCAAATAGGAATATTTACGTTCGCCCAAGTAGCTAAGATGACAGAGCGGGAATACAATTTATTGGATTCTATTACCGGTTCGTTCCCAGGTAGGGCGCAGCGCGATGATTGGGCTGGTCAGGCAACACTATTATTAAATAATAAGAAATAATTATGGCATCTAAAGTTATACATGCTTATTACGACGATGATGATGTATTGATGCTTGCCGTTAAAAAGGTGAAAGCAGCTAAACTTCATATAGAGGAGGTCTATTGTCCATTTCCGGTACATGGCTTAGATAAAGCTATGGGATTGGCACCAACACGACTTGCGATAACTTCATTTCTGTACGGTTGTGTAGGTCTTGCGGTGGCTACCGTGATGATGAATTATATTATGATTGAGGATTGGCCACAGGATATTGGAGGTAAGCCTAGCTTCAGTTATATAGAGAATATGCCGGCCTTTGTTCCAATTATGTTTGAGCTTACTATATTCTTTGCAGCACATTTAATGGTAATTACTTTTTATTTAAGAAGTAGGTTATGGCCGTTCAAAAAAGCTGAGAATCCAGATGTGAGAACTACCGACGACCACTTTTTAATGGAGATAGAAATCCATGATAATGAGCAGGAGCTTAAAGATTTATTGGCTAATACCGGAGCTGTAGAAATAAATATATCAGAAAAAAACAGTCATTAAATATGAACAGTTTTAAGAAAATAGGAATTTTATTATGTTTGATGCTTGCTTTTACGGCGTGTCAAAATAATAGTCAGCGCAATTATCAGTACATGCCCAACATGTATGAGCCAGTGGGGTATGAAACCTATCAAGAGGTAGATTTTTTACCTAATGGTTCGCAAGCTATGTTACCTCCGGCTAATACCATAAATAGAGGTTGGTTGCCATACGGAATTGAAAATTCAATGGAAGGCAAGGAGTTGTCTAGGTTGAATTTAAGCCCTTTGGATTCTGTGAACGTAGTGGGTAATTTGGAAAAAGGCAAAGAAATGTATGATGTGTACTGTGCAATTTGTCACGGACCAAAAGGAAAAGGTCAGGGTACACTAGTAAAAAGAGAAAAAATATTAGGAGTTCCTAGCTATGCTGATGCGGCACGTAATATCAACGTGGGATCAACATATCATACCCTTCAGTATGGTCTAAATTCTATGGGCTCTTATGCATCGCAGATGAATACAACGGAAATGTGGCAGGTTTCTGAGTACGTGATGAAGCTAAAACAAGATTTAACCAAATAATAGCTAAGAAATACTATGTATACGTTTTCAAACAGACTAAAAATTGGTTCCATAATTCTGATGGCTGTAGGCCTTTTGGGAATTGTTGGCGGATTTGTAATGGCTCCTTCTACCGTAGAAGAGGCAAAGGCAATGGTAGCTTCGCATGATGATGAAGGTCATGCTGAGGATGCAGCACATGCTGAAGGAACCCATGATGAGGCACATGATGCATCGCATGACGAACACTTGCTTCACCAGCTTCAAAACAAACCTTGGGCAGCGTTATATGTTGCTGCTTTCTTTTTTATGATGATTTCACTAGGGGTATTAGCTTTTTATGCTATTCAACGTGCCGCGCAGGCTGGTTGGTCACCACTATTGTTTAGAGTGATGGAAGGTATTACCGCATACTTGGTTCCAGGAGGAATTGTGGTATTTGTAATCTTATTGCTTTCGACATTGCACATGAATCATTTATTTGTTTGGATGGATGCCGATGTGGTTGCACATGATGCAATTATTCAGGCTAAATCTGGCTATTTAAACCCAACGTTCTTTTTAATTAGGGCTGCTTTTTTCTTAACTGGTTGGATTGCATATCGAGAGTATTCTAGAAAGTTGTCGCTAAGACAAGATGAAGCTAACGATAATTCTAATTTTAAGATGAACTTTAGAATTTCAGCAGGTTTCTTGGTCTTCTACTTGATAACGGAATCTATCATGTCTTGGGATTGGATTATGAGTGTTGATCCTCACTGGTTCAGTACATTATTTGGTTGGTATATTTTTGCTAGCATGTTCGTATCTGGTATTACTGTCATTGCAATGGTTACGGTATACTTAAAATCTAAAGGATATCTTCAAGATGTAAACGATAGTCACATACATGATTTAGCAAAATTTATGTTCGGTATTAGTATCTTTTGGACTTATTTATGGTTCTCTCAATATATGCTTATTTGGTACTCGAACATACCAGAAGAAATAACATATTATGTGACAAGGATAGCAGATTATAAATTACCGTTTTTCGGAATGGTAGCTATGAATTTTTTATTCCCATTGCTATTACTTATGAATAGTGATTTCAAACGCGTAAATTGGTTTGTAGTGATGGCTGGTGTTGTTATACTTGCAGGACATTATTTGGATATATTTGTAGCAATTATGCCGGCAACAGTAGGGGATCAGTGGTATATTGGTCTTTCCGAAATCAGCTCGGTATTGTTTTTCGCAGGATTTTTTATCTTTTGGGTGTTTAGAGCACTTACGATGGCACCATTACAGCCTAAAAGAAATCCGTTTATAGAAGAAAGTAAGCACTTTCACTATTAGTAAGTTTAAAGTATAATATTAAATCATACAATGACTACACTATTAATTTTAGTTGTTTTAGTACTCGTGGCAATTGCTGTTTGGCAAATGACCAAGATTTTTGAGCTGTCTCAGCTTAAAACAGTTAGCAATCAAATAGCCACAGATAAGGACAACAAGTATAATGGCTATATGCTGTTTGCTTTCCTCGTGTTTATCTATGGTATCACAATTTTTAGTTTTGCTAAGTACGCAAAGTTTTTATTACCAACAGCCGGTTCTGAACATGGTGCTGAAGTGGATAATCTCATGTTGATATCCATGATTATCATCTTTGTAGTACAAACCATTACTCAAGCATTGTTGCACTATTTTGGGTATAAGTACAAAGGAGAGAAAGGTAAAAAAGCCTTGTTCTATGCGGATAACGATAGGTTAGAATTTATCTGGACTATTATTCCGGTAATTGTGTTGGCAGGCTTAATCCTTTGGGGTTTATATACATGGACGAATATTATGGATATTAATGATGAGGACGACCCGTTGATTGTTGAGTTATATGCGCAACAATTTAATTGGTCGGCCAGATATGCAGGTGACGATAATGTATTGGGTGGAGCTAACGTAAGACTGATTGATATTGATCGTGCCAACGTTATGGGTCTGGATGAGGCGGATTCTTATGCCTTCGACGATGTAATCGTAAAAGAGTTACACCTACCTGTAGGTAGAAAGGTGAACTTTAAGATGCGATCGCAAGATGTTTTACATTCTGCTTACATGCCCCACTTTAGGGCGCAAATGAATTGTGTTCCAGGGATGACTACGGAGTTTTCTTTTACGCCTATTTACACAACAGAAGAGATGCGTCAAGATCCAGATGTTGTGGATAAGGTAAAGAGAACGAATATCATAAGGGCTGAAAAATCGGTAAGCACTGGTGAGGTACTTGACCCATGGGAGTTTGATTATATATTGCTATGTAATAAAATCTGCGGAAGATCTCATTATAACATGCAAATGAAAATAATAGTAGAAACTGAAGAGGAATACAACAAATGGATTTCAGAGCAGACTACTTTTGCAGAAACTGTTTTTAAGGATGATGCGCAACCAGCATTTAATACGGTTGATGGCGTTTCTATGACGGAGTAAGCAGGAATAAGAAAAAAAAGAAGCTAGAAAAGAGAATTAAAAAGAAAAAGACTATGTCATCATTAACAGCTCAAGTAGATGAACATGCTCATGATGAGCATGAACATCATCACAAAGAAACCTTTGTAACAAAGTATATTTTTAGTCAGGATCATAAAATGATTGCCAAACAGTACCTAATATTGGGTGTTTTGGTTATGGGTTTTATCGGTGTTGCCATGTCTTTGTTAATGAGAATGCAATTAGCTTGGCCGGGAGAGGCATTCTTAGTTTTTGATACTTTTCTTGGTAAATGGGCCCCTGACGGAATAATGGATGCTGATGTGTATTTAGCATTGGTTACAATGCACGGAACCATAATGGTGTTCTTTGTTTTAACTGCAGGATTGAGTGGTACGTTTAGTAATTTGTTAATTCCACTTCAAATAGGTGCGCGTGATATGGCTTCAGGTTTCCTTAACATGGTTTCCTTTTGGCTATTTTTTGTTGCTAGTGTGATTATGGTGATTTCGTTGTTTGTTGAAGCGGGACCAGCAGCCGCTGGTTGGACGATATATCCACCATTAAGTGCACTACCTATGGCACAACCCGGTTCAGGAATGGGTATGACCTTGTGGTTGTCTTCGATGGCTATATTTATTGCTTCTTCGTTGTTGGGTTCTTTGAACTACATTGTAACGGTAATCAATCTGAGAACTAAGGGTATGTCCATGACAAGATTGCCTTTAACTATTTGGGCATTCTTTGTAACTGCTATAATTGGGGTTGTCTCTTTTCCTGTTTTACTTTCAGCAGCATTGATGTTGATTATGGATAGAAGCTTTGGAACCTCCTTTTTCCTTTCAGATATATTTATTCAAGGAGAGGTGTTGCACTATCAAGGTGGTTCTCCTGTTTTGTATGAGCACTTATTCTGGTTCTTAGGACACCCTGAGGTTTATATTGTATTATTACCGGCCTTAGGTATAACATCCGAAGTGATGTCGACAAACGCAAGGAAACCTATTTTTGGTTACCGAGCCATGGTGGCATCTATTTTAGCTATTGCTTTCCTATCTACAATTGTTTGGGGTCACCATATGTTTATTTCAGGTATGAACCCGTTCTTAGGATCGGTATTTACTTTTACTACATTGTTGATTGCGATTCCCTCGGCTGTAAAAGCATTTAATTATATCACTACACTCTGGAAGGGCAACCTTCAGCTCAATCCTGCGATGTTGTTTTCAATAGGATTGGTATCTACCTTTATTACAGGGGGTCTTACTGGTATTATTTTAGGGGATAGCACCTTGGATATAAATGTTCATGACACCTACTTTGTAGTAGCCCACTTTCACTTGGTAATGGGTATATCAGCATTGTACGGTTTATTTGCAGGGGTGTATCATTGGTTTCCTAAAATGTTCGAAGGTAGAATGTTGAATAAAAATCTTGGATATGTGCATTTTTGGATAACAGCTATTTGTGCCTATGGTGTATTTTTTCCAATGCATTTTGTTGGAATGGCTGGTGTTCCAAGAAGATATTATGAGAATACTGCCTTCCCGATGTTCGATGAGTTAGCAGATGTACAAGTATTGATGACTGTTTTCGCCCTGATTGCGGGAGCTGCTCAGTTGGTGTTCCTTGCTAACTTCGTTTACAGTATGTTTTATGGTAAAAAAGGACCTCAGAATCCATGGAGTTCTAACACCTTAGAATGGACTACTCCTCAAGAGCATATTCATGGAAACTGGCCAGGTGCCATTCCAGAAGTTCACCGATGGGCTTACGATTATAGTAAGGTAGATGCTGATGGGGAATATATTATTCCTGGTCAAGATTTTGTGCCTCAACACATTCCCTTGCAACAAGACGAAGAAGAATTAAACCATTAATATAGGTCTAGCTAATTTTAAATGCCCAACTTTAAAGTTGGGCATTTTTTTTGCTAGTACCTGAATAGAATGCGGATTGTATTTTTTATAATACCTTTAGGATGTTATTTTTTTAAATAGGATAATAGTACCGTTATGAAAAAAATTTTGGCAGTAGTTTTTGTGTTTTGTCTTTGTCTTCAAACTTTTGCGCAGAGAAAGCCTAAAATAAAGGGGAATAGGAATGTAATTGAGTCTACCGAAAATCTGCCTCGTTTTACAGAAATACAACTAGACGATGATATAGATGTCCTAGTTCAAAAAGGTTCTGTGGAGAGTGTTACGATAGAAGCTGATGATAACTTGATGGATGTTTTAAAGTTAAGCGTGTCGGATGGCACCTTATATATATCCTCGTTTTATAATATTACTTCCAAAAAAAAATTAAACATTACCGTGTTCTATACGGAGCTCGAAGCGTTGACCTTGAGTAACGGTCTCATCACCATGAAGGACGTAATCACTTCTGATTATCTAGATGTGAAGGCTTCGGGTGCTTCAAGACTGATATTGAATGCCTCAGCCGATGTGATTAATATACAAATGGATGAAAATAGTTCTGGAGATTTTAATGTCGCTAGTGATTCTTTGAACCTTACTTTTAAGGATAGAATCGATGCAAAGGTTTATGCTACGGGGAAAAACAATACCTTATTAATGTACAAGAATGCTTCGGTAAAGATGGAGGGTAATACAGCAATTTTTACAGCTAAGTTGTATGGTAATAGTACGCTTAAAGCGGAAGAATTTAAGGCACTCACCATGCTACTTGAATCTGAAGATTCTCCAGATGCCAAGGTCTACGTAATGGATGAGTTTAAATTATCGTCCAAGGGTGCATCCAAGACTAGTTTGTATGGTAATCCAAAAATCACCATACTGGAATTTTTGGATACTTCTCAGTTGCATAAGGAGAACAACTAAGAAGTAAATAGTTAAAATTTTATCAGATTTCATTTCACTTTAGAAGTGAACGATTTATTGAGCTATAGGTGCGGACATGCAGTGCTTGGGAATACCAAATCCATCTACCAAACTGTTTAAATGGGGTCTTAGTTCTGTGCATAGACGCTCAGTACGGCGTCGTATCGCTTTTGATTTTGTACTTCCAATATATCCTTGTTCCAAGTACCAAGAGGAATCCTTCTTAATCTCAGAAAGAGCATATAAGCTTCCAAGTTTTTGAAACAATTCCCGATTCTTTTCGTCCGCTATGTTATCGGTAAAGGTATTGTAGGTTTCATAGGCCAACTCAATGCTGTATGCTTTACCTAAGGCGATTAAGTGGGTTTGAACTTTTAAGAACGCTTGGTAAGAAGGCACTCCTTTTTTAATATACCCCCTTATCCGCATCGCCAAGGTATACGTAATTCTTCTAGTTCTATGATTAAAGGCGTGTTTGTGAAATTTTGGATTGTACAAATGGTCCTTGTCTACTTTAGTGGAGTACAGCGGGTTTACTGTTGCTAGTTTATCACTTAGCTGCTGACTTAATAGTTTTAATACCGTAGTAAAGCCAGCACTGTTAAATTCTGCCTTAAAATCCGATAGCACTCCCTTGGCGGCTAATTGCAACAATACATTGTTATCTCCCTCGAATGTAGTGTAAATATCCACATCTCCTTTTAGGTCTGCAATTCTGTTTTCCAATAAATATCCTTTACCACCACAGGCTTCCCGGCACTCCTGAATGGTGCTGTTGGCGTACCAAGTAATTATGGATTTTAATCCTGCTACTTGGGTTTCTACCTTACGCTTGTCCGGTTGGGAGTCATCACAGTAGACTTCCATCATTTTATCCAGCGTAACATGATATACATAGGCGCTCGCAACCAAAGGTGTAAGTCGCAGTTGATGCGTTGGGTAATCCATTAGCAAATCCTCTTGTATCTTTATACTATCATTGAATTGTCTTCTTTTTAATGCATGTTTTATAGCTACTGCCAGCGCCATTTTGGCTCCGCCAAGACCAGCTCTTGCGACACAAATACGACCGCCAACAAGCGTTCCTAACATTGTAAAAAATCGTTTATTTGGGTTTTTGATGTCAGATTCGTATTTGCCGTCAGGTGTGATATCACCGTATTTATTGAGGAGATTTCCCCTAGGAACCTGTACTTGATGAAACCAAATTTTTCCGTTATCAACACCGTTTAATCCCAATTTATATCCATTGTCTTCTATAGTAATACCAGGTAAAGTAGTATGACTGGTATCCCGTAAAGGAACTAGTATCGCATGTACCCCTTCATTTTTTCCATTTACAATCAATTGAGCAAAAACCGATGCCATTGTAGCATGCAGGGCATTTCCTATGTACTCTTTATTGTCATTTTTTCCGGGCGTGTGTATAATTAGACTGTTCGTACGTTGTTCATAAGTAGCGGTAGTCTTAATACCTCTTACATTGGAGCCATGCCCTGTTTCTGTCATTGCAAAACAGCCGAGTAGTTCTGCTTTTCCTGTCTGCCCTAGATAGGTGTCATGATGCTTTTTTGTACCTAGTTTCTGAATGCTTCCGCCAAAAAGGCCAAATTGTACTCCGAATTTAATGGTAAGACTTCCATTGACATACATCATATTCTCAAAAATGGTGGCGTAACCCTCCATATCGCTGGTTCCTCCGTAAGCTTCCGGATATGCCATAGCACCATAGCCTTTCTCCGCCAAATGAACCACTTGTTCCAAAACCTTAGTCCTGAATTCTTCTTTATTTCTTTGCACGTCCCATTTAAAGATAGGATGATTTAAGGCTTCCCTGAAATTGTCAACCACTATTGCGTTTCTTCCTTTTAGAATAATATCAATTTCTGATGCCTTGTAATAGTCTGACGAAACCTCATGTTGTACTGCTACATCAAAAAGGTGGTTATAGTGGTTGGGTTGTATGCCCAGATTAATTTCTATGTCCTTTAAACTATCGTTAAAAGCGAATGCGTTGTAATAGTGGCTTACCACTTTTTGACTGAACGTTGCCAGAGGATAGGTCTCGCTTTCGATTAATTGAACCTGAGAACTGGAAATCGTTTGTTTCCATAGTTTAAATATTTCATCTTTTGGTGGTTTGGATACCTGCAACCAAGAAAGTAAGGTGGCTTTCTCATCTGTCTTTAAACTGATGTCTTTACTTATGGCCTTTTCAACCACATTAATTTCTGAGGCTGAAACTAGGTCATCTGACCAGATAACATAAAAAAAAGGAATGTACTGAAGGATTCCTGAAGTGTATAGATTCTTTTTCATGTCCTGAAATTACGAATTTCTATATTAAATCATTCGAAATAAAGGAGGGGCAACTTGAAAAAACTTCATGTCGGTTTACGTATCTTTGTTAGCATATGAACGAGTATTTAGATCCCTCCTCTGAGGGTTTTTCCGATGCGGAATTGGACATTGAAAAGGCCCTGAGACCTGTAAATTTTGATGATTTTACAGGTCAGGAACAGGTGTTAGAAAACCTAAAGGTTTTTGTAGAGGCTGCAAATCAGAGAGGAGAAGCTTTAGATCACACACTTTTTCACGGCCCTCCTGGACTTGGTAAGACTACATTAGCAAATATTTTAGCCAACGAATTAGGCGTAGGTATTAAAATCACTTCTGGTCCTGTCTTGGATAAGCCTGGGGATTTGGCTGGGCTACTTACCAATTTAGATGAGCGTGATGTACTATTCATTGATGAAATACATAGACTAAGTCCTATTGTAGAGGAGTATTTGTATTCTGCGATGGAGGATTACAGAATTGATATTATGATCGAAAGCGGTCCTAATGCAAGATCGGTGCAAATCAATTTGAGTCCGTTTACGCTTATCGGTGCTACCACGCGTTCTGGATTGCTAACGGCTCCTATGCGGGCTCGTTTTGGTATACAAAGTCGGTTACAATACTATTCTACGGAATTGCTATCTACGATTGTGGAGCGTAGTGCAGAAATACTAAAGGTTCCCATTACACAAGATGCAGCCATTGAGATTGCAGGACGAAGTAGAGGAACACCAAGAATTTGTAATGCCTTGTTACGCAGGGTTCGTGATTTTGCCCAAATAAAAGGCAACGGAAGTATAGATATGGAAATATCTAAATTTAGTTTGAAGGCATTGAACGTAGATGCGCATGGATTGGATGAAATGGATAATAAGATTTTAACTACGCTTATAGATAAGTTTAAAGGAGGCCCTGTGGGTATTACAACTATAGCTACTGCTGTTTCCGAAAGTGCTGAAACCATAGAGGAAGTATACGAGCCTTTTTTGATACAACAGGGGTTTATTATGAGAACACCCCGTGGCCGGGAAGTAACAGAATTAGCCTATAAACACTTGGGTAGAGTCAAGAATAATATTCAAGGTGGCCTTTTTTAATGAAAAAACTACCCCTAGTTGCCCGCACTCATGTTTTTAAGAATAGAAAGATGATTCTTAAAAATCCTTTGCCATTTCATCATGATAATTTTAATAGGCTAGGTGATATTTTTGAGGTTGAAGTTGGTTTTAGAAAACGAATCGTGTTCACTAGGCATGCTCGGTTTATAAAACAAGTGCTTCAAACAGAGCAAAAAAAGTATCAAAAATCATCCTTGCAAACGGTAGACCTTGCCAAGTATATTGGTAAGGGATTATTGACCTCTAACGGAGAACATTGGCGCACGCATCGCCGTATGGTACAGCCCGCATTTCATAAAAAGAAACTGCAAGGGCTTTTGCAGATTATGCACGAGGCCATAAGGAATGAGTTATCACGAATTCAACCTAATGAACTACAGGATGTGTATCCTCTAATGGGTGATTTGGCTTTTCAGGTGGTGGCTACTTCGTTGTTCAGTCGAAATGACATTCAAAAGCAAATGGCCGATTTAAAGGAGGTTACAGAGTCGAACCAGCGAATGCTCATTAAAGAAATGCGTCAGCCATATCTGAATTGGTGGTATAAACTGTCAGGTAAAATCGGTCACCATTTGAAGCTGTCCAAAAAGGCACGAGCTATTCTAAGTCAAATTATTACAGAAAGAATCAATGAACCTTCGGATAAGGACGATTTGTTGGATATGCTGTTAAAGGCGCAGTATGAAGATGGGAGTTCCATGTCCGAAGAACAGCTTATAGATGAAGTGCTAATTCTATTCGCAGCAGGTCATGAAACTACGGCAAATGCCTTAGGATTTACCTTGTATTTGCTAGCCAAACATCCAGAGGTACAAGAAAAAGCCTATCAGGAGATTTCTAAAATAGATTGGGAAAAGAACCTTGAAATGGAAGATTTTAGAAACCTTGGTTATGTAAAACAATGCATTGAGGAGGGCATGCGTTTGTATCCACCGGCGTACTACATAGACCGGGAGTCTATAGCCAAAGATGAAATAGACGGATATGAAATTCCAAAAAATACCATGCTACTATTAGCTATTTATGAGCTGCATAGGGATGAACGTTTCTGGGATGCTCCAAAAGACTATGTTCCAGAGCGGTTTGACCCCAGTAATAAAAAGGATTTTTCAGATTATTACTTTCCCTTTGGTGCTGGCCCTAGAATGTGCGTGGGAAATAACTTTGCTATGCAGGAAATGATTATTACGGTTGCGGAGATCCTCCGTAACTATACCTTGAAATCTGATGTGGAGGAGATACAAATTAATCCGCTTATCTCATTGAAACCTGTCGCTGTTAAACTTCATTTTAAGGCGAGATGAATCAATCAAAGACATCCGAAATGATAAAGGCTGAGGCCAAACGTCTAGGATTTCTATCTTGTGGTATTTCTAAGGCAGACTTTCTTGAAGAGGATGCACCCCGTCTAGAGAAATGGTTAAAGAAGAATATGCACGGGGAGATGTCCTATATGGAAAATCATTTTGATAAGCGATTAGATCCGAGGCTTCTGGTAGAAGGTTCAAAATCTGTTATATCCTTGTTGCTGAATTACTACCCAGAGGAAAAGCAAATACCAAATACATTTAAGATTTCAAAATATGCTTATGGGCATGATTACCATCACGTAATCAAATCTAAACTCCGCGAGTTACAAAACTTTATGTCCGAAGAAATAGGGGAGGTTCACGGTAGGGCTTTTGTAGATTCTGCACCTGTTTTGGATAAAGCTTGGGCTGCTAAAAGCGGATTGGGTTGGATAGGGAAACACAGCAATCTGCTTACGCAGCGCGTGGGTTCTTTTTATTTTATAGCCGAGCTTATTGTTGACCTGGACTTAGAGTACGACACACCGGTAACGGATCATTGCGGCACCTGTACGGCTTGCATCGATGCCTGCCCAACAGAAGCCATTGTTGAGCCTTACATTGTGGATGGCAGTAAGTGTATTTCTTATGTAACCATAGAGTTGAAGAATGAGATTCCGAACGAGTTTCATGGCCAGTTTGACGATTGGGCCTTTGGATGTGATGTGTGCCAAGATGTTTGTCCTTGGAATAAATTTTCTAAATCACATAGCGAACCCTTGTTTAACCCGCATCCGGAGTTGCTCTCCATGTCTAAAAAGGATTGGGAGGAAATCACTGAAGATGTGTTTAAAAAAGTATTTCAAAAGTCTGCAGTAAAGCGGACTAAATTTTCAGGATTACAGCGAAATATTAATTTCTTGAAGTAACGTCATATCAACACTATCGTTTTTGTGACGTAAATAGCTTTCTTTTTATATCCCTCTTTGTCAACCGTGCATTAAAAATACTATCTTGGATGCTGTGTTAAATTGAGGAACATGAATTTATTTTCTCAATTTAGTGTCATATTCATACAAAGAGCCAATAAAACCAAAAGCGAAACCCATGAAATTAAAGAAACCAAGTTTAAGTTTTTGGCAGATTTTTAATATGAATGTTGGGTTTTTAGGGATTCAATATAGTTTTGGATTACAGCAGACAGCTATCAACCCTATATTTATCTATTTGGGTGCCACGGAGGAGATGCTTCCAATTTTGAATATCGCAGGACCAATAACAGGATTAATTGTGCAGCCCATAATTGGTGCTATGTCTGATAAAACTTGGTCTCCTAGGTGGGGCCGTCGCAAACCTTACTTTTTAATTGGGGCCATCATAGGTAGTTTGTGTTTATTTGCCTTTCCTACAAGTCCTGTGCTATGGTTTGCTGTTGGACTTTTATGGATATTGGATGCGGGAAATAACATGGCAATGGAACCTTATAGAGCCTTTGTGGGGGATAAATTACCTGAGAAACAGCTTAGCCTTGGGTTTCAAATGCAAAGTTTATTCGTGGGCGCTGGAATTTTATTAGCAAATGGGTCAATCGTACTTTTTCAATATCTATTGGGAGACGAATCTATCGAAGTGGCTGGTAGTATTCCACAATGGTTATATTATTCCTTTTATATAGGAGGCGTACTTTCTGTGGCTACCATTTTATGGTCTGTACTTAAAACGCCAGAAATTCCGCCATCTGAGGAAGAGTTAGCAGAAATTAACCATGATAAAGCGCAGCCAGTAGCAACACGGATTGCAATGCCTTTTCTTGAAATCTCAAAGGCCATAAAGGAAATGCCCACATTTATGTGGAAAATAGGAGCCGTATATCTTTTTCAGTGGTATGCACTATTTATATATTGGCAGTATATCACACCATTGTTCATGCTTACTATGGATTATGGGATTTCTGAAGCAGCATCACAATCGGCACAAATGAGCCTGACGTACAATATCGTAACTATGTTGGTGGCGCTTGCCTTGGTGCCACTTACATTAAAGTATGGTGGAAAGAAAATATACGCAGTGAGTTTAGTGGGTACTGGCCTAGCTTTGTTCGCGATTCCTTATATAAATGATTCCCTTCTCGTTTTAGTGCCAATGGTTCTTTTTGGTGTTGGTTGGGCGGCAATGATGGGAATTCCTTATACCATGGTTTCCAAGGTAGTTCCTCAAGATAGACGGGGTGTTTATATGGGTATTTTGAATATGATGATTGTAATCCCAATGGGAATAGAGACCCTAACCTTTGGGCCTATTTATACATATTTATTAGGAGGGAGTGCTATTAATGCTATGCTTTTTGCAGGAGTATTCTTTATTATAGCGGCTATTTTGGCCATGCGATTGAGTGTTCCGAAAAAGGTTTAAAAATCAATTTTTAATTATTCAGAGCATTCTTTCGTTTTTTAGTTTAAAGCGCAAAGAGTTTACGCTTTTCGAAAGAATACACCTAAATTTGTCTTTTTAAAGCACACTACATGAGCAAGCAAAAACTAAGAAGAGAAGCACTTATTTATCATGCTAAACCCCAACCTGGTAAAATTAAAATAGTACCTACCAAGCCTTATAGTACACAAAGAGATCTTGCTTTAGCTTATTCTCCAGGTGTTGCAGAACCTTGTTTAGAAATAGCCAAGGACAAGGAAAATGTTTATAAATACACTTCAAAAGGGAATGTTGTAGCCATAATTTCTAATGGAACTGCAGTTTTAGGATTAGGTAATATTGGCCCAGAGGCTTCTAAACCTGTTATGGAGGGGAAAGCGTTACTTTTTAAAATTTTTGCAGATATAGATGGTATTGATATTGAAGTAGATACCGAAGATGTAGACAAGTTTGTAGAGACGGTTAAAATGATTGCTCCAACTTTTGGGGGAATCAACTTGGAGGATATAAAGGCACCTGAGGCCTTCGAAATAGAAAGACGCTTAAAGGAAGAATTGGATATTCCTGTAATGCACGATGATCAGCATGGTACCGCAATTATTTCAGCAGCAGCCCTATTGAATGCCTTGGAGCTTACTGGAAAAAAGATGCAGGACGCAAAAATTGTAATCAGTGGTGCAGGTGCTGCTGCAGTTTCTTGTACACGATTATATAAGGCGTTTGGTGCCAGTCCGGAAAACATAGTAATGCTAGATAGCAAAGGTGTTATCCGTAGCGATCGAGAAAGCTTATCCAAAGAAAAATTAGAATTTGCTTCGGATAGAAAAATAGATACTTTAGATGAAGCTATGGTAGGTGCCGATGTTTTTGTGGGACTATCTATTGCAGATATTGTATCCCCTCAAATGTTACTGTCCATGGCAGATGATCCCATCGTTTTTGCCATGGCCAATCCAGACCCGGAAATTAACTATGATTTGGCTATAGATACAAGAAAGGATATCATTATGGCCACGGGCAGATCGGATCATCCTAATCAGGTTAATAATGTACTTGGTTTTCCTTTTATTTTTAGAGGTGCTTTGGATGTACGTGCAACATCTATAAATGAAGCTATGAAAATGGCAGCGGTAAAAGCTTTGGCAGAATTGACTAAGGAGCCTGTGCCTGAGCAAGTGAACATTGCCTATGGGGAAACGCGATTGACTTTTGGAAGGGAATATATCATTCCTAAACCTTTTGACCAGCGACTAATAGCCAAAATACCACCAGCTGTGGCAAAAGCGGCTATGGAAAGTGGGGTGGCAAAAGCACCGATAGAAGATTGGGGTAAATACGAAGAAGAGTTGTTACAACGCTCTGGAAACGATAATAAGGTAGTGCGATTGTTGCACAGTCGTGCAAAATCTAATATCAAACGTATTGTCTTTGCCGAGGCGGATCATTTAGATGTCTTAAAAGCTGCTCAAATTGTGTACGAGGAAGGTATTGCGCAACCTATTCTTTTAGGGCGAAAGGATATTATTTTGGAGCTAAAAAAAGAACTAGAATTTGATGCGGACATCCCTATTGTAGATCCATTGGATAAGGAATTCGATGAGCGCCTAAATACGTACGCCACGAAGTATTGGGAAAGTAGAAGACGCAGTGGTACAACGCTGTACAGTGCGAAAATAAAAATGAAGGAGCGTAATTATTTTGGTGCTATGATGGTGCTGGAAGGAGATGCAGATGGGATGATTTCAGGATATTCTAGGGCCTACCCGACGGTAGTGAAACCTATTTTAGAAGTTATAGGAAGAGCTGCTAATGTTAAAAAGGTATCTACGGTAAACATCATGATCACAGACAGAGGTCCATTGTTCTTAGCAGATACGTCCATAAACATTGATCCCAATGCAGAAGAAATTGCAGAAATAGCCCAAATGACGGCAAATGTTGCCAGTACTTTCGGTTTTGAACCTGTAATGGCACTGTTAAGCTATGCCAATTTTGGTTCTTCGTCGCATCCGAATGCTAAAAAAGTGCGAGAGGCCGTAAAAATTTTACACGAAAAAAATCCGGAGTTAGTTGTAGATGGTGAAATACAAACAGATTTTGCCTTAAATAGAGAATTACTTGAAAGTAAATTTCCTTTCTCCAAACTTGCAGGTAGGAAGGTCAATACCTTGGTGTTTCCTAATTTGGAATCCGCCAACATTACATACAAACTTTTAAAAGAGCTTAATAAGTCAGATTCCATCGGTCCAATTATGGTTGGCCTGAGAAAGTCAGTACATATTATGCAATTGGGGGCAAGCGTTGATGAGATTGTCAATATGACCGCAGTAGCCGTTATAGATGCCCAAGAAAGGGAAAAGCGTAAAAAAGCGAAGTCTGTTAAGTAGCGGTACGCTGTCACTTGACGATGATAATAATAATAAGAGATTAGTACTAAGTAGGTGGTAAAAAGTAAACAATAAGCTGTTGGCAGTACACAGTCTCACGAGGATGTGAAAAGAGTGATACTTGAAGCTTAAAAAGCGGGTAGGGTTAGAAATATTGTAATTAGTTTTAAGTAAAGTCTCTTGTATTTGAATTTGTAACACATGATCCATCATTTAAAAGGAAAATTAGTAGAAAAAAACCCAACCTATGTCGTTATAGAATGCGGAGGGGTGGGGTATTTTGTTAATATATCCTTACACACTTTTTCCAAGCTACCTGATGGTGAGTTGTTGAGTCTTTACACACATTTACAAGTAAAGGAAGATTCTCATACCTTGTTCGGGTTTGCTGAAAAATCGGAGCGTGAAATATTTCGTTTATTATTGTCTGTTTCCGGTATCGGTTCCAGTACAGCCAGAACCATGTTGTCTTCAATGTCTCCTGCACAAATTAGAGACGCCATTGCCAATGGAGATGCTCCCGCTATACAAGCCATAAAAGGTATCGGTGTCAAAACAGCACAAATGGTCATTTTAGATCTTAGAGACAAGATTTTGAAAGTGTACGATATAGACGAACTTTCCACAACTTCAAACAATACAAATAAAGATGAAGCGTTATCTGCTTTAGAGGTTCTAGGATTTGCTAGAAGACAAGCCGAAAAGGTAGTTGACAAAGTAATTTCCCAAGATGCTTCACTAAGCGCAGAGAACATTATAAAACTTGCGCTCAAAAATTTGTAACAAGTTTGAAATTAGGGGCAATCAATAATCTTAAAACATTTTTTAAGTATCTTTTTCTATTCTTATTTGTTTTTGGCTCCATAGAAGTGTCTATGGCTCAAGAAACAGATGAACAAGAAGTAGATTCTGTGAAAACCGGATATGACCTAGGGCGTATTGCTCTTGAAAATCCGGAGAGTATCGTTTCCAGATACCTCTATGATGCTAAGTTAGATCGGTACGTCTACAATGAAAAAATTGGAGATTTTGATATTGGATATCCTATTATCCTCACTCCAGATCAATATTATGACCTGATTAAAAAAGAGGGTATCAAATCTTATTTTAAGGAAAAGTCAGATGCTTACTCCGGGAAGAAGGAAGGAAGCGAGGAAGCACGACGAAATTTACTACCCAATTTTTATGTGAATAATGATTTCTTTCAATCCGTGTTTGGAGGGAATACTATAGAAGTGATACCGCAAGGTTCCGTAGCTATGGATTTAGGTGTTATTTGGCAAAAGAATGATAATCCATCACTTTCTCCAAGAAACAGAACCAACTTATCGTTTGATTTTGATCAACGCATTAGTTTAAGTATGCTTGGAAAAATAGGCGAGCGGTTGCAGGTAAATGCCAACTATGATACAGAGGCTACTTTCGATTTTCAGAATATCGTAAAACTGGATTATACGCCTACCGAGGATGATATTCTTCAGAAAATTGAAGTAGGTAATGTAAATATGCCACTGAACAGTTCTCTTATAAAAGGAGCACAGAGCTTGTTTGGGGTAAAGACACAACTCCAATTTGGTAAAACAATGGTCACCGCGGTTTTCTCCGAACAGCGTTCTCAGAACAATACGGTAGTGGCGCAAGGTGGTGGTACCTTGAACGAATTTAATATTACCGCATTAGATTATGATGAGGACAAGCACTTTTTCTTGGCACATTATTTTAGGGATAATTATGATAGGGCATTAGAAACTTATCCTTACATCCAAAGCCAGATACAGATTACGAGATTAGAGGTTTGGGTAACCAATAGGAGCCAACAAACCCTAAACGTTCGTAACGTAGTGGCCTTTCAGGATTTAGGGGAGATAGCTCCGGATAAAACGAGAGTTGGACAAAACGGAGGTGCGGCAGCCGGGTTTTTTAACAATCCAGCCGATACAAGACCTAGAAACAATGCGAACGATTATGATCCGAGACTTATTGGGTCAGGTGGAGCCTTGACGGCCAATGTACGGGATATCGCAACAATAGAAACTGCTTTTAATCCAGCTAGGTTTACGGCTGGCTATAATCCTAATCAAGGATTTGATTACGCTATATTAGAAAATGCAAGAAAATTAGAGCAAGGCCGAGATTTCACCTTTAATTCTCAGCTAGGTTACGTTTCCTTGAATCAAAGGTTAAGTAATGATGAGGTATTGGCTGTAGCCTTTCAGTATACCTTCCAGGGTGAGGTTTTTCAGGTAGGGGAATTTGCTAATGGTGGTTTGGATGCTACCACGGTTTCTCCTGGAGCAAACCCGATTATTGAAAACAATACCCTGATTCTTAAACTCTTAAAAAGTAATATCACCAATATCAGTGATCCTATTTGGGATTTGATGATGAAAAATATTTATGCTACGGGAGCATTTCGCTTGAGTCAGGAAGATTTTAAACTTAATATACTGTATTCCGATCCTACACCGAGAAATTATATTACCCCAATAGATGAAGGGCCAGGTTCTGGATGGCCCGACGGATTGCAGGAACGTATCTTATTGGATGTGTTTAACTTAGACCGATTAAACGTCTACAACGACCTGCAGCCAGGTGGTGATGGTTTTTTCGATTTTTATCCTGGTATCACTGTCGATACCCAAGGCGGACGTATTGTTTTTACTAAGGTGGAACCTTTTGGAGAGTATTTGTTTGAAACTTTGGAGAATGGGAATGGTGGGCAATACGACACCCCTTCTGCCTATAATCAGAACCAAGACAAATATGTCTTTAGGGATATGTATTCCCTTACGAAGGCTGCGGCATTGCAAGATCCGGAAAAAAATAAGTTTTTTTTAAAAGGGCGTTACAAAGCAGAGGGCAGTAACGGTATCCCTATCGGCGCTTTTAATGTGCCAAGAGGTTCCGTAACAGTAACTGCTGGTGGGCGTCAATTGCAGGAGGGTATAGATTATACGGTAAATTATCAAGCGGGTACGGTACAGCTTTTGGACCCCAGCTTAGAGGCTTCCAATACGCCTATCAATATTTCCGTGGAAAACAATGCTGTTTTTGGACAACAAACACGTCGTTTTTCTGGAGTTAACGTAGAGCATCAATTCAGTAAGAACTTTGTTTTGGGTGGTACCTTATTGAATTTGAACGAACGCCCGCTTACTCAAAAATCAAATTTTGGTATAGAGCCTGTAAATAATACTATTTTTGGTTTAAATAGTAATTTTTCAACCGAAGTGCCTTTTTTGACTCGGATGGTGAACAAGCTACCTAATATAGATACGGATGTACCTTCTAACGTGTCGGTACGAGCGGAGGCTGCTTGGTTAAAGCCAAATTCTCCAAAGAACGCTGATTTTCAAGGAGAGACAACAACCTATTTAGATGATTTTGAAGGTGCCCAAACCCTTTTGGATGTCCGTGGTTCTTTGGCCTGGTCTTTAGCTAGTACGCCTTTGGAATTTGCTCCAGGCGGTCAATTGTCGGGTAGCTCGCCGGAAGACCCTGCCAACTTGCAGAATGGTTTTGGAAGGGCTAAAATGGCATGGTATACGATTGACCCTATTTTTTACACGAACCAACGGCCTGCAGAAATAAGTGATAATGATATCTCCACCAACCCCACAAGAAGGGTTTTTATCGATGAGGTCTTTCCGCAGGTAGATATTGCACAAGGCCAAACTACGGTACAGGGCACCTTGGATATGGCCTATTATCCCAATGCAAAAGGACCTTATAACAACAACGCTAGTTTTGATACGTCCGCACCAGATGAAAAATGGGGAGGTATGATGCGGTCTTTAAGTAGTACAAACTTTGAGCAGACCAACGTAGAGTTCGTTCAGTTTTGGGTCTTAGACCCATATGTGGACGGGGAAGCTACCAGCGCCGGAGAACTAGTTTTGAACCTAGGGAACATCTCGGAGGATATTTTACGAGATGGAAAAAAACAATATGAAAACGGACTTCCCGGAGTAGAAAGCAATGATTTTATTGCGCCTACAGCATGGGGAGCGGTTCCTGCTACCCAATCATTAGTTTATGCTTTTGATGCCAGCGAGCCTAATCGTGCCTTACAGGATATAGGTCTTGATGGTCTTAACGATGCCGCGGAACAGGCTATTTATGACAGCAACCCCGGACCAGATCCGGCATTGGATAACTTTCAGTATTATTTGAACCGCGAAGGTGGTATTTTAGAACGATATGTCGATTTTAATAATCCTGATGGGAACTCGCCAGTGCAGGTGACCAATACAAATAGGGGGTCGACAACCTTACCGGATGTTGAAGATATAGATCGAGATTTAACCATGAACACGGTAAATAGTTACTACGAGTACCGTATTGATATTAAGCCTAATGCCACTATAAACGATAAGTATGTAACCGATATCAGGGAAGGGACTACGCCAGAACTTCCTAACGGAGATCAGCTCAATAGAAGATGGATTCAGTATAAAATCCCTTTAAGCGATTTTACCGATGCCGTTGGTGGAATTACAGATTTTAGGTCCATTAGTTTTATGCGTATGTATATGACTGGATTCAATAACACTACCGTACTCCGGTTTGCTACTTTGGATTTGGTACGTGGCGATTGGCGTACCTATACCAAGACACTGCAGGATCAGGATATAGATAACAATCCTGACGATGATGGTACTACCTTGGATGTAAACGCTGTAAACATAGAAGAGAACAGCAGTAGGATTCCGATTCCTTATGTAACACCACCAGGTGTAGTACGTGAGCAGTTGAACAATAACAATACAATTATCAGGCAGAACGAACAATCCCTTTCACTGTTGGTAGAGGGTTTGGAGGCACAGGATGCAAGAGGCGTGTTCAAAAATATAAATATTGATATTCGCCAGTACAAAAATTTAAAAATGTTCTTGCATGCAGAAAAAATCGTGGATAGTGATTATGCCGACAGCTCCACCCCTTTGGTTGGGTTCATGCGTTTTGGAACGGATTTCTCGCAAAATTTTTATCAAGTGGAACTACCACTACAATTTACACCATTTGGGGCTAACTCGGCAAGTGAAATTTGGCCGGAGGTAAACCAAATGGATATTAGTTTAAGCGATTTGAACAAGGTGAAATCGCTATGGATACAAGGTGGTGACTTGAGCGAGGTACGCTACTTTGAAGTAGAAAACGGCGAAGTCATTCCTGTAAACGAGTTTGATATACGTACACCGGGCAGATTGCGTATTGGGATAAGAGGAAATCCGTCACTCGGAAGTATCCGAAGTGTTATGTTAGGAATCAAGAATCAAGATAACTTACCAGCTAGGGGTGAGGTTTGGTTCAATGAATTACGATTGGCAGGTCTGGATAATAATGGTGGTTGGGCTGCAGTGGCTGCAATCGATGCCAATATTGCGGATTTTGCAAATGTGTCCGCCACAGGTAGTTCAAGTACTTCAGGTTTTGGTTCTATTGATCAAATGCCCAATGAGCGGGCCCGTGAAGATGCTATTTCTTACGATGTGGTTACCAATATAAATGTGGGTCAACTACTACCTACAAAATGGGGCATACAATTACCGTTCAATTATGGTATTTCAGAGCAGATTATTACCCCGGAATTTGATCCTGTTTACGATGATTTAAAATTGGACGACTTAATCGCTGCTGCACCAGATCAGGAAGCTGCAGACGAAATAAGGGAGCAAGCAGAGGATTATACGAAGAGAACAAGCATCAATTTAATAGGAGTTCGAAAGGATAGAGGGCAGGAAGCCGATGAGAATTTCTACGATATAGAGAATTTTACCTTTAATTATTCCTACAACGAGACAGATCATAGGGATTTTGAGATTGCCAAATTACGCGATCAGAGCGTGAATACTGGTTTTGTATATGCACATAACTTTGAGCCGCTTGAACTAGCACCTTTCGCTAAGAAGGATTCTTTGTTTAACGGCGCATACTGGAAATGGTTAAAGGATTTGAATCTTAATTTATTACCAGCGAGTATTTCCTTGAATTCCAACATCAATAGGCAGTTTAATGCGCAACGTTTCCGAGATGTTCGGGAAGAGGGTGTAGATCGTTTGGAGCTTCCTGAATTACAACAGCGTAATTACTTATTTAATTGGCAATACGCTCTAAACTACAATTTAACGAAGTCACTTCGTTTGAACTTAACAGCCTCCAA